>OHKZ01000676.1_pt1 | contig 15176 bp, 13 predicted proteins | sample 1569011 | NCBI WGS metagenome assembly OHKZ01 (sample SAMEA3879564, study PRJEB24766) | human gut metagenome | biome: human-associated habitat; feature: feces | place: USA | collected 1985/1987
CGACATATACAGTCGTTCCACTGCACACAACTTTTACATTTGGGAAAAACTCTGTAATATGCACTGCATACGCATCTTCATCAGCGGTTCCTCCCTGTAATACCAGATTTCCATCCTGTTCCTTATAAACCTCAAAGTACAAAGCAGCATCCATTTTTCCATTATTTAGGAAATCCTGTTCTCGATGCTTTAATACTACCAGAAGATATTCTTCTTCCCCATCTCCGTCCATATCTCTTTTTATGACTCCGACAACTCCTGTTGGAGCTTCAGACAGGCTGATACCTGCATCCGGACCGTTTTCCTGATAAATAACGCCACCTGTATATGTTACATCATAGGAAGTTCCCCCTATATACTGATAACCTGTGGATTCTATTTCCTCTCTGACAGTTTTGACCGGCTCCGGTGTTGGAGACGGCGTCACTGTTGGTGTTGCGGTTGGTTCAGGTGTTGCGGTTACTTCCGGCTGTGGACTCTCTGTCGGATTTTCTTTTGGTTTCTCTTCCGTATCCAATGCTTCTTTTTCTATTTTTTCATCAGGCTTCATATGCTGATAGCCAAAATAAGCTCCTGTACCCATAACCGCAACTGCCGCTGCACCTGCCAATAATCTGAAAAGAAGTCCCTGGCTGGCTGAGCTTCCTGTTTTCATGGCTGAAGATGCTTTTTTCAATAAATCACTTTCTTTGGACTGTCCTGGACTGTTTTCTGTCTGTTCTCCACTCTCACTACCCTGTGACGTATCAGCACCAGATTCACTTTTTCCTTCTCCTGGATCTGTCTCTGATTTAGAATCTGCTGCTTCACCGCTACTGTCTTTCTTTTGTACTACTCCTTTTCCCAAAATATATTTTTGACGTATTGCGTCAAAGATATCCTTATCCGGCTGTTCATACAGATTTCTAAGCAGCCAGATGAAGAACGGCAATGGTGCAAGGCTGTACAGTTTGGTTCCGTTCTTTTCCAGTTCAAGAACTTTAGTCTGAATTTTCTTACGTCCGTAATTTAACCGGCTTTTTACTGTGTTTTCACTACATTCCAGTTCTTCTGCTATTTCTGATACGCTCATCTGGTCATAATAAAACATTCCGATAACAATTCTCTGTTCATCCGGAAGCACATTCAGGATTTCTTTTACCAGACGACTTGTCTCCTGCTGATCAATAGTTGCTTCCGGCATGTTTTCTATCCGGTTGTTCTCGACATTTAGAACATTCTCCGTTTCTACAGATACAACAGATGCCGTATAAAGCACCCGGCGGTTCCTCAAAGCATTCAGTGTCTTATTGTGGGCAATACTTCTCACCCACGCACGAAAGCTGTTACAGTCTTTTAATTGTTCCAGCTTCTGAAACGCAGTAAGATAAGTATCCTGAAGGACATCCATAATGAGATCATTGTCTTTCGTAATTGACAGTATTGTAAAATACACATCACTATATGTACGCTTATAAAGCTCCTGCTGCGCTGTTTCTTTTCCCTCAATTGCCTGTTGTATCAGTTTTTCTGAAAATTTAAAGTCAGCCCCACAATAAGGGCATTTCTCTGCTGATTTTTCAACGTACTTTTGGCATTTATAGCATATCATTATTCTCTCTCCTTCATTTGTTTATCTATTAGACACATAAAGTATCCTCAAGGTTTTAAATTTAAAATAATTTTTTAATTTGTCATTTCAGGAAATGGATAGTCCCTGATTTATACTATAATTTGCGCAAAACTGGACTAATACTAGTCCCATTATAACATTTTTCTTCCTTATGATAAATAAAAAGGACTAATTTCGGTTCTATTTTTACCAAGGAGAAATTCTTTATATGGCAGAACAAAAGATTAAACAGGTTGGGATTGATATTGGCAGAAATATACGCCGGATCCGGCTAGAAAAAGGTTATGGACAGACTGATTTTGTCAGAATGCTGCAATTGAAAAACGTGGACATCACCAGGGAAACGCTTGTCAAGATTGAACGTGGAATCCAGCATATTACCGGATCCCAGCTCAGAGGAATACGGGATTGTCTTGATACTACCTATGATGAGTTACTAAAATAATATATTTTCCATAAAAAATGCCGTCAGCCATTATAAAGCTGACGACATTTTTATTTACCTATTTCACGGTTACTTTACATTTCACTGTCTTTTTCCCTGATTTCACTGTAATAATTGTTGTTCCCTTTTTCTTTGCAGTGATCTGGCCCTTCGAATTGACCGAAGCAACTTTTGAGTTGCTGGATTTATATGTAATTTTTTCTGTACTGGTCAATGGAGAACGGACCGGTTTCAGTGTAGCTTTCTGTTTTCTATTCAGCCTCAGTGTCCTTGCAACACCTGAAATCTTCTTTGTTTTTACTGTACTCTTCTGAACAGATACGTTCACTGTCTTCTGAAGCCCGCTCCTTAATGTAATGGTGATCTTTGCTTTTCCGGTTTTGTTTCCAGCAGTGATCCTACAGGTTCCATTTGCTCTTCCTGTAACTTTCACTACTTTTGTGTTACTGGACTTCCATGAAGTTATGGAATCGCCCCTTGCAAGTCCGGTTACTTTCAGTACAGAAGTTTTCTGTCTGGTCTTAAGCGGTATGGAAGAAACATTTACGGTCATCGTTCCACGAAGTCTGCTTCCATAATTTCTCTGCTCCTTCTTTCCGCATGTCGTGCATGTACGTGTCTGTTTTGCCGGAGAAAGTACATCTGCCCGGCTGGTTGTCACCCATTCACCAAATTTATGGACAAGAGCTGGAATTTCTTCTGTTCTCGTCTTCTTGCACGTCTCACAGGTATAAGTCTTTACTCCTTTTGTTTCACAGGCAGCTTCTTTTGTTATCTTCCCTGCATCCCAAGTATGACCAAATGCCGGGATTGTTTTCTGTTCTGTCAGTACTTTACCACATACGGAGCAATGACTTCCCTCTGTCTTTCCATCGGTTTCACAAGTTGCCGCTACTGCTGCATCTGTCACTGGTTTATGACCCGTTGCCTTTACCGTTTCTTGTTTCACCAACACTTTACCGCATACGGAACAATGGCTTCCTTCTGTTTTTCCATCAGTTTCACAGGTTGCCGCTACTGCTGCATCCGTTACTGCCTGATGTCCAAGAGCTGGAACATCTTCCGTTCTTGTTTTTTTACAGGTCCTGCAGGTATAAGTTTTTACACCTTTTTCTTCACAGGTAGCTGCTTTTGTTATTTTGCCTTCATCCCAGTCGTGCCCAGTTGCCTTTACAGTTTTCTGAGCTGTCAGAACTGTTCCACATACAGAGCAGTGACTTCCTTCTGTCTTTCCATCTGTCTCACAGGTTGCTGCTACTGCTGCATCCGTTACTATTTTGTGTCCAAGTGCCGGAATGTCTTCCGTTCTCGTTATGCTGCAGGACTGACAAGTATACGTCCTGATTCCTTTTTCTGTACAGTTAGCCGCTTTTGTTACCTTTCCGGCATCCCAGCTGTGTTCTTTTTTCGGTATTGTCTTTCCAGCTTCTATTGTTTTTCCACAGTCCTTGCAGATTTTATCCCCAGTATAACCTTCCTTACTGCAGGTTGCTTCTTTTGCATTCTTCAATTCAGTGTTCGGATGGCCTGTGACCTGTATTGTTTTTGTAGCAGAAAAATCTCCGCAGGCAGCAGTAATATCTGCGCTTCCCTCATGAACTCCTGCAACCTTTCCTGTATTGTCTACAGCTGCTGTTTTTACATCAGATGAAGTCCACTTTGTTGCTCCCAGCGTTTCCATCTTACAATTATATACCGTCAGATTGAACTCTGCCTGAACATTGTTCGGTGCTGCAAGAGAATTAAAATCCGGCATACTCGCTGTAATCTTATCTGTTTTTACTTCCACAGTCTGTATACAGTTATCTATGGCCGGTCCTGCACTTTCATCCAAAACAGCACCTGATGTTCCCTGACTATAATCCAGGTTTCTTTGAGAGGTAAACTCCCCGGCAGTGGTTGTTGAATATCCGGCATTTGGATTAATAAAGGTCGCAAGACCTACATAAATATTATCCGGATCGATCATCTGTGTATAATGTCCTGTTACTTTTCCGGTATTTCCAACCCAGTCTTTCTTTTCCCTGTACCATTGTTCAATCCCCTGAAGAAATGTCCTGCTTGTATTCCACGCCAGAACTTCTCCCCAGCTCCTGACTCCATTCGGCGAATAAATTGCAAATGCATCATATCCGTTCAGTCTTATATGCTGCCTGTAAACCGACGCTTCTGCCGCACGTATCCTGGCTATGTATTCCAGATCAGAGGACCATTTGATCGGAACATAATCCGAAGATGTCAGATTACGTCTTTCATTTCTTGGATCTTTTATTCCCTCATCACATGCTTCTTTTCGTATCGCATTGATTCGATTCAAAGCATTCTGCATATCGGTGATATAACTTCCCTTTATCCCCAGAAACATCCTGCCAGTTTTTACTGTTGTTACATCCGTTGGCAAGGTTGCATTGGAGCTTCCCCAGTTAATATTTCCACCAAGAGTCGTGCTGGTACCGACTGCTTCACTTTCTGATGAAAAATCTTCTGTAACCGGCTGATCAGAAAAATCCTCCCAGGTATTCTCTGGTATTTCCGATACCCCTGTGTCTTCCTGTTCTTCTGATTCTTCTGGTTCTTCTTCAACATCCACAGTGTCTTCTTCATCATCAGCAAATTCAATTACTGTCTCTTCCTCTGCTGCATAGACCGGTAATGCAAGACTACCGGATACCATAGCCGCACTCATCAGAAGAGCTACAAACTTCTTTTTCATTTACAATCCTCCTGATCTTCTCTTTCGTAAATATACTTATTACAGAGTATATTTTACTCTACTCATAGTTTTTGTAAAGATAAATAAACGTATTTATATAACTCCCACAGTAACGATATAAATTCTCTTTTGTTGCGTCCTTAATCGATATGTTCGTTACTTTTTTCATTATCACAAGATTTTCTCATTAAACGAATACGTTCCAGTATCTCCTGTCGGAATTTTTCTACATTATCTGTCCGCTTACGCACACCAGCTGCTGCAGCATGCCCTCCACCACCAAATTCCTGCAGAAGTTTATTTACATTAATCCATTTTCCATCAGATCTAAAAGAACATCTCCAGCGATTTTCTTCTTCCTCATACATAGTAAAGCCAAGTTCAACATCTGCACAATCTCTCAAAAAACCACTGATTGGATGAATATCCTCGTAGCTGATTGCCTCCGCTTCACTTTCTGCACGACTGATACATACATAGGCAACTTTTCCATCTAAAAGACGTTTCGCCCGTTCCAATAACTTTGCTCTCTTCTGCAGACTTTTCAAAGTATCATTATGCATGGTCTGCATCACATAGCAATGGTCCACTCCCATATCCAGCAACTCTGTTGCTGCCTGCATAGTGCTCATCTTAGCTCTGGTAAAACACCCCGTATCATGAATAATCCCCAAATAAATATAATCTGCCGCATTCGGACTCGGCTCTGCTACAACTGTCCTTTTAAGCTTCTCCCTATCCAGAATATAATAAATATTTTCGGCACAAGCTTCTGAAATTTTCGTATAGTTCACAGTACCATACCCCTCATTAGACGCATGGTGATCAATCACGATAGAAGCTTCAGCTCCTTCATAATATTCCCTACCAATCATACGCGATAATACTGCCGTATCACACACAATGACTGCATAATTTTCTTTCACATCCGGTTTCTCAAAAGGATAAAAAACCATGTCTGTTATAACTTGCTTCTTAGGACCTTTATCAAGCGTATCCGATAAATATGGTAACACTCTGTACTGCGGATAGTTTACTTTTATATAATGTGCCAATCCCATAACTGAGCCAGCAGCATCACCATCCGGATTCAAATGCCCTAGAATGATTACTGTGTTTAAGTCATGCTTCTGCATAATAAAGTGAAATTCTTTATCAAAATTAAATGTCATGTGCTTTCTCCATATTTTCAAATATTTTTTATAAATAATATCACATTTCATGCTTTATCTGTACCGTTTCAATTCAAAAGGTGCCTTCGCAAAGACACCTTTAACTTACATAAACATTGTTGATTCTTAAATTCGAGGATTCTTCTTCATACTCTTCTTTGTGAATTGTCATTGCACTGATCCATCTTAGCTCCATCTTTCTCGTTCCATCCTTAGAAGAACCAGTCCAATAATGATGCCAGTGACTTCTCCTTACATGGCATCTTTTAGGGCTACTTTTTACATTCCTTATATGATTTTCTTTCATATCCGTCACTATTCTTGGATATGAACCAAAATCTGAATAAATGATTTTGGATTCCCTTTTTCCACAATTCCATTTCTTTACTTCTCTTACTTTATCCTTTATAAATTGTTCCGAACTTGGTGCGCGGTATCTTTTTTTCTGAATTGGGTCTTCCTCTATCTCGGCATTTGCAGCACAAATGTAAAGTATACATTGCAACGCCATTTTTAATTGTTCTCTTATAATTTTTTTCTTCTTCGTTTTTATCTCTCTCTGATCATCAAAGAATTTTTTTATAATATCATTTATAGTAGTAGCACCATTCACTATAAAATGATTCAGTGACATAAAAGTATCTGAAACAACGAAATTTATGTACAAAGATTTGTACCCCAAATCATCACTGCATTTCACCACCCAAAAGCCTTCCAATCCACTAATCCCATCAACGGCAATATATATGCAGGGATATGGTAATTGCTCAAATATTTCTGGTGACATGTCAAAATTAATTTCCTGATTGCAAAAATCTTTTAATATTTCTTCATCAAAACAAAATATTTGTTTATTTTTTCTCCAAACCGCTATCGTAAACAACATTAAGGACGTTGCTAGTTTGTCTTGATCATCCCATATGCTATATTTGTCAAATAAAATCTTAAATCCATCTCGATAATGTTCATAATTAACTGAATTACTTTTTATATCAGCCAGATTAAATCCTATCATATCCCAGCATCCTGGATAATAGTTATCAAAAAAATCAACCATGTTCAATGGTAGAATTTCTGTACTTTCATATTTGCTCATATAAGTCCTATCCTTTCTTATATTGCCAAATTATATTATCAGTAATTTTTTACTACTTTTCGAACTATGACATCCATCTATTCTTGGTAGCAGTTATCTTAATTTTTGGAAGAGATTCACCGGGATGACAGTTCATCCCGGGAAATTTCTTATTCAAAACAATTCATAGCAATAACTGTATATCCATTGATACAATATTTTGTTCCAGAAATTTTTTCTATTTCCGGTTTTGAGAGAAGAACTTTGAACAACTGTTCTTCTTTCTGATATTCTGACAGTATATCAGAAAGATCCTCGAACGCTTCTTCTTCAGTTATCTCATAACTATCAAACATCTTTTTAAAGTACCAAAGCTTCCTGCGTGGCATATTAACTGGAAAAGAGCCTATCTCATCAGATAAATACATAAATACGCTTTCACCATTCGGTGTTATAATCACTGCCATCTTGTGACCCGTAATCGTAAGCAGATTTTCTTCTTCCCCCTCTTTCCTTTTTATGAGTTCAATATCATCTGGATTATCATCATAAAACTCTGCCAACAACACGCTAGGATCGCAGTGTCCTTCTCTAGCCCATTCATATGCATCCAACCTATCAAATGGGTAAGCTTTAGATGTTAATATTCCTACTACGCTCTTATCGCACTCATCAATCACTGGATGCAAATTACATTCCTCCAAGAAATAGCCTTCTCTATCTCTGTAGAGAACAGATTTGCTGCCATTTTCAGCTTCGTACTTTCCAACTTCTACTGCCTGTCTCTTTCGAATATCGAAAGAATTACTTCTGTATCCTGTTTTAATGCAACTTGTTTCCATCATAATAGATAGCTCCTTTCTTTATTTAACATTATTATGAGTTACTTTTTTGCTGATTCTTTTTCCAATCACATCAATTCTATCCATGATTTTTACTGTTGTTGATGCAGTAAAATATGCAATAGGTTCACACCATAGCATCCCAGCATCATACACCAGGCGAAAGAGATTGCATCAATTTCTTCTCCCGTAAGTGAATCCTTTTCTTGTCATTTTCTGAATTCCTTTCTTTAATTAAAATTAATAGTTACATTAAACAAAAACGCAAGAACCTATCTACAGCATTAAACTTAACTGTATAATCGGCTCCTGCGTTAGGTATCGTTTGGTCCTGGTGCGGGTAGTTCTTTGTCATTTATTTTCTTATTATTCTTCACATTCTCCAAAGATCTTAATATACTCATCTACGGTAAGATATTTCTCAACCCATTCTTTTGCTTCATCCTCTGTTATCGGTATGATTTTTTCTCCATAGGTACTTCCGCAGCCCTCTACATATTCTGCATATCTAGTCATCGCGCCACCACTTCCATACATAAAAAACTCTTTTGTCCGCTTCTGATACAGTTGCTCACTGCAACATCTAAAATCACTCGGACCGTAGCAATTACTGCGCTCCCCCATTAAACAGGCCGTTTCGGTGTTATACATTTTACCATTGATGATTTTCTTCATAGTTAGTTTCCTTTCTCATAAAAAGTTAAATTGTTAGTTTCATCTAAAAAACGCAGGAACCTATCTACAGTTACTTATTAACTGTAAAATTGGCTCCTGCGTTAGATATCTTTTAAGATTCTGGTGCGGGTAGTGCTTTGTTTTATGCAGCTATGTATGCTTTTACCTGTCTGTTAATTTCCTCAAACGGAATGACAAGTTCTTCTTTTTCTTTCTTCCTTTGCTTGAGTCTAATATCTTTCAGTTGAAATGAATCCCCCATAATCAATACCTCAACATCAAATATACGTTTTTTGTCTTCTGTTCTAATTGGTACTCGTACTGTCATCTCATTCATCCTCCTTTTTTGGTCTTACATTTACATTAATAATTTCAGCATATAAACTTTGTTCATATTGTGAAATATATTTTATTTCTGGATTAGCAATTAGTATACTTTCAAATTCTTCCCTTTCGGCTGTATTATACTGTATCCTTGATGGTTTTATTTCATCTTCTTTCCAAATATCTATATTATATAAATCTGCATTTCTTTTAGATTTACTAATTTCTATTTCACATGAATTTTCCATAATTTTTAAAAACTTATCTGGTATTTCCCCAACAGTTTTGGGAATCTTATAAACCGCATTCGTATATCCCCTGGTTGGCTCATCTGTTAACGCTGAAATCCACCAATTTCTACCAACTCTATATGCTGTTCTAATTTTACATCTTCGTATCCACTGAATTACCGTTCCTATTTTGACATTGTAGCGAGCAGCAAACTCTTCTGCCGTAAGCATTGGAACTGGTATACTAATTAAAGTAAATATTTGATCTGTAACAAATCTTCCTTCAAATGTATATGAGTGCTTTCTGTAATGTCTCAATTGAAGTTCTATTTTATAATAATCAATCCTCCACTCATATCCCCATCCCTGTGGTAATGGATCCATCAATATTGCCTTATTTAATTCATCTATAAATATCGAGAACAAATTTTCTAAAATACAATAAAATTCTAATGAATGATTTATATCTCTATTATTTTCGAAATAAGCACTTTTTTCTCTTTGTATACGATTGAGAAGATCCTTCTTTGTAGTGTCAAAAAAAGATCTAGCTTTCATATTTGTCATCTCCTTTCCTAACTGTATTGTTTAAGTACTTTTAATGTATTGCAATAATACATTATATTTCAAACTTTGTCAATACCTTTTTACAATTATACATGTAATATTATTGGACGAATGTCAAATCAAAAATTATCAGTTAATAAAATGTACAAATTTTAATTTTCATATCTGATTTATACACCAAAAGGGCTGCATTTTCTTTATCAGAAAAACTACAGCCCTTTTGGCATACTGATTAATTTCTACGAAAATTCAAAAAGCCATCTAAAATGATATCCCCCAACACTCTTGCACCTACCAGAAAGGGCTCTACTCATATTACCCTGATCTAATCCAAGCGCTTGCGCCGCCTGGCTCTGGTTTAGATAAATGTTTCCATTCTCTACACATACCACTTCTGGTGCATGCCCCATCATCTTTGAAGTTCGTCTGTAGATTGCATCACCATAATTAACATTATATTGGCACGTACACCACTCAAGATTATCGATACATGGATTTAATTTATTTTGATCCTTATGATTAACTTGTGGATAATTACATGGATTTGGCAGGAAAGCTGACGCAACTAATTTGTGTAGAGGAAAATGTCGTACTTTTCCCTTTCCAATTGGAAGCAATACCGTCGGATATCCCGAGCGAATAAATGGAGTTAACATTCTATTCGTTTTTTTGTTAATAACTGTTCCAGTTGTAGAAACTTTGTAATGCTCTCTTGTATATTCACTATACGAAATATCTTCAAAAATTTCCATTTTTTCGGATTCAGTTGCCATAACGATTTTCCTCCACATAAAATTGCAGCAAAAAAGCCCTGCAGCTTTAAATCTTGCAAGACTTTTTTAGGTGAACATAAAATTTTGAAAAAAGGGATTCCATATATGTCAGAAATTAACGTACAACATACAACATATATAACCATCACGTACTGAAATGTCTAATGTTTTATTTGTTTTTTCTGACAATTATATAATACCATATCACCGCGTTCATGCCGTTCATCACGTTCAACATTTCGTATTTTACAAATTCTTTTTGATATTTTTCTACTATATGTAGTAGTTTTAATATTCCAGGTTGCGCAGGTTGTCCTTACTATCCTCTACCGCCTGATAAAATAATTTTTTGACCTCCGGCAACTCGAAGAATCTCTTGATATATCTACTGACGGTCGGACGGCTCACAAACAGGAGGCGTGCAATTTTGTCTAATTCTGTTCCGTTGTAAACGTACATAGCAACTGCAGCCTGAAGAGCTGCCTCTGTGCATCCGGTAGCCAGATCAACAGTTCTTCTGATAATCCAGATTTTCTGAGTGAGGTCCAGAATAACTGCCTCTGCCTGAGCTCTTGAACGTGCGTATGCCGTCTGCTGTACTGTCTCGATCGTGACAGTGTGTGCCTGTCCGCTCCTGTAATCGTTCACAGTGTCAACGATGAGGTAATTGTCGCGCAGTTCCGAGAGCTGCTTCTGATAGAATGCAAGCTGCGCTTCCAGAGTTCTGTACATTCGAAAATCTTCTCTTGTAAATTCTAATTTACCATTAATCATATCAAAGTTCTCCTCTCTCACCGCCGTTCCTGTAGGCAGAATAAATCTGTACAAAATCATCAATCGACATGGTGACAAGCGTTTCCTGCCTGTTACGCTTGTGAATTACAACAGGAATATTACCGTCACCATTTGCAGAACTATCCCTTACAGCCTGGTGATAGGCATTGTAGAGATTGAGTTTTTCCACGTGTTTACATTCTATATGTAAGTGCGGTACACCCTCCACGTCTCCCGCATCTCCGGTTTTTCCACTGTGCTGTGCTGTACGGTGTGCATCCGGGTAACCATGTTCCTGAAGATAATGCGCAACTTCCAATTCAAAACGCGCTCCCTTCTGTTTACTAGCCCTCCCGATCTGCCGCGGTGTTTTTTTTGTTTTTGCTGTCATGATAACCACCCTTCCTTAATTCCACTAATACTACTGTCGATCATATCCATCATCGACAGGAAATTTTTGTAGGTGTTCGTAAAATCCTCTGCTACATAATTTTCAGAGACCTCTACCTCCTGCTCATCCAACGCGTAGGTCCATTTGTCGGCGGATCTATCATAGGTGTAATTCCTGCTGCTAGTACTACGTCCAGAGTTTGTATAGCACTCGAACCACACCAGAGTTTTTGTCTTGTCAAGACTGCGATGTTTTACCACTGCAGATAATCTCGTTGTAATATTTTTCATGGTGGATAACCTCCTATTCTAAATCTCTAAAAATTAAAATTTTGCCAGGGATTACTGGGTTGATAAAATTACAAGCTCTTTATTTTTAAGAACAAATAGCTCTCGCGGTAACCGTACCCTATAAATATATATAAGGGTCGAGTGGTATATAACTTGTATATTTTTTTAGCTGTTAAAAGTTATTTTTTGTATAAACTGCACAAACGATATGAACTTGTAAAATTATCAGCTTAAACATATTGGTCAGCCAATGTGTAGTGTCAAACGCAAAAACGTTAATTGCTATTAATAAAATTATCAGCTGTTAAATCTACCAAAATCACTTACGAGACAACGACATTTATTAATAGCTGGTAAAAATTATCAATAGTTTTTTAATGTCAAAAATGAACGCTTTGCGTTGACTACTAGCGGTGAGTTAATACATTTACAGGCTGTTAATTCCGGTTAATAACCTATAAATGTTATCAACTCAGAGATCCCCGACGGAAAAATTACATCGTTACAAAATCTAAAACTTCTTGCGTGTAGACAGTTTCCGGCTCTTTTTCAGCTGCTGGCTTGGTGTACACGTAACCAACTCTGCCGCCAGCCTTGCGTACATTACATCCGTCAGTACCTCTCATCTGCTGCAGAAATTCTTGATTCTGTTTCTTGCTGAGCGTGGCATTCAGCGTTTTTTTTGGAACACCTACTCCCGCCGCCATGTCCGACAGCGTGAATTCTTTTCCGTCCGGAAGTGCCTCCCACCAGGCGGAAATTTTGCACATTAATGTTCCCTGTTTTTCCGTAGATTTTCTTCTTGGGTGCAATTTTGATGGGATATAACGGTAATCATTTTTGTTTGCAGGATCACTCCCGAAATATTCCATAACCCGGCGCATCAATTTTTCGTAAAAATCCTCATCAGCTAAATCATATTCTCCCTGTTTTCTGCCTCTTAACGCCCATATTACGGTAATATCATATTTTCCAGCATCTGCCGGATTATCACACCAATTTCTAATTCTTAACCGATTAATTTCCTGAATAACGTCTGCCATTGCAGTTCTCAAGGTGACATCCTCGATCACGTCCGCAAAATCGGAACGATCGGCGCCAAATGCGAATATCAGCTGCAGTTGACGTGCGCGATAGCTCTCATCCATGGATTTCAGATTTTCTAAAAATTGATGATCGCGACAACAAATCTGGCCGAGTACTGTGGTCTGCTTGAGGCGCAAAACCGATATTTTACACAACAGCGAGCAATCTTTGTACAAATTAGAGCCTGTACAATAACTGCTCCCGTAGGTAGCGTATGGATACCCTGAGATTGGTCCGTACATTCCGGACTGCGGATTATGTAATATTGGATACCTCTCACGCCCCTCCGGAACATATCCATCCGGCCATGCTAATCCGCATTCTGCCGCATTTTTTCCAGCTACTTTGAATCCAGAAATCATAATTTTTCTAGGATTCAAATTTTGAGGTCCGTATGTTTCGAGAAGAAAATCCGAAACCCTCTCATATAATCTGTCAATGTTACGTCCATCCTGCAGGAATGTTTTGCTCATTTTTTCGTCCAGCTGCACAAATCCTACATGAGTCTGAGGCTTGCTATATTGGCGGATCTCAAAAATATCTTTGTTGTCATACATCGGATTGACTTCGCCGGTTCCGTCGAACAAATAACAGGGTATTTTATCGTATGGTAAATATTTGACGTTGTACCGGAAAACGTGTATTTTTATCTGTCCTGTCAAATCTCCTTCCTTGTCGTCACCGTAGTTCGACGCCTGAATGAATACCACATTGTCGCTCCGGAATACATTCAAAAACTGTTCTGCAGTAATGGACCGATCACGAACATGTTCACTGTTGCTGTACATGTTATCTCTGTTATTCCGGATTATTTTTTCCAATTCCGGCAGTGCAAAACAGTTCTCAGCATTGTCTAAACAGGTTTTTACCATTTCTCTCAATCCTGCTCTAACGCCGCCGATTGGCAGCAGTTCTGTTAATTCCAACAGCTCTCCCAGAGTATTCAAGATAGTTTCCGGACGTGTTTTTTCCGACATATTCTCCATGTTTTTCTGGATTTTCTGTAATCCGGAAAACAGTCTATTTTCGGAAACGGAACGTAAATCTTTTTTTACTGATTTAATATCATCTCTAATATCAGTAATGATCGGCAGGATTTCCAACCATTTTTCTCTCCAAATTTTCTCTGATTTTGCGACTCTCTCCTCTCGCCCGAGGTATAGGTCAATGTGCATCTGTCCTTCCGGAGCCGGTTCGTTTTTTGGAGTCGGTAATTTGATTCTGTTGATTCTGTCAATCTCTGTTAACAGGTCAGAAATCAATTTATCGGCGTATTTTTCCGCCTTTTTAGCAGTCTCTCCGATGTTATCCTCCCACTCTCTATCAGGTCTGATACTCTCTCTGAGCACGCCGGAGAACTGTTTGACATCGCTGTAATAGCACATATGCTCATCGACATCCTGGAATGCCTCATCGCAGATCAGAACGTCCTTAACCGACTGCTGTCCCATAATGTACGTTGTACAGGCATTTTTGCGGACGTCATCGTTAACCATCAAATAGCGCTGTGTTGAGAGAGCCACGAGAGAGGAGAGCATGACACTCCTCCATTCTCCGGCTGTGACACTGTCGCCGTCAGACAGCCAGGCTATATTTTTTTCAACCTGAGCCCACTCAATTCCGCCGATAGATTTAATAGCGTCCTCTATATCATCATGTAATCTCTGGTTATTATCCGTCATCATCACCAGCGACAGCATCCTTTCAGCCGCCATAACCGCAAGGCCCTTGAGAAGAGAACTCTTACCTCCCCCACAAGGAACGCCAGCTACAACAATTTTCCCGCTATCAGCGTCTTTTTTCTCGGTAATCGCCTCGTAGAGATTTTTGATAGCCTGCAGCCGTTCCTGGCTCCACAGCTGCATATATCCCGGTAAAATTCCGGTCCTCAAGGCCGCCTCAAATGATGGTGCTGTTTTTCTTTTCTGTTTTTTCTCATTTTTCTTCATTATGTTCACCTACTATTTTTCTCAATTAAATGGTATTTCCTCATCCATTCCAGCCGGCACACTCATAAAATCCGGCGTCTGAGGCTGCCCGTACTGCTGCTGTCCATAACCGCCTCCGCGAGGAGCATATCCGTTATTATTCTGAGCGTATCCACCGCCTGCCTGCTGCCTCTGACCGTTGCCATAACCGCCTGTAGGCTGACCATAGCCGCCCTGAGGCTGCTGCTGTCCATTTTGATTCTGTGGATTTTCCATGTT
>OHKZ01000689.1_pt1 | contig 14908 bp, 11 predicted proteins | sample 1569011 | NCBI WGS metagenome assembly OHKZ01 (sample SAMEA3879564, study PRJEB24766) | human gut metagenome | biome: human-associated habitat; feature: feces | place: USA | collected 1985/1987
CGCCGAACCAGACAACATCCGCAGGCATGAAGATCAGCGTGACCGCCGTGACAAGTGCGCCGCACCCAAACACCACCGCGCCTCGTTTGATCGGGTGGCGGCCCAGCGGCAGACAGAAGCCGGACAGCAGGATGAACACCCAGCAGATGGATTGCTGCCACAGTTCTCCCTGCCAGCTGCCATACCACGGTGCACGCACACCAAACAGATAGACCAGATCCCACATGCCATGGTAAAGCATCATGCTGATCAGGTCCAGCCCGCGCAGCTCGTCCAGCAGCGCACAGCGTGTGGAAGTTGATTTCATAAGACTTCCCCTTTTCGGAATGTTTTTTTCATTGTACGCCCTGCCATGGATCCCGTCAAGCAAAAAAAGCTGCCGTGCAGCTTTGGAACCGCACGGCAACTTTATGATAACAGGTTCAGAAGAATGCAGGAATTACAGCTCCACGTTGAAGTAGCGCTTCAGCAGGCCCTCGAAGCCGCGGCCATGACGAGCCTCATCCTTTGCCATCTCGTGGACGGTATCGTGGATCGCATCCAGGTTCAGGGCCTTTGCCTTCTTGGCCAGGTCCATCTTGCCGGAGCATGCGCCGCACTCAGCCTCAGCACGCATCATCAGGTTCTTCTTGGTGCTGTCGGTCACGACTTCGCCCAGCAGCTCGGCGAAACGGGATGCGTGGTCGGCCTCTTCGTAGGCATAGCGCTTGTAAGCCTCAGCGATCTCGGGGTAGCCCTCGCGCTCTGCCACACGGGCCATGGCCAGGTACATGCCGACCTCGCTGCACTCACCCTCAAAGTTTGCGCGCAGACCGTCAACGATCTCCTGAGGCACACCCTCAGCCTTGCCGATGCCGACCACATGCTCGGTCACATAGGTGTTGCCGGTCTTTTCGACAAATGCGGATGCAGGAGCCTTGCAGACAGGGCACTGCTCAGGGATAGAGCCCTCAGCGATATAACCACAGACGGTGCAAACATACTTTTTCATAAGAATATCCTCCATTGTTTTTCATTATGATCTTGGCCTCTCCTCTGGTACAGGGGGCCTTGCTTCTGAGCCTATTATAGCAACGATTCCCAGATTAGTCAAGGCTAATTTTAAGAATTATTCCTATTTATTTTTTAGACCTGCAGGTTGCCGCTGCTCGGAGCATCGGAACCGTTGGCAGCATCAAACTCGTAATCATTGCCGGGGAGGATGGCGTTGAGCAGGATACCCACGATAGCAGCAATGGCCAGGCCGGACAGGTTGATGGCGACACCGCCCACAGCGAAGGTCAGACCGCCCACAGAGTTGAAGCCCAGCGCGCAGACCAGGATGACAGCGGCAACGATCAGGTTGCGGCTGTTGGTAAAGTCCACACGGTTCTCGACCACATTGCGGACACCGATCGCGGAGATCATGCCGTACAGCACAAAGCTGATGCCGCCAATGATGCCGGTGGGGATGGTGTTGATGACGGCCTCAAACTTGGGGCTGAAGCTCAGGATCACAGCCATCACAGCGGCAATGCGGATGACGAGCGGATCGTAGATGCGGCTCAGGGCCAGAACACCGGTGTTCTCACCGTAGGTAGTATTGGCGGGGCCGCCCAGCAGACCGGCCATGGCAGTGGCAAGGCCGTCGCCCATCAGGGTGCGGTTCAGGCCGGGATCATTGATATAGTTGTGGCCGACCGTAGCGCTGATGGCAGCGATATCGCCCACATGCTCCATCATGGTTGCCAGCGCAATGGGGATGATGGTGAACATTGCGCTGATGAACTCAGGGCTGCCGTCGATGGCAAACAGACCCATGGCACTCTTGTGCAGGGGGATGCCGAACCAGTCGGCAGCAGCAATGGCCTCAAAGTTGACTGCACCAGTGACCAGAGCCACAGCATAGGAGACCAGCACACCGATCAGGATGGGCAGGATCTTGACCATGCCCTTGCCCCAGATGTTGCAGACAATAACGGTGCCCAGGGCCACAAAAGCCAGCAGCCAGTTGGACTCGCAGTTGGTGATGGCAGAGGGGGCCAGGATCAAACCAATAGAGATGATGATGGGGCCTGTGACCACCGGCGGGAAAAATTTCATAATGCGGCGGATGCCAAAGGTGGAGATGAGCAGGCTGACCAGCAGGTACAGAATGCCGGACAGTGCCACGCCCGCGCAGGCGTAGGGCAGCATTTTGGTATTGACAACGGTCAGGTTGCCGTCTGCGTCAGCCAGCATGGGGGCTACAATGGAAAAACCGCCCAGGTAGGCAAACGAGGAGCCAAGGAAGGCCGGGACCTTGCCCTTGGTGATAAGGTGGAACAGCAGGGTGCCCAGACCGGCACAGAGCAGAGTGGTGGAAACGCTCAGGCCGGTGAGCAGGGGCACCAGCACAGTTGCGCCGAACATGGCAAACATGTGCTGCAAGCCCAGGACCAGCATCCGTCCGGTGCCGAGCTGCCGGGCATCGTAAATGCCCTTGGAGTAATCGATCTTTTCACTCATAGAGAAGTTCTCCTTTCATCGCTGCCCAAAAAAAGAGGCATTGCCGCAGCAACGGCAGTGCCTCAATCCTTCTGGAGCAGATTCAAAAAACGGGACCGGAAGGCAAAACACGCGCTCCGCAAAGTCGAACGAAACATTTTGCTCTCCCCTTCCCTGTCTGACTTTATAAAGTATACCAGAAACCCTGCCCGGATGCAATCCGTTTGCTGCAGTTTCCCTCAGCTTTTTGGCCGGACATCTTGAAATATGCCCCTGTCCGCACTATAATATAACCTATTGAATTGATTTGTATTTCAAGAGGAATGTTATGATCTATCTGGATTATTCTGCAAACACCCCGGTGGATGCGCGGGTGTTGGAGCAGTTCTGTGCCGTGGAGCGCCGCTGCATCGGCAACGCCAACTCTCACCACCAGGCAGGCTCTGCCGCCAAGGCAGAGATCGATGCTGCCACCATCAAAATCGCCTCTCTGCTGGGCGTTCAGCCAGCCGAGATCATCTATACCTCCGGTGCCAGCGAGGCCAACAACTTCGCTTTAAAGGGGCTGGCCCGTCTCTCCCGCCATGCGGGCAGGCACATCATCTCCACTCCGCTGGAACATTCTTCGGTCAGCGGCACCCTGACGGCATTACAGGAGCAAGGGTATGAGATTGACCTGCTGGACGTGAAGCAGGACGGCACCGTGGATCTTGAGCACCTGAAGGATCTGCTTCGCCCGGATACCATCTGCGTTGCCATAACGCTGGTAGACAGTGAGCTGGGCGTGGTGCAGCCTGTACAGGAGATCGCTGCCATCCTGAAAGCATACCCTCACTGTCACCTGCATGTGGATGCGACCCAGGCTGTGGGTAAGATCCCCGTTTCTTTTGAGGGTGTGGACACCATGAGCCTGACGGCCCACAAATTCTACGGACTGAACGGCATCGGCCTGCTGATCAAGCGGCGGAATCTGGCGCTGGAGCCTCTCATCCATGGCGGCGAGAGTACCACCATCTACCGCAGCGGCACCCCCACTGTGGCGCTGGCCTCCTCGCTGGCCTGTGCGCTTGATTTTGCCGTCACTGACCTGCCCGGACGCGTTGGCCATGTGGCAAAACTGAATGCAGAACTCCGCGCCGCCCTCAGCACATATCCGATGGTGCGCATCAACAGCCCGGAACACGCCATCCCTCATGTGCTGAATCTGAGCGTCCGTAATGTCAAGGGCACCGTGTTCCAGCGGGAGCTGGATGCCAAAGGGGTCTGCGTCTCGGTCAAGTCAGCCTGCTCGTCGGATGGTCTGCCTTCGCGTGCGGTGTTTGCGGTCAGCCGCGACCGCCGCAATGCACTGTCCTCCTGGCGCATCAGCCTGAGCCATCTGACCACCGAGGACGAGATCAAAGCCTTTTTGCAGGCGTTCGATGTCTGCTACCGTGAGCTGACCGCCCTACATTAAATAAAAAGAGGAACCAACATGAAACGTGAGCTTGAACCTTATCAGATGATCGAACGCAGTATCATCAAGAAATACCGCAAGGAGCTGTGGACCCCCTTTATCGTGGCGGTAAAGCGCTACGAGCTGGTGCAGGAGGGCGATAAGATCGCCGTCTGCATCTCGGGCGGCAAAGACTCCATGCTGATGGCAAAGCTGATGCAGGAACTGCAGAAGCACAGCGATGTTCCCTTTGAGCTGGTCTTTCTGGTGATGGACCCCGGCTACAATGAGATCAACCGTCAGAAGATCGAGTCCAATGCCGAGCTGCTGCACATCCCGGTGACCATCTTCGAGAGCAACATCTTTTCCGTTGCCAACAATACCGAAAAGAACCCCTGCTACCTCTGTGCCCGGATGCGGCGCGGCCACCTGTACAGCAAGGCTAAGGAGCTGGGATGCAATAAGATCGCGCTGGGCCACCACTTCAACGATGTGATTGAGACGACCGTGATGAGCATGTTCTACGGCTCCCAGATGCAGGCCATGCCGCCCAAGCTCCACAGCACCAGCTTCCCCGGCATGACCCTGATCCGCCCCATGTACTGCATCCGGGAAGAAGATATCCTGGCCTGGAAGCGCTACAATGATCTGGAATTCATCCAGTGCGCCTGCCGCTTTACCGAGAACTGCACCATGTGCGACAACGGCGGCGGTGGTTCCAAGCGGCAGGAGATCAAGCTCCTGCTCCGCCGCCTGAAGCGCGACAATCCCAATATCGAAAACAGCATCTTCCGCAGCATCCACAATGTTGCCATTGATACCATGCCGGGCTATCGATCCGAGGGTGTGGATCACAGCTTCCTGGAACGATTCAATGCTATGGAAAACCACTGAGCTGCATCCGCATTTCTGCCTGCGCCGAATCACGCTTTGTACGCGATACAACAGTAAAAAATCCCCCTCAGCTTACGCTGAAGGGGATTTTTCATGCCACCGGCGGGGCTTGAACCCGCACTCTGTCTCCAGAAAGGGATTTTAAGTCCCTCGTGTCTGCCAATTTCACCACAGTGGCGCATAGAAACCCGGCTTACAAAGCCCTGCTGCTCTGGACATTCACAGAGAGCCGGGAATAACAGGTGATGAGGTAAACATTTATCACAAGTCCGTCGTTACGGAGTTGCAAACATGTATCAAAACATGTAAGATTCACACAACGGCTATTATAATACAATAGAAACCCTGCTTTGTCAAGTTACACCTTTCCGCCATGCAGTTCCGAATACATCTTGGCACGGCACTCGGCCACAGCGGGGGTCATATTGACATAGTGCTTATGCGGCATCTCGATGCGCAGCTCGGTCTCCCAGGTCTCTTCGGTCAGCTGCTTTGCGATATAGGCCTTTTTCTCGGCAATCCCGGGCAGTTCGATGGCCAGTTCACCGTTCAGGATATGGGGCACCAGCAGCCGCTTGACCTTGGTGGGGGTGATGGTGATGGTGCGCTCGATGGCATCCGGGTCAAGATTGACCATCTTTACCGGTTTGCCCGCTTCGATGACCTCGCCATCCATGGCGATCAGATCGCACTGAGCCTGACCATTTTCATCGTAGAGCCGCCAGGGCATTTTTTTGCCCGGGATGATGGCCTTGCTGGCAGAATCCGAGCACTTCATCTTGGGCTGATAGGTGCCATCCGGCAGCTTGACCGCCACCAGTTTATACACGCCGCCGAACACAGGGTCAGAAGCGGAGGTGATGAGATTTTCGCCCACGCCGTAGGAATCAAAATGAGCGTGCTCATAGAGCTCCATGTTGGCGATCTTCCGCTCGTCCAGACCATTGGAGGCCACCAACTTGATATAGGGCTTGCCTGCGGCATCCAGTGCCTTGCGCAGGCGCTTGGAGCCACGGGCCAGATCGCCGGAATCGATACGGGCACTCTTGACGCGGCGGTTGGGGTCATTGGGGTACTTCTCGATCAGGTAGTCGTCCAGCTTGATGAGGTTGGGCAGGCCGCTCTCCATGATGTTGTAGGTATCCAGCAGCAGGCTGACGGAATCCGGGTAGGTATCCGCAAAGGCCTTGAAGGCATCAAACTCCGTCGGGAAGAACTCGATGAAGCTGTGTGCCACGGTGCCAACCGCCTTGACCTCAGAGCCATACTTCATCTCAGCCAGGCAGTTGGCAGTGCCGATGCAGCCGCCCAGAACAGCGGCATACGCGCCATCATTGCCTGCGCTCTCGCCCTGTGCGCGGCGGGTGCCAAACTCCATGACACTGCGGGGCGTATGGGTGTTCAGGCCGGTCACACGGGTCGCCTTGGTGGTGATCAGGCTGTGGAAGTTCATCGTCTGCAGCAGGTAGGTCTCGATCAGGATCGCACCCACCAGGTCGCACTCAATGCGGACCATCTGCACATGGGGGTAGCAAACCGTGCCCTCGGGCAGAGCGTACATATCGCCCTTCCACTTATAGGTGCGCAGATACTCGCAGAATTCCTCGCTCATACCCTTGGTGCGCAGCCAGCGGATATCCTGCTCGTTGAAGTGATAATTCAGCAGGAACCGGGTCAGCTTGCGTTGGCCTGCGCTGATGGAGTAACCCATGTTGTCCGGGTTCTTACGGAAGAACATATCGAACACAAGGGTGGTGTTCTTAAAGCCGTGCAGGAACAGGCAGTTTGCCATCGTGAATTCGTAGAAATCCACCACCATGGCAGGGTTATCATAATCTTCGTCCGGAATGTACGGAACAACTTTGATCTCGTCCATGAAAAGTTTCCTCTCCTTGTACTTCGCAGCAGCGAAAAAGCCTTGCCGCTGCTGAAAAAACAGCCCCTTCTCCTTTACCTTTGTTCCGGCAGCGCGGGGGCCTGCACCCTGTCTTGACAGGACGTTTGTACCATGATAGCATCTTTGCCGCCCGGGTGCAAGGGCTTTTGTAAATTTCCTGCGTGCAGAAAGAAAAATCTTTTTTCGGTACTGCCAAAAGGGCCGCCCCCGAAAGCTCCGGGAGCGGCCCTGCAAGCCTGTTCAGGCTCAGCCGTTTATAATATTGGGGGTCGCATTTTTCAGCACAACGTCATGGCTGCCGCCCTCCACGATAGAGGTGGAGGAAACCACAGTCAGCTTGGCCTTCTGCTGCAGCTCGGGGATGGAGAGTGCGCCGCAGTTGCACATGGTGCTCTTGACCTTGTACAGGGTGGTCTGGACACCATCGGCCAGAGGACCTGCGTAAGGAACATAGCTGTCCACGCCTTCCTCAAAGCTCAGCTTGGTGGAACCGCCCAGGTCGTAACGCTGCCAGTTGCGGGCACGGTTGGAGCCCTCGCCCCAGTACTCCTTCATATACTGGCCATTGATGCGCACCTTGTTCGTGGGGCTCTCGTCAAAGCGGGCGAAGTAGCGGCCCAGCATGACAAAATCAGCGCCCATGGCCAGAGCCAGAGTGATGTGATAATCGTGGACGATGCCGCCATCGGAGCAGATGGGCACATAGATGCCGGTCTCCTTGTAGTACTCGTCACGGGCCTTTGCGACCTCGATGACTGCGGTGGCCTGACCACGGCCGATGCCCTTGGTCTCACGGGTAATGCAGATGGAACCGCCGCCAATGCCGATCTTGACGAAGTCTGCACCGGCCTTTGCCAGGAAACGGAAGCCCTCGGCATCCACAACGTTGCCTGCGCCCACCTTCACGGTGTCGCCGTAGTGCTCACGGATCCAGGCGATGGTACGGCTCTGCCACTCGGAGTAGCCCTCGGAGGAGTCGATGCAGAGCACATCCACGCCAGCCTCGACCAGTGCGGGCACGCGCTGGGCATAGTCGCGGGTGTTGATACCGGCGCCGACCATGTAGCGCTTGTCGTTATCAAGCAGCTCGTTGGGGTTAGTCTTGTGGCTGTCGTAGTCCTTGCGGAACACAATGCCCATGAGGTGATCGTTATCGTCGACGATGGGCAGGGCGTTGAGCTTGTTGTCCCAGATGATATTGTTGCAGTCGTGCAGGGAGGTATTCTCCGGTGCGGTGACCAGCTTCTCGATGGGAGTCATAAAGGTGGTAACGGAAGCATCATCGGGGGTGTGGTTGACACGGTAATCACGGGAGGCCACAATGCCCATCAGCTTGCCGTGAGGAGTGCCGTCGGCAGTAATAGCGATGGTGGAGTGGCCGGTGCGGGCCTTGAGCTCCAGCACATCGTGCAGGGTGGCGGTAGGAGCCAGGTTGGAATCGGAGACCACATAACCGGCCTTATAGCTCTTGACGCGGCGCACCATGGCAGCCTCGTTCTCAATGCTCTGGGAGCCGTAAATGAAGGACACGCCGCCCTCCCGTGCCAGTGCAATGGCCAGCTTATCGCCGGAGACCGACTGCATGATGGCACTGATCATGGGGATGTTCATTTCCAGCGGGCAGGCCTCTTCCCCCTTGCGGTACTTGACCAGCGGGGTCTTCAGGCTGACTGCCGTGGGGACATTCTCTGCAGAGGAATAACCCGGAACCAGCAGGTACTCGCCAAAGGTGCGGGAAGGTTCTTCATAGAAATAAGCCATACTCTAAACTCCTTTTTTCTTAACGCATCAACAACGGACCAGCATCAAAATAATTCATGTTTGCTGCTTATAAATTGATTGACTATACTTTACCACAAACCCCGTCAGAATACAAACCCCAGCGGCAACAAACTTTAGAACTGTCCTTTGCGGAAAAACAGTAAAATTGACCACCAAAAACGTGCAAGGTCATACTTTTCCGCCTGACAGGCCGGTTTTCTGGCACAAAGTGGAATGCAAAAAAGTCCGTACCGGAAAACCGGACGGACTTTTTTGCACACGAAGCGAGATACCGCCTGTGCGGTACAGAGGCCGACAGCTGTGAAGGAGAACAGCCGGAGGAGGAGAAGGCCCTGCACCCGATATCTCTTATTCAACAAGAAGAAAAAGATTTCAGTCTCAAAAAGCGCTCATCGCTTTCTGTAACCATATTGTAACTCTTTTGTTCCCGTTTTGCAAGACCTTTTTTGCAGATTTTGTAACATTTTTGTAATTTTCCTGGATTTATTTTGTAAATTCCAGGTAGCATTCAAACGCGGCGTGCTCTTCGCGGCGGCCCACCACATACCAGCCATCGGTCGAGGGCGCATAAAACACCTCGACCTGACTGCCCAGCGGGATCTCCCAGTGGTACTTGACGGAGACGAATTTCAACGGCCCGCCCTTGACTACCTCCAGCGGCAGGGCATCACAGGCGATGTCCAGATAGCAGGCGTTATTCACATGGCCGTTCAGGTCGCATAGGGAGTAGCTGGCTGTCCGGCTGCCTGCACAGGTCAGTTCCTTTGCTTTGTGCACCAGCTGGGGCAGCTCCCCATCCAGATCCTCGTTCCAGTAACCGGGCGTATACCAGGAGGGCTGGCGTAGGATGCACTCGCGATCGGTATCCACCATGATCCACCGGCTGTCGATCAGAGCACACTCCTTCCCTGCTTCGTCCAGAATTCGGGTCAGCCGCTTCATCGAACCTTTCTTGCACGGCTCACAGGCGGTAAGAAAGGTCAGCTTTTCGGCACGCAGGGGCATCCGGGTGATCTGCGCCGCCTGCTTGCCCACCAGAAACGCCGTGTGGTGTGCTTTGAAAAAAGCATCATCCATGCCGTAGGCGCGGGCGTGGTCTGCCGCAGCCTGCTCCACATAGCGGAACAGGGCGCTTGGCTTGATCATCCGGCGAAAATCGCCGTCTGCGTTCAGGACAGTTGTATGATAGGTATATTGATTCATACGTTTCCTTTCCAAAAGAGGGCCCTCTCCGTCATTGCTTCGCATTGCCAGAGGCTTTGACGGAGAGGGCTCTTTCTTCTTAATACTGATTCCGGGTCTTTTTGCGCAGCTTGCGCCAAATGTTGAAGCAAGCCAGCGCCACCATGGCAAGCAGCAGCATCAGGAACACAACGCCGCTGCCGCCCTCATCGTAGCTCTTCATCTCGCTCCACTTTACGTCGAGCTCGTTGTTGACCTCATCGCTCAGTGCGGTGAACACCTTTTCCTTGGCTTCCACTTCCTCAGAGGGGTATGCGATCTCGCTGTACTTCAGGTCCTCATCCAGGATATCCCACACCTTCTGCATGGGGGTGGTGTAGCCAATATACTCCGCATTGGCTTTTCCGATGTCCGGCTCGCACATGAAGTTGATGAACATCTCCGCAGCTTCCTTGTGCTCACTGGTGGCAGGCACCGCCATGCAGTCCACCGACAGCACACTGCCCTCCTCCGGGAACACCCAGGCCAGATCCGGGTTATCATCGATCATGGTGATGGCATCGCCGGAGTAATACACGCCGATGGCCGCCTCGCCGCCGATCATCTTATCAAAGATCTCATCCATGACGTAGGCCTGCACCAGCGGCTTCTGCGCTTTCAGGGTTTCCACCACCTCGTCCACCTCTTCCGGGGTCTCTGGGTTGATGCTGGTACCGTTCTTGAACGCCGCAATAGCGTAAGCATCACGGCTGTTGTTGAACATCAGGATATTGCCCGCGTACTGCTCATCCCACAGGTCAGCCCATTTGGTGGGGGCATTCTCCACCATGGTGGTGTTGTAGATGATGCCGGTGGTACAGAGCATATAGGGCACGGTATAGGCATTGGCGGGGTCATAATCCGGATCACGGTAGACCGCATCGATGTTCTGGGAGTTGGGGATGTTGCTGTAATCCAGCGGTGCAAGCATTCCCTCGGCGATCATCTTTGCCACCATGTAATCCGAAGGGATGACCACATCGTAGTTGGCCGCACCGGATTTCAGTTTGGCGTACATGGACTCGTTGGAATCAAAGGTGGTGTAGTTGACCTTGATGCCGGTAAGCTTCTCGAAGGCGGCCACCACATCCACGCTGTCATCGGAGCCGTTGGAGATGTATTCGCCCCAGTTGTAAACGTTGAGGGTGAGATTCTGGCCCTGAAAGCGGGTCCAGTCGTAATCGTCCGAGACCGAAACGTCCTCGGTCACTTCAATGGTTCCGGCGGCAAAGGCGGGCGCAGCACAGCAGAACGCCATGGCCAGCGTCAGCAGCAGAACAGCAAAACGTTTCATTTTACGTCCTCCCCTCTCAGTGCCTTCTGATCTCGGCGGTACTCCCGGCTCTCCATGGCATTGGAGATGAGGATGATGGTCAGGATCACCACAAACATGATGGTGGACAGAGCGTAGATCTCCGGGCTGACCTTTTTCCGGGTCATGGAATAGATGGCAATGGGCAGGGTCTCCACCGTGCCGCAGTTGAAATAGGAGATCATAAAATCATCGATGGAGTAGGTCAGGCAGATGAGGAAGGCCGACAGGATGGCCGGGCTGATCTCAGGCAGGATGACTTTGAAGAACGCCTGCCTGGGGTCGCAGCCCAGATCCAGAGCTGCCTCATACAGTTTGATGTCCAGCTGCTTGAGCTTGGGGGTCACGTTGAAGATGACATAGGGCACATTGAAGGCGATATGCGCGATCAGCAGCGTGGGCATTCCCATGATGGTGTCGGGCAGCCAGGAGATCCCATCCGCAAAACGCTGGTAAGCCACAAACAGAAGCATCAGGGAGATGCCGGTGATGATCTCCGGGTTGACCACCGGGATATAGGTGATATTGGTGACCACCAGGCGGCTCTTGCGGCTCATGGACGCAATGCCCAGCGAGGCCGCCGTGCCCAGAACCGTTGCAATGACCGCAGAGATGAGGGCCACCTCCAGTGAGACGCGCAAAGCGCTCAGGATGGCAGAGTTATGGAGCAGGCTGGTGTACCACTTGAGGGTAAAGCCTGTGAACAGTGCGTAGCCCTTGCTTTGGTTGAAGCTGAACACGATCATATAGGCAATGGGCAGGTACATGAAGCAGAAAAAGAGGATGACGTAGGCCCGCTGCATCAGGCGCAGATGTTTCGTTTTCATCAGGACACGCCCTCCATTTCATCTTCATCAAAACTGGATGTGAAGCTCATGCAGAGCAGGACGATGATCATCAGCACAAGGCTCATGGCCGAACCGACGTTCAGGTTGTAGCTGTTGCCCAGGAACTGCATCTCGATCAGGTCGCCGATCATCAGGTTGGAGCCGCCGCCCAGCATACGGCTGATGACAAAGGTGGACACCGCCGGAACGAACACCATGGTGATGCCGGTGCTGATGCCGGGCACGCTCATGGGGATGAGCACCCGGAAAAGGGTCTGGGTGGTGGAGGCTCCCAGATCCTGTGCCGCTTCCACCAGACTCTGATCGATCTTGGTCATGCTGGTGTAGAGGGGCAGGATCATGTAGGGCACATAGTTATACACCATGCCCAGCACTACCGCGCCGGAGGTATTCAGCATGGTATAGGGGCCCAGACCAAAAAAGCCCAGCACCGCGTTCACAGGGCCGTTGATGCTCAGCAGGCCCATCCAGGCATAGGTGCGGAGCAGGAAGTTCATCCACATGGGCAGCATGACCAGCATCAGCATGATATGCTGCTTGTTCACCCGCAGGCGGGACAGGAAATAGCCCACCGGAAATGCAATGATCAGGCAGATCACGGTAGCCACAAGGGCCAGCAGCAGGCTGCGGGCAAACACGGAGCCATAGCCGCTGACGCTGGTCAGATTGGCAATGGTGAAATTGCCGTTGCCATCGGTCAGGGCATAATAGACCACGATGATCAGCGGAACCACCGTGAACAGCACCATCCAGATAAAATAAGGATAGGCCAGCTTCTTATCGTAAATTTTCATCATTTCCCATTCAGCCCTCCGAACGTGCCATGATATGGATCTCGTTGGGACCGATGCGCATACCAATGGTTTCACCGGGGGTGCAGGCGCGGGTGGAGTGGATCAGCCACTCACGGCCCTCGCACTCAACGTGCATCTCAAAGTGAACGCCCTTGAAGATGACATCATTGACTACGCCCACCAGCTGACCCTCCACGGGGCTGACCACTTCAATGTCCTCGGGGCGGACCACCACCTGTACGCTCTGTTCCCGGGCAAAGCCGCGGTCCACGCAGGGGAACTGCACACCCGAGAAGGAGACCAGGAAGTCGCGGTGCATCACGCCATCCACAATGTTGGAATCGCCGATAAAGTCCGCCACAAAGGCATTTTTAGGCTCGTTGTAGATATCCTCGGGGGTACCGATCTGCTGCACCTTGCCGCCGTTCATCACAACGACGGTATCAGACATGGTCAGGGCCTCTTCCTGATCGTGGGTAACATAAATAAAGGTGATGTTCATCTCACGCTGCAGGCGCTTGAGCTCCAGCTGCATCTCCTTGCGGAGCTTGAGATCCAGTGCACCCAGAGGCTCGTCCAGCAGCAGGATCTCAGGCTCGTTGACCAGACTGCGGGCAATGGCAACACGCTGCTGCTGGCCGCCGGACATCTGGCCGATGCTGCGGCGCTCAAAGCCCTTCAGGCCGACCACCTCCAGCATATCGCGCACCTTGCGGCGGATGGTCTCTTCGTCCATCTTCTTCAGGCGCAGGCCAAAGGCCACATTCTCAAACACATTCAGGTGCGGGAACAGCGCGTACTTCTGGAACACGGTATTCACCGGACGCTTATAGGGGGGCACACCGGTAATATCCTGGCCCTTCAGCAGCACCTGACCCGCGTTGGGTTCCAGGAAGCCTGCGATCAGGCGCAGGGTGGTGGTCTTGCCGCAGCCGGAAGAACCCAGCAGCGTTACGAACTCTTTGTCATGGATGTCCAGGTTCAGCCCATCCAGAATGCGCTGACCGTCAAATTCCACCACGATATCGCGCAGTGAAACGATCACCGAGTTGTCCATTTTTTACTTTTCCTCCTTAAACTCAGATACGAAAAAAGACAGGGCATCCACCCCATCCTTCGTACCAGGGCGACCCAGCCCCGCACAACATCCATGACATCCGTAATATTGTGCAGTTATTCTGCCCTGTCATCGCCTATCATAAACAATCCGAACTGAAATGTCAATCACTCTGTCGAGGTTTGCCGAAACTTTACATCCGGCGCAAAAAAATCCCGCGCTGTACCAAGAATTCGCACAGCGCGGGAGTGAAACGTTTTATTCTGCTTTCAGCTGATCCGCGGGGCACAAAAGCGCACTCACCACACTGGCATCCACCGTATAAACGGAGCTGTCGCCTTCCACCATCAGGTAACAGCCGTCTGTACCCATGGCATAGGTCAGATTGATTGTGCCATCGGCTGTGGTGACCTCTGCTGTGACCAGCGGGGCCTCAAAACCATACGCCGCCGGGTCTGCACCTGTTGCCTGTGCCGAGACATAGGTGCAGAGAGCCGAGAGGATGGCATCCACCTTTGTCTCGTCGAGGTCTGCGGCGGTGTCCCCTGCCAGCCGCCAGACAGTCTGGTAGGCGTTGCTGCCGCTCTCTGCCGCAGGCTCCGAGTTTGCTTTCAGGGTCACGGTCTCGCCATCGGCCAGCGTATAGGAGACGGCTTCGATCTCCGAGGCCGTCAGCCCCGCCGGGTTGAAGGCACCGAACAGCTCCGCCCTGGTCAACTCAAAGCAGGCGGTTTTGGTCCCCGATACCGTATAAATGACATCGCTGTTATTCTTGCGGACATAGAGATCCCCTGTCATGGTATTGCTGGCCCCAAAGGTATAGGTGTTCGTTTCGCCCGCTGCCGTCACCTCTATGGTCAGCACAGGCTCCGCAAAGCCGTAGTCCTCCCCTGCCTGCGGGCTCAGCTCCTGCTTTGCGTTCAAAGAGGAAAGCGCGGTGAGCATCGTGTTGCAGGCAGAGGTGTCCAGATGGTAAGCCGGATCTTCAGCCAGCGTCCAGCCATCGGCGGTATAGAGCAGGGTGTTCGTCTCGCCCTGATAGTGGAGCACGATCTGCGTCAAGTCATTGCCCGAAACTGCCGCCAGCGGAATGGTTCCATCTGCGGCCGCACTGGCAGCCTGTTCTTCCCGGGCATTCCGCAGCGTCAGCAGGGCAAACACGCCGCCTGCCAGCAGGATGAGGAAAAGCAGCACCCCGAGGG
>OHKZ01000715.1_pt1 | contig 14453 bp, 19 predicted proteins | sample 1569011 | NCBI WGS metagenome assembly OHKZ01 (sample SAMEA3879564, study PRJEB24766) | human gut metagenome | biome: human-associated habitat; feature: feces | place: USA | collected 1985/1987
CAGGTCGGCAATGCTCCACTTGACGAACTTTTCATCGTAGACATTGGGTGGTGCAAGCTCTACCAGATGCCCGACGCACCAGCTGACCAGATAGCCGTTACCCTCCAGATAGCCGTCCTTGCGGTTTGTCGCACCAAGGACATTTGCGTAAGCCATCGCAACGGAGGGCTTTTCGCTGATGACTAAGCGATAAGACAATAAGCATCAACTCCCGTTCTCTCTGTATTATATATGTATGGCGGCAAACGCCGCCTTGAAAATTAGCTGTTTTCGGGTTCCTGCTCGTCCGGGACTTCATCCGTTTCCGGCTCATCCTCCACAGGAATCTCAAAGTTGCCGTTGTACTCGGTGTAGTTTGCATCGGGGTCAAGGGCTTCTTTTTCTGCTTTTTTCTTCTGCACCTGCTGGCGATAGAAATAGAAGCCGCCGCCTGCCGCCAGCGCAATCAGGGCGACTATGCCCAGAAATGCGCCTGCATACTTTGTGATTTTGTTTTCCTTGGGCGGTTCAGCGGTTGCCGCTTCTTCTTCGGCTTTCTTGGCTTCTTCCTCGGCTTTCAGCCTGTCCAGTTCAGCCTGTGCCGCTGCTTCTTTCTCCGCAGTGTAGGCATCGGCAGCTTCTTCCTCCATCAGAGCCAACAGGTCGGCTTCATCCACCAGATTCATAAAGTGTACGGTTTGCGCGCCTTTACTGTTCCGATCGATTACCAGATAAAATGTCGCACCCGATTTCGATACCAGCGTGATGAACTGCTGCCCGGAACCATCCGAATAATTGGTGTGGTAATCGTCCACCAGTGTCAGGTTGCCCTCCGGGGTCAGAGCACCAGAGGTTTCGTCCGTGACGGTGACAACATCTTCCTCCACGACTTCCGGCAGAACAGGCTGCTCCACCGGGGCAGCTTCGCCCTCAAAGGCAAAGGCGGGAGCGGCCATACCGATGCACAGCACCGCCGACAGCAGCAGTGCACCAAACTTCTTAAACTTCATCTTCATTTTCCTCCTTCTCAAACGAAACTCCCACCGCTGCCAGTGCAGCCGGGTTCGGGGTAGTGGTGGCCGACTGCCGCAGCAGGGCGGCGAGCTGTTCCGGCGTGACCTTTGCAGTCCGCACCATCTCGTTGACCTCGGCGGAATCCTCCTCCTGAATGCGCCGCTCCAAAATCTCGATGCGGTTGTTCAGCTTGATGCGGCGTTCCTTTTCTTTTTCCAGCATCGCCCGCAGCTTATCCGATTTTTCGCTCATAGTAACTCCTCCAATCATTTTGAAAGCCGTCCGAACCCGGCGAGATGCTTCTCCCAGTAGGACGAGTGGATATTTGCGTATTTGATGGGGTCTCCGGCACTGACCATCATGCCTTTTCCGAGGTAGATGCCCACATGACTTTTCCCCGGCGTATCATACGTTCCTTCAAAGAAAACAAGATCACCGGGCTTTGCTTCGGCTTCGGAGATGTGCTGGCTTTTCTGCCATAATCCGTTGGCGGTGGTTCTGCCCACATCGTAGCCGTTCTGGTTGTACACCCAGCAGACATAGCCGGAGCAATCAAAGCCTGTTTCTGGGGTAGAACCGCCCCACACATAGGGCGTACCCACATACTTTTGGGCTTCCTTGTAGATGGCGGCAAATTCCTCGTCCGTCAGGGCTTCTGCCGGAACGGTATAGTCGATGCCCGGTGCGCCGGAACCGTCAGAGCCACCGGGCGGCAGACCGCCGTTGAACAGATAAGGCCGACCACCCAAGGTGTCTTGAAAGATCTCGTACCGTTTCCATTGGTCAGCATCCAATTCTTCCCGGATGACCACCTCCAAGCCACGATTGACCAGCTTGGTGTGGAAGATGCGGTACTCATAGGGCACCTGCGTGGGGACTGGGATTCCTGCGGGAGTCATGACCCACACAGTCATATACCGGGTCTGCACCTCTACCCATGTGGTCAGCTTGTACTGCTTTTTTAAAGTCTCCTTCAACTTGCCCTGCACCTCCGACCGGGTGTAATCGTCATACAAAGTGGTCAGGAACGAAGTCAGCTGCCATGGGTCATGCTCGATGGGGTCAAGGTGATACTGGTACTCGTTGTAGCCGGGGTGGTCGGTAGGAGTGCGCTTGATCTTTTTATCCAGTTCTTTTTCCAGCTTCTTGTAGTCCTGCTCTGCGCCCCGGATGTCCCTGTCCTCGGCGGAGTACATGGTCTGCCCGGACACCTGTGTGCCGCCGGAAAAGAGGATGCCGCAGGAGGAAAAGCCGGACATCACCATGAGGATGAGCAAAAGAAAAACGCCCACGATCACCAGAACGTGTGCGTTGCCCTTGGCGGCATTCATCAGCCCTTTTACGGCGGTGCTGACGGCAGTTTTGCCTTTCTCCACCGCCTGTTCCACGCCGGACCGGGCAGCAGATGCACCGTTGGATGCCGCCTTGCCGCCTGCGGTCTGCGCCGCTGTACCAGAACGTGCGGCGGCATAGTAGCTCTGCCGGATGTCTTGCTTTTGCCGCCACCGGGAAAGCCAGTTGGAGCCGCCCTCGCCGGTGCCGGATGCGCCTGCATCTTGTGCCGCAGTCGGCTTCTGTGCAGAAGATTTTGCGGTTCGGGCACCTTTCTTGCCCTGCATCTTGGCTTTCTTCTTGAGTTTGCGAGCGTATCTGCCCTTGGAAATATCCCGGACATTTCCTGCCGCCTTTTCGCCCTCGCTCAGAGCCTGCGTGCCCACATTGTCATCCTCGTACTGGTCAACCTCCTGATGCACCGCAGACCGGGCGGCATGGGCGGCGTACATCTCCCGCTTCTGTGCCTTACTCAACCGGCTCAGTTCGTCCGGGGTCAGTTCCGCCTTGCCAAACCGCAGATGCTGTGCCTTTTCCGCATCGGTTTTCAGCTTCTTCTTTCTGGGCACCGACTGCTCCACCTTGGCTTTTTTCGGGGGAGAACGGGTCTTTTTGGTTGAGGTTTCCTCTTTGATGTTCAGTTTCGGTTCACTCATTTCTGTGCGCCCTCCGAAACTTCACCCAACTTGGTGGTCATAATGCGGTAGAGTTCCAGATCGGTGGGGAAGCGGTCCACAAACGGCAGAATGACATTTCCGAAAAACAGCAGCCCTTCGCCCTCGCCGGAGTGGGTCACATAGGAAAGCTGATGGGGCGAGATGTTGAGCTGCTTTGCGAGAATCTGTCTATCGCCGTTCGCCTGATTAAGCATATACACAAAGTCCGAGTTCTCAAAAATGTTCGATACTTCAGGGCTTGCCAGCAGATCTTTGACGTTCTGCGTTAGGGCTGTCGGGATGCCGCCCCACTTGCGAAAACGCTTCCAGATCTCCACAGAATAAGCGGCAGTCTGCTCCTCTTTCAGCAAAAGGTGGAATTCATCTGCATAGTACCGGGTGGATTTTCCGGCACTGCGGTTGGCAGTAACACGCCCCCACACAGCATCCTGCACGATCAGCATACCGAGTTTTTTCAGTTGCTTGCCCAGTTGCTTGATGTCGAAGCAGACGATACGGTTGTGGATATCCACGTTGGTGTGGTGGTTGAAAATGTTCAAAGAACCCTTGACGTAGATTTCCAGCGCAGCCGCCACATGACGGGCTTCCGGTTCGTCCTGCGTCAGCAGCGCATTGTACAGATCTTCCAGCAGGGGCATATTTTCCGGGGTGGGATTCTCAAAATACTTGCGGTAGACCACATGAACACAGCGGTCAATGACCGTCTTTTCTACCGGCTGCAAGCCCTCTTTGCCGCCCACCACCAGCTCACACAGAGAAAGAATAAAGTCCGCCTTCAACGCCAGCGGATTGTCCTCCTCACTGTAATTGCTGTTGATGTCCATGGGGTTGATATACTGAGTGCTGGCAGGGCCGATGTGGATAACCTGTCCATGCAGACGCTCCACCAGCGGAGCGTATTCTGCTTCCGGGTCGCAGATGATAATATCATCATCTGTCACCAGAAACGCATTGGCAATTTCACGCTTTGCCGAGAAACTTTTGCCGGAGCCGGGAGTACCCAAAATCAGGCCATTGGGGTTCTTCAGCTTCTTCCGGTCCACCATGATAAGGTTGTTGGACAGGGCATTCAAGCCGTAGTACAGCGATTCTTTTCCGCTCTGGTACAATTCCTGCGTGGTAAAGGGGATGAAGATGGCAGTGCTGCTGGTGGTCAGTCCCCGCTGAATCTCGATCTGGCAATCCGCCAGCGGCAGGCTGCTCATCAAGCCCTGCTCCTGCTGGAAATCCAACCGGCACAGATTGCAGTTGTGCTTCTGGGCAATGGAGCTGGCCTGAAAGACGTTGTTTTCCAGCTCCTGCTCCGTGCGTCCGGTGTTCAGCACCAGAAAGGTGACAAGGAACATCCGTTCGTTCTGGCTCTGCAATTCTTTCAGCAGGGCTTTTGCATCTCTGCCATAGGTTGCCAAATCCGACGGAATGATGTCGATATCATATCCGGCGCGGATGGCTTTCTTCTGCTCCTCGATCTTTGATCTATCAAGTTCCGTGATGGTGCGCTTGACCGTTTTGATGGCACGGTTCTGGTCAACGGACTGGATGTGCATGGTGACGATCTGGCTGGAATCCATGTCCAGAAAATCCTTCAAAAGCTGGTCGCTGATGTCGGAAGCCGTGATGCTCAGAAAGCTGGCGGCGCAATAGATGCCGCCCATCTGGAACGTCCGGGAGTTTTTGAAGGCAAAGGCGGTGGGCGCAATGGCATCCTTTACCGAAAGGCCGCTTTTCACAAGGTCTTTCCAGTCAAAATGAAACTTGGATGCGCCGTCCATGTTGAACATATCGTGCATGAGTTTCAGCCGCTGGACACCGTTCAGGGGCTTTGCCTGCACACCCAGCCGGTGGAAGTTGTTCAGCAAATCGTTCTGGATGTGGTCGAGCCGGGGCTTGACCTGCGCCATGCTTTCGCCCTCCACACCGAAGGTGATGAATTTGGTCTTGGTCAGACCATTATTGCCCTTGGCAAGCTGCTGGCGCAGCATCTGGGAATACTCCGCACGAACATCATCGAAACCATCTCGCTGGTACGGGATACGGATGCTTTTCTCAAACTCGGTGCTGTCGGTTGCCATGTTCACAAAGGACAGCTCAAATTTGATGCTGGAATCAAAGAAGTTCAGAAAACTGCACCATTCCTCAAAAATCGCGGTCTTATCCTCCTGCTGTGCCAACTGATAGTTGATGTCCTGATACTGGATGGTGCGGGTGTAGTAGTTGGGCTTCACCCGGCAGGTGCCATCCTCAAACATCCGCTGCATGGGGATGGACTGCTGGGCAGTCCGGGGCACAGCAGGCTTTGCGTTCTGCCTGCGCTTCTGCGCAGACTGCGGCTTACTGTGCTTATCGGTCTTTTTCCAAAACGGGATCATGGGTCATGCCTCCCTTCATCAAAATCGCATAGTAGTTGTTGGTCTTATAGGGGCGAATCTTCGGGCGGAGAAACCGGGACTGCACATAGTACGACAGCAGCTTTTCCATGGGCTGACCGTTTTTCTCGTACATCCCAAGGAAGAACGCCGGCAGCATCACCGCCATCATGCCGAGGGTGGCGGCAGTGTTGCCGCCGGAATCCCGGAGAACAAAAAACAGCGGCACTCCAATGAGAGCCGCTGTGCCAAAGCAGACGAGCTGCCGTTTGGTCAGATTGAATGCGACCTTCGATTTCACCTTCGTCAGGTCACGGGGGACGGAAATATACGCAGCCAATAAAGCACCTCCTTTAATGCGCTCCGAGAACGGATTTTGTCACGGAACTGGTCTTGAACAGGCTGAAACAGAGCAGAACAGTGTAGCCCACAATGCTCCAAATGGAGTTGATGGCATCCCCGGAAATCGCCACGCTTTGGATCAGCACTGCGTAAATGGCAACACAAATCAAAATCAAGAAGCCCTGAAAGCCCAGTGCAAACAGGCATTTCAGGTAGTTCTGCCCCATGTGGCTCTGCTCATGGTTGCCGAAGGTCGCCATGGGGATGGGCGCAAGGCTCACCATGCAGTAAATTTCAATCATTCTTCCGTACACGATGACAAAAATGATGATACTCAATATCCGCATGGTGATGTCGATGAAGAAGGACTGCAAAAACAGCCCGAACAGGGGGCCTACATCCATCTGCATCAGGCTGGATTGCAGCATAGACAAACCAATGTCGTTGACACGGGTATTTCCGGCAATGATGCCGCTGGAATCGGACACTACCTTCTGGGTGATGTCGAACACCGCCATCACAATATCGAAGGTGTTGCTGATGAGCCACACCGAAACAGCGGTCTTAAAAATCCAGCGCATGATGAGGGCAGGCTCAAACTGCGCCATATTGTTGTGCTGGGTGATCATTTCAATCAACTCATAGCAGGCGATGAAGGTCAGGATGATGCCTGCAATGGGCAGCACCACGTTCCGGGAAAGGGCTTCAATCATGGCGAACACTCTCGGCTCAAAGCTGGAGGGCTTGGTGCCCACCTGCTGTGCGATGTTGCCAACCTGTGCGTTTACATCGTCGAACAGGCCAGACAAGTTTGACATAATGCCTGCCGTCAGGATGCCTTTGATCCAGTCGGCAATGGCCTTGAGAACGGTTTCCATTCAGCAGTCACCGTCCTTAGCTGAAGTGGTTGATAAGGGTCTTGAGAAGGTTCAGGAGAAAAATAATGTGGGTCAAAAACTGCATAAGACACCGCCTTTCATTGATGGGTGGATAAAAAACACGGCTTGGAGTACGGACATTCAATAAAACTGCAAGCTGCAGAGGGCTCCTTTGTTGCTCAAGCCGCCGTATGGAATAATCGACTCAGAAGCCGATGAAAACAAAAATGCCGACTGCTTTTGGCAATCGGCAATGGCAATAATATTTATACAAGTTCTTCCCAAGGCTCTAGTCCCATTTCTTCCCATGTGACACCATAAGGGGCACCGCCAGAAGTATAACCAGCAATAAAGAAGAAATCATCATTCTGTTCCACGAGTGGCTCGAACACCTGTTTCTTTTTCTTCTTTCTGTGGGGCTTTGTCATTTTTACAGCAGGACGATTCAGTTTTTCCTGTCTGCGTTCCTCACGATGAAGCAGATGTTCCGGCAATCCTTTTTCTGCGAGACGCTGTTCAATAGCGGAATGCTTTTTATTATATACGGCATAGAACTCATCGAAGGAAACATGGTATGGAATGTGCGAAAAAATTTGACGAGCAAGCAACTCATGTTCATCCGGGGTATCAGGAAACCGTTGATTATCGGAAAAGAACTGATGAAGTTCTTTATACATCCGCTCTACAACTTTAGCCTTCTGTTTCTGCTTGAGTTGTTTGTAAGGCTTGTAATCATTCATTCACTATGCTCCTAGCGGTAAGAAAGTGGAAATCAAGCAAGCATCTTGCCCTCCAGATAGGAGCAGCGGAGATAATCAGGATTGGTGTAGTATACGTTGGAATTGAAATCGGAGATCTCATCCGTGATAAACGACGAAAAAACATCCAGAATTGCCTGTGCTGCATCATCATCCTTCATGGTGGACAGCACCAGCCCCTGGTACAGCATTCCGATGGAGGTTGCAGAAGGAACCGTATAGCGGCACTCTGCGGCGGTATCAAAATCCCCATCCGGGATGTTGAGATCTTCAATCAGTTCATCTGAAACCTGCTCAAAGGACAGGCAATGGTTTACTTCTGCCAGCCGGAGCTGCCGTTCGATGTCGGCTTTTGTGAAGTGACGAATCACATCCTGCCGATGATTTTTGGTCTTGCGGGCAATGGTCTCGATCAGGCTGCAAACATAGAGAACATCATTTTTCTGCTTTTCGGTCATGGATGGGTTCACTCCTCTCAAAGGTCAGGCAGTGCAAAGCGTTTACGGTGTGAAAGCTGATCTGGTGTGTTGGATGCTTGAACTTCGCCAATGCCCAAAATGCTTCACGGCTGATTTGCCCGGACGTAAATCCGTTGACGTAATCCCAAATGGTGTCGTCTGCCATGGGTCCCTCAACAATATCGTAGGGATGGGTTTCACCTGCACGACATTTTGCAATAAAATCCAGCCATTCGTCCGACATTTCAGGGAAACGCAGGATCTTCAGGTCGGGATTTTCTACATAGCGATAGATGTTCACAAGGCCATCGGCAGAACGGCGGTCTGCCCAGCGGTAGGCTTGCTGATAGTTGTTCGTGCAGTAGAATCCCCAAGAAAAGTCCTTTGTATACCGTGTGATGCGGATTTCGGGATAGACAACTTCTTCTTTACTGCCATGATACAATAAAATCTCGCTCATCTGCTTCACCTTCTGTATGTGAGATAGTTACTATGGCTTTCCCTATTTATAGTATGTACCGGGCGGCAATCGCCGCCCGCTGTTCTTAACCGAACAGACCGCTCAGCAGGGGAATCAGGGTAATGCCGACCAGCGCAACGCCGCCGCCAGCCATGAGCTGCTTCATGCCCTGAGACTTGGAGCCGGGGTTGTCGTTACCATAACCTTCCAGCAGGTTGATGGCACCCCAAACACCGAGACCGGCACCCAGAGCGACAACCAGAGTCTGAAGAACTTCGATAGCAGAGTTAAAGAATTCCATAGTCGTTTCTCCTTTATAAATGAAAGTTGCAGACCGTCCGTACACACCCGAAACCATAGATGTTGTGCCGTAAACTGCGGCAGAAGTGGGCTTGCTGGTGTACCTCTCTGGTCAAAAACAAAACCGCCTACCGGGTCAGGCAGACGGGAGCGAATCAGCGTCCACCACGATGAATTCATCACCGGGGTGGATTTTTTCTTTTCGGTTCAGATATTTTTCAATATCGAAGATATTTTTGGGGTCGTAATCCGAGGTCAGCTTATAGTTGGGGTGCTGGGTCAGGTCGTATTTGTCCGAAAGGAAGGGGCGCACACCACGCAACTGCAAAATGCACTTGCCGCCGTCCAGCACCGCCAGCTCGTCCCGGCTCAATAATTCATGCCCCATCTTCTGGAACGTAGTGCCGTAACTGGGGCTGTTGCCACGGGTGTCCGAGGTGTTGAAGGCGTCGATTGTTTCCTTGCCCAGCATTTCGGACAGGTCTTTCAGGGTAGTCGGCTCACTGCCGCCCAGAAATATCTGGCTGTCCATGTTGCCCACAATGGTGTCTGCGTTGTCCTTGTAGATGGCTTTCAACTGGCTTCTCGCCTGCAAAACAAGGCAGGCAGAGATCTCACGGCTGCGGATGGTCGCCACCAGTTTTTCCAGATTGGGAATCTGCCCGATGTTGGCGCACTCGTCGATCAGGCACCGCACATGGATGGGCAGCTTGCCGCCGTACACATCATCTGCTTTATCGCACAGCAGATTGAAAAGCTGGGTGTAGACCATCGAGATCAGGAAGTTGAAGGTGGAATCCGTGTCCGACATGATGAGGAACAACGCCGTTTTCTTATCGCCCAGCGTGTCCAGTTGCAGTTCATCGTACATAGTGAGGTCACGCAACTCTTGGATGTCGAAGGGGGCTAATCTGGCACCACAGGAAATAAGGATGGATTTTGCGGTCTTTCCAGAGACAAATTGTCAAGGACTTTTTAATCAAATTCACAAAAAATCTACAAAAAAGGTGCCAGAAGCGCTATATGGCTCCTGACACCTCGTTTGATAGATTACATTTTTCTGTTCAGCAGGTCTTTGCAGAGATACGCATAGTCTGGCAGCTGGTTGATATATGGCTCCCAGCGCCGCTTGATTTCGGCCAATTCCAGCGGATCGGCTGCTTCCAGCGCGTGATCGTTGCCCGTCATATACAAAACATCCGTAGCAACATCATCCAAACACCTGCCGCAGAGATCGGCGGCTGATTCTATCCTGATACCGGTATCCACATAGACTGGATTTACGCCAATCGTCAGCCAGACATAGCCTACCTTGTCCGACCAGAGCAGTTCAAAATCAGGGCTTTGCCGCAGATGTTCCGCAAAGACCTCCTTTACTCGTTCAATTTCATGCTTCTCTTTTTCTGTGTAAAGCATTTTCGTGTCCTCCTTGACAAAAATTTTGGTGCGTACCATCATCAGTTTAGCACAAGGCGGCTTCGTTTATCAGTCTGTCACATCTGCTGAATTTCATTTTTGAGCATACGCTTGATTTTATCGCTCATGGTTTCTGTGCTGGTATTGCTGAAATGGACATGAACCTTGTAGGTTGTCTTACCGATTTTCTTTACCATCGCTGGCGTGTTTTCCGGCGCTCTGGACGCAGTAGCGGCGTCTGCCACCTGCATAGTACGGGGTTCTTTGTTCATGGCGCTCCTTTCTCCGAACGGGTCTGTGCCGCCCGGTAAAAAATCAGTCGTGCTTACTGTTTACAATGTCTTTTGCTGTCTGTCGGGTAGCACCGGCATTTTCTTCCCGGAAATTCTTCCCGTCAAAAAGAATCGGCGCACACCGTTCCAGAATACGGTCATAGATACGAGCGTGGGCCAGGTCAGGCGGGTTTTTGAGTTCGGCCAGCTTCAGGTTGGTGGTGATGATCATGGGCCTGCGGCTGCGGTAGCGGCTGTCAATGACGAAAAACATCTGCTCCATAGCATATTCGGTACTGCGCTCTACTCCCAGATCGTCAATGATAAGCAGGTCATACTCGTCAAAGCTGGCAATAAACTCCGACCTGTCCTCGGAAAACATCCCGGTCAGGCAGTTCAGAATGGTGGGAAAGTTCGTCATCAGCACCGGCACATCCTGGTCAAGCAAAGCATTTGCAATACATCCGGCGAAAAAAGACTTGCCGGTTCCCACATCTCCAAACAGCAAAAGCCCGATATTGCTCTTATATGCCTCTTTCCAGTTCTCCACATAGGCGCGGGCCTTGTCCATCAATGGGTTTTTGCCGTTGTCGTTGGCAAAGGTGTAGTCATACAGATAACGGTCTTGCAAGCCCTGTGCCTTTCGGCGTTTGATACGCTCCATGCGGCGCTGCCGTTCTTCAGCAGCCTTGCGCTGCTCCTCAGCCTCCCGCTGGCACTGGCAGATGCAGCGCGGCATAAAGTAGCCGGATTTCCCAAAGCATGGCACAACGGTCTGCCTCTGGCCGCCGCATTTCTTACAGTGAATGAGCCCGTCTGCCGGGTCTATGTACTCGTCCCCGGCCAGTTCCATACCGACGGCTGCCTTGTCGATCAGCGCCCGGATTTCTGCGGTAATCTCCATCATACGGTTTCATCCTCCTTTACGCTGTAATCACGGTTGCGGGTGGGCGGGGCCGCCTTTTTCGCGTCCTCACCGGCCCAGCGCCGGATGGTGGCGGCATGGCTCTGATACCGCTTACCGGTAGAGGCCATGTATTCGGACAGCTTTTCGATGTACTGGCCCCATACAGTGGGAAAACTGGCCTGCAAGTCTGCCAGTTCCTCGTCCGTCAGGAAAACATTCTGGTAACGGCCATAGGCGCGGGCGGAGCATCCCTTCTCTATCTCTCTCTTTATCTCTATCTCTTTCTCTAACTCTATCTCTATCTCTGGTGGACGAATGTCGGACAAATGTCCGCCGTTTGTCCGGGGCGCAGAAAGAGCCTTGTTTTGGAGCCTCGCAGCCCGCTTTCGCTCAGCCTCGGTAGAGGACTGGCCGATTAAAAGTTCGATGTTGCTCATGTAGAATGTGCCGCTGTCCAGCACTTCCACAAGGCCCAGCTTCAAAAAGATCTGCAAGGCTCTCTCCACAGTGCCGATCTGCTGGCGGGTGATGGTGGCGATCATCTGCGCCGTGTAGGGGATGTCCTCGTCAAGCTGGAGCCGCCCGCCATGTTTCAGCGATTTCAGATACAGCTTGAGCAGAATGTTGGAATACAGCACACCGTCCTGCATACTTTCCAGCAGCACGATGGAATCATCGTCAAAATAGTTTTCTTTGAGTTTCAGGTAATAATATTTTCGGTTGTCTGACATAGGGTTCCTCCTTGGGGTTTCTCTTGGGATTCTGTACGCATTTTAAGGCTATTTTAGGAGTCAGAGGATAAATCTATCAGCCTGCCTTTGACACCCTCGAAAAAAGCCTTGATTTACAAGGGTTTTTCAGCCCCTAAAGCGTGACATTTCTCCCGTTGTTTCCGCTTGCGCTTTGCGGCGTTGATCCGCTTCATGCGTGCGGCACATTCCGGGCAGTATTTGGCCCGGTTGGAACCGGGGGTAAACAGCGCCCCGCATACGGCGCATTTCTTAGCATTCAGCCGGTGGAACAGCGCCGTTTCCAGTTCCTTATCCTGCGGCAATACCGCCGCCCGAAACCACCTGCACAACAGGGAGTAGGAAATAGACTGGACACAGACACATTCTTCCCCATCGTCCAGGGCGATACAGTTTCCGTCGATGTAGTTACAGCACTCATGCACCAGCCTCCGCACTCTGCGGTACTGGCGGTAATCCATGACGGGGATAGGTTCAGACTTATTGTTCTTCATAAATGATTTCTTTCATAAAGCCGGCAACCTCCTCAAATGAATTTATTATTAAATATTCGTGCAAAGTATTGTTTTCTTCGTGCAAATGGCGTATACTATAATTGCCAGCAGAAAGGGGTTGATCGTATGGCTGGAAATACCACAAACATCAGTATCCGCATGGACGCAGATTTGAAAGCGCAGGCGGACGCACTGTTTACTGAACTTGGCATGAACCTGACTACGGCGTTTAACATCTTTGTGCGCCAGTCGCTTCGTGAAGGCGGCATTCCCTTTGAAGTAAGGCTGGAACAGCCGAACAAAGAAACGGTTGCTGCCATGCTGGAAGCGGAAAGGATTGCAAAAGACCCGTCTGTAAAGGGCTACAATGACCTTGACGAGTTGTTTGCTGACCTGAAAAGATGAAAGAAACCAAATATACCGTCAAGTACACGACCAGTTTCAAAAAAGACTACAAACGAGCCATCAAGCGTGGCTTGAAGATCGAGCTGCTGGAGCAGGTCGTAGCGTTGCTGGCGATGGGCGAACCGCTGCCGGATAAGAACCGTGACCATGACCTGTCCGGCGATTGGGCAGGCCATCGGGAATGTCATATTCTCCCGGACTGGCTGCTTGTCTACCGCATAGAAGATGATGTTCTGGTGCTGACGCTGGCCCGCACCGGCACACACAGCGACTTGTTCGGCAAATAAACCGACTGCCGCCGTATGGGGAAACCTGTACGGCGGTTTTTCTGTGTGCAAAAGGGTGTCGTGAAACGCGACGCACCTAAAAGGAGTACGCCAAAACGCGGTAGCCCTTACCGCTCCGGTTCCCGGTCGTGAGGTTTGTCCCTTTCCTGTCGGGACAGCTGCTCGGCGGTTTTGCGGAGCCGTTCCACTGCTTTCAAATCCTCCCGCATGGCTTTCATGGCAAGCGTGTCCGTCTGCTTTCCAGCGGCCAGCTGGTCAATTTCCAGCTGCCATGCCTTTGGGGTGATTGCCTCGCCGCTGTCTTTCAGTTCTTTCAGATACCGGGCCGCTGCGTCATACAGAATCAGTTCCCGGCTGTGGCGCTGTTCAAACTGTTCCCGTTTTTCCGGCTTTACTTTGGCAAGCTGCTTGTGGATGGACTTGTACTGGTTGTACTGTTCCCACATCTCCCCGCGCTCGGTAAGGGTAGTGATCCGGCGCTCGGCCTTGACGATCTTTCCGCGCAGGTCATAGTAACGGCTGTTCATATCAGCGATTTTTTCATGAAGCTGCTGCATAGACTGGATGCCGTTTGCCTGCAAAAAGCTGAATAGTGCAGCGCTTTCCTGCAAAGCCCGGATTTTGCCGGTGCGGGTGCGGGGAGCGTTCAACTGCTGCTGGGCCTCCCACAAGGCGGTCAAGCTGCTTTGCTGTGTTTGTGGTTTTTCCGCTTCGTCTTTCGACCAGAGATAAAGACGGGTAATGCGGGCTTTGATTTCTTTCAGCAGCTTGTTGTCGGCGGCGATCTGCCGGTTTACTTCACCCTTGTCGGTGCGGATGCCGCGCTTTTCCATTTGGCTGGCGGCTGGCCCCAGATGGACAGAGGGAATCTTATCAATGCCCTGCCGCTTGTAGCTGCGGTGGTCTACCAGGGCGGGATGACCGGCGGCCTCCAATGCCCGGTTGGTGCAGGCCGCCCATGCCGCCCGCCAAATCTCCACATTTCCTTTGTCGTTCCAGTCGGTGGTGTCTTCCCGGTGGTTCTTCCAGCCGCCTTTCCCGTCCGGGATACGCTGGCCGTTTTCGTCCAGGTCGTATGCCTTGCGGCACTTTGCGCCCCACTGTCCATTTTCTTTCAGAGGCCGGAGCGTCAGCATGATATGGACATGAGGGTTGCCGGTTCCCTTGTCATGGATAGCAAAGTCGGCGCACATTCCTCGTATTATAAAAGAGTAGTATTTATAGACCGCTCTCCAGCGGTATGCTACACTGTATGGGATGCTGTGGATTGGTGAACACCTCCTACCGCAAAGACGGTTTGACGAAGGCTCCAACCACAGCTTCTTTGTTGAAATGTTAATCAGTTAGATACCGCCAGAC
>OHKZ01000722.1_pt1 | contig 14237 bp, 7 predicted proteins | sample 1569011 | NCBI WGS metagenome assembly OHKZ01 (sample SAMEA3879564, study PRJEB24766) | human gut metagenome | biome: human-associated habitat; feature: feces | place: USA | collected 1985/1987
TTGAGTCTCATTATATCGAACGTAAAAATGTAAAGAAAAAATTCGGAGTGTCTATGCAGCATTATACATTTGCAGTTAATGCATTTGTGGAAATGGTCAGACAGTTTGGCATGGATGAGTACGAGTTTGCTGTCCACGAGACAAAGACGAAAGAGGTAATAGACAACGTAAAGAACTTAAAGAGTGAGATTGGAGTTCTTTATTTAAGTGATTTCAATGAAAAGGTTTTAAGAAAGCTTTTTAAGGAATGTGACATCGAGTTTAAAGAGCTCTTCACATGCAATACATATGTGTATCTCTGGAAAAAACATCCGCTTGCCGGCCAAAAAGAGATTACACTTGATGATTTGCAGGAGTACCCATGTCTGACCTTTGAACAGGGCGTGAACAATTCCTTTTATTATGCTGAGGAGATGATGAGCACGTATGAGTACAAGCGTGTCATAAAGGCTGATGACAGAGCCACAATGCTCAATCTCATGGTGGGGCTCAACGGATTTACACTGTGCTCAGGTATTATTTCTGAGGATTTAAACGGTGATGACTATGCGGCAATTCCACTTAAGGAAAGTGAAAAAATGCATATAGGCTATATCAAGCACAAGGGCACGAAGCTTAGCAAGCTCGGTGAAATATATATAGATGCGTTAAAGAATTACGAGAATAAAGTTTTATAAATGAAAAATTGTAAAAAATGAATTTAAATTAATTAAATATCGTACCATTTTTATAAGAATTTCACAGTTATATTGTTTTTTTAAAAAAACATGCATGAAAATATAGTGAAAAATCGGTTACGCAAAAGATATTTATTAAAAAAAATGACATGAATTGACGGAAAATGACGGATTATGATTTTTTTGACAAATGAATATCAGATGTTATAATAGGCGCAACAATTGATTGGCATGTGCGAAAGCACTATGTTTTAGATTATAAAGGTGGTGTTAACTATGTACAATAAGGAAACAGTAATCAGACTTAACACATTGGATGATGTTCAGGAATTTGTTGGGGCTGCTTCTAAGTGCGATTTTGACATTGATCTCAAATATAGACAGATTCTTATTGATGCGAAATCACTTCTAGGAGTGATTGGAATTGGTACAAACAATGACTTTAAGGTCTGCTATATGGGCGATGACCAGGCATTTGATAATGTGGTTGATAAATTCACTGTAGCGTAATACAATTGAATAAGATCCTTTGGGAGAGTTTCTTCTTGGAGCTCTCCTTCTTTTTATGTTCAGTGTATTAAAAATATCTGGAGTTAGACTGAAAATATTGCCGGAACACAAAACCGTTGACATAATCCGGAATATGCAGGGAGAGTACATGACAGAAGCTGGAAATAACTATAGTGAAAAGAAAACACAATTACATATTTCGGTCAGAAACCTTGTGGAATTTATTTTCAGGGAGGGTGACATAGACAACCGGTCATCCAGAGCCATGAGTGCCGATGCCATGATGGAGGGAACACGCATTCACAGGAAAATCCAGGGCAGCATGGGGAAGGAGTATCAGGCAGAGGTGCCGCTTTCACTTGTTGTTGAAGGTGATTTGTATGAGCTGACTGTCGAGGGCAGGGCAGATGGCATCTTTACGGAGGATGGAAAGTGTTTTGTTGATGAGATTAAGGGAATGTACAGAAAGGTTGAGCTGTTTGAAAAGCCGGTTTTTGTGCACCGTGCGCAGGCTATGTGCTATGCATATATTTTTGCTCTGCAAAATAATATGGAAACGATAGGCATTCAGATGACCTACTGCAATCTGGAAACGGAGCAGACTAAGTATTTTCGCGAGGAGTTCTCATTTGAAGAGATAAAAAAATGGTTTGATGACCTGATGGAAGAGTATGGCAAATGGGCAACGTTTCAGTGTGAAATGAAAAATCAAAGACAGGCTTCAATCAAAGAACTCGATTTTCCATATGAGTACAGACCGGGGCAGAAAAAGCTTGTTTCGGATGTCTACAGGACAATTATGCGTCAGAAGCTTCTTTTTATGCAGGCTCCGACCGGTGTGGGAAAGACTATCTCTACTATTTTCCCGGCAGTGAAGGCGGTTGGTGAGGAGCTGGCAGACAGAATCTTTTACCTGACAGCGAAGACGATCACCGCAACAGTCGCAAAGGAAACGTTTGCGCTGCTTGAAAAAAATGGTTACAGGGCAAAAACCATTCAGATAACGGCCAAGGAAAAGTTGTGTCCGTGTGATGAGATGGAATGCAATCCGGTAACCTGTCCGTATGCAAAGGGGCATTTTGACAGAGTAAATGATGCGGTTTTTGACCTGCTTCACAGATGTGAAATGATTGAGAGGGATGATATTTTATCACAGGCGGATAGGTATACCGTTTGTCCGTTTGAGCTTTGTCTTGATACGGCTAGCTGGTGTGATAATATCATCTGCGATTACAACTATGTGTTTGACCCGAATGTTTATCTTAAGAGATTTTTTCAGGAGGGGATAAAGGGAGATTATATTTTTCTCATTGATGAGGCTCACAATATGGTCGAAAGAAGCAGGCAGATGTATAGCGCTCAGATTTATAAGGAGGATTTCCTTACTGTGAAGCGCATTATGAAGGAGCACAGCCGTTCTATTGAGAAAGCGCTTGAAAAGTGCAATAAGATACTGCTTGGGATGAAGCGTGAGTGTGAGAATTACACGGTATATGATACACTTGGCAATATGGTATTTTCCTTTATGAGGCTTATGACACTTCTGGATGAGTTTTTGCAGAAAGCTAATGAGTTCCCGGGGAAAAAGGATGTTATGGATTTTTATTTTGAGCTTCGCAATTTCCTGAACATTTATGATCTGGTGGATGAGCACTACGTGATGTATTCCGAGCTTGAGGCTGATGGCAGGTTCATGCTAAAGCTTTTTTGCGTGGACCCGTCGCTTAATATACAAAAGAGGCTGGATAAGGGCAAGTCGGCTGTGTTTTTTTCGGCGACATTTTTGCCTGTAAACTATTACAAGAGCCTGCTAAGTACAAAAAAGGATAACTATGCCATATATGCTGACAGCACGTTTGACAGCAAAAAGAGGCTGCTTGCGATGGCAACCGATGTGAGCACGAGGTACACGAGGCGCTCAAGGAGTGAGTATGAGCGCATTGCAGGGTATATTAATGCCGTTGTCACGCAAAAGACAGGAAACTATATGGTTTTCTTTCCGTCATATAAGATGATGAATGATGTGGCAGATATTTACTGTGAAAAATATGCAGACGAAACAGAGCTTATGCTGCAGAAAAATAATATGTCAGAGGCTGAGAGGGAGGAATTTCTGGACAGGTTTAGTGAGGAATCGGACAGAACACTTGTGGCATTTGGCATCATGGGAGGCATATTCGGTGAGGGCATTGATTTGAAAAATGACAGACTGATAGGTGCTATTGTTGTTGGAACGGGACTTCCGCAGATCAGCAATGAGAGAACTATATTAAAGGATTATTACGATGCCGAAAACGGCTGTGGCTTTGACTATGCTTTCAGGTATCCGGGCATAAATAAAGTCCTCCAGGCGGCCGGAAGAGTAATCAGGACGACGGAGGACACAGGTGTCATTTTGCTATTAGATGAGAGATTCTGGCAGAGAGAATATGATTTGCTCTATCCACGCGAGTGGAGTGACAGAAAGCCATGCAATATAGCAAATGTCGGAAAACTAGTTGCCGACTTCTGGGAGCAGATTTAAAAATTCCTCAGTGGATGCTGACACGGGCATTGTAGTGTTTACGGACACAACAATCTGGCGTGGAGGCATCTTTTCTTTTGTCTTCAGCACGAAAAGCTCATTATTCTCATGGTTGATGCAGTAGTCAGGCACGAATGCTATACCCAGTCCGATTTTGGCCAGGTCTATGAGCAGATCGTTACTGCTTAGCTCAATTTCCGGAATCAGGTCAAGCTGGTGCTGTAAAAACAGATTATGCAGGAATTCACTGGTGGTGCTGTTTCGGTCAAGCATCATGATAGGATATTTATTGAGCTCGGAAAAAGCTATCTCCTGCTTGCGAAGCTTGAAATAATTGGGATTTGCCACAAAAACATCGGAAAAGTTGCATATGGTTTTCTGTCTGTATGAGTGATTGAGGTGCGAATTTGGAAAATTCGTGACAATCAGGTCAACCTTCCTTTGCTCCAAAAGCTCCACACACTGGATAGATGTGGCATTTGTGACCTTGATAGGCACATTCGGAAACCTCTGATGGAACTGCTTTAAGTAAGGAACCAGCAGATAACGGCATATGGTATCACTTGCGCCGATGTGAAGCTGGCCAAGTCCAAGCGTGCCTGAGTCTAAAAGCTGGCTTTCACCGCGGGCAATAAGATTCATGGCAGGCTCAATGTGCTTTAAAAGCAGGGCACCGGCTGCGGTGAGCTGTACCTTCTTTGTGCTTCTGATGAAAAGAGTCTGTCCCAGCTTCTTTTCGAGAGTCTTAATAGACTGGCTTACCGCGGACTGTGAAATAAACAGCTTCTTGCTGGCTTCAGAGAAGCTTAGGGACGTTGCCACGTAGTAAAAGACCTTGTAAAGCTCATAATTTATATCCATTTTGTTATCCTCCGTATAAATATGGTTATTTGCATCTGTTTTTATCAATGAGGGGCAAAATACCTTTTGACCCTTATATCATTATATAAGAAAACTATAATTAACGCAACTTATAAAACAAATTAAATATATTAATTATACTTATCATAACTAAAGTGTTATACTACAACCATAGTTTTAAAGTCCGATTGTGCAAAAAGCCGGACGGTAACGAATAATTGGTTACATACTCTCGAATTGAAAGGAGAACATATGAGTAACGTACGTCGTGTATATGTAGAGAAAAAACCTGACTTTGCGGTAAAGGCAAAGGAATTAAAGCATGAGATTAAGCATTATCTGGGAATCACAACTGTGGAGGCAGTACGTGTATTAATCAGATATGATGTGGAAAATATATCAGAGGAGACATACAAGAAAGCATTGTATACAGTTTTCTCAGAGCCGCCTGTTGATGATATCTATGAGGAGACATTTGACTATGGTGATGCAAAAGTATTTACTGTAGAGTTTTTACCGGGACAGTTTGACCAGAGAGCAGATTCAGCCGAGCAGTGTGTGAAGCTTCTCAATGAGAATGAGGAGCCGATTATCAGAAGTGCTATCACATATGTGATTGAGGGTGCTATCACAGATGAGCAGTTTGCTGCTATTAAGAAGCATTGCATCAACCCTGTTGATTCGCGTGCTATCGGCATGGAAAAGCCTAAGACACTTGTGCAGGAGTTTGATGATCCTGCTGATGTCATCATATTTGACGGCTTCAAGGATATGGCAGAGGACAAGCTGAAGGAGCTTTATTCATCATTGAACCTTGCCATGACCTTCAAGGATTTTCTTCATATCCAGAATTATTTTAAGAATGAGGAAAAGCGTGATCCTTCAATGACAGAAATCCGTGTGCTCGATACATACTGGTCAGATCACTGCCGTCATACCACATTCTCTACAGAGCTTAAGAATGTCAAGTTTGACGATGGCTTCTACCGCACACCGATTGAAAATACCTACAAGGATTATCTCAATACATTTTCAAATATCTACAAGGACAGAAATGACAAATTTGTCTGCCTGATGGATCTTGCACTTCTTGCCATGAAGAGATTAAAGGCAGAGGGCAAGCTTGATGATCAGGAAGAGTCTGATGAGATCAACGCATGCTCTATCGTGGTACCTGTTGAGGTGGACGGAAAGACAGAGGAGTGGCTTGTAAACTTCAAGAACGAGACACACAACCATCCTACAGAGATTGAGCCTTTTGGTGGCGCTGCTACATGCCTTGGCGGAGCAATCCGAGATCCTCTCTCAGGACGTACATATGTATATCAGGCAATGCGTGTAACAGGTGCAGCAGATCCTACAGTACCGGTTTCACAGACAATTGAAGGAAAACTTCCACAGAAGAAGCTTGTCAGAGAGGCAGCTCACGGATACAGCTCATATGGAAACCAGATCGGACTTGCAACAGGCTATGTCAAGGAGATTTACCATCCAAATTATGTTGCAAAGCGTATGGAGATCGGTGCAGTTATGGGTGCGGCTCCAAGACGTGCTGTCCAGAGACTTAACTCAGATCCGGGAGATAAAATCATTCTCCTCGGAGGACGCACAGGACGTGACGGAATCGGTGGTGCTACAGGTTCATCAAAGGCACACAATACAAAGTCTACATCAGTATGCGGAGCTGAGGTACAAAAGGGTAATGCACCTACAGAGAGAAAGCTTCAGAGACTTTTCAGAAGAGAAGAGGTCAGCCATATCATCAAGAAATGTAACGATTTCGGTGCCGGCGGAGTTTCTGTTGCTATCGGAGAGCTTGCTGACGGACTTCGCATAGAGCTTGACAAGGTACCAAAGAAATACGCAGGTCTTGACGGAACAGAGATTGCTATCTCAGAGTCACAGGAGCGTATGGCAGTTGTAGTTGCGCCTTCTGATGTTGAACAGTTCCTTGCATACGCAAAGGAGGAAAACCTCGAGGCAACAGAGGTTGCGGTAGTTACAGAGGATCCAAGACTTGTGCTTGAGTGGAGAGGCAAAGAGGTAGTAAATATCTCTCGTGCATTCCTTGATACAAACGGAGCGCATCAGGAGACAGATGTTGAGGTTGAGATGCCTTGCGAGAGCGACAATTATCTGGACAAAATCAGCACACCTGCTGTAGCCAGGATGGTTGAGGCAGGAGATATGAAGGGTGCCTGGGAGGCAGAGCTTGAAGACCTTAACGTATGCTCACAGAAGGGCCTTGTTGAGATGTTCGACGGCTCTATCGGAGCAGGCAGTGTATATATGCCATATGGTGGACGTTACCAGCTTACAGAGACACAGTCAATGGTTGCAAAGCTTCCTGTATTAAAGGGTAAATGTGATACAGTAACAATGATGGCTTACGGCTTCGACCCATATCTTTCATCATGGAGCCCATACCACGGATCTATATATGCAGTGCTTGAGTCTATCTCAAGAATCGTTGCAGCAGGCGGAGATTACAGCAAAATCCGTATGACATATCAGGAGTACTTCCGCAGAATGAATGAGGATCCAAAGCGCTGGAGCCAGCCGTTTGCAGCACTCCTCGGAGCATATGATGCTCAGATTGGCTTCGGACTTCCTTCAATCGGTGGAAAGGATTCCATGTCAGGTACATTCAATGATATTGATGTACCGCCTACACTCGTATCATTTGCAGTGGATGTGGCAAAGGAAAAGGATATCATCACACCTGAGCTCAAGAAGGAGGGCAACCAGCTTGTTCTCTTTACAATAGATAAGGATGAGTTTGATCTTCCAAAATATGATCAGGTTATGACACTTTATACAGCAATCAGAAATCTTATCCAGGATGGCGCAATCGTTTCAGCATATGCACTTGACGGAAAAGGACTCGCAGCAGCAGTATCAAAGATGGCATTTGGTAACAAGCTTGGTGTAACCATCGAGGATGAGGTGACCAGCGATACACTCTTTGCACCTGGCTTTGGTAATATCGTAGCTGAGGTTCCTGTTGATGCACTTTCAAAGGTCAGAGAGGTAATTGATGCAGCAGGTATTTCAGATGCAGCCTCTGTAGTCGGCTATGTAAACGATAAGCAGACCATCGAGTGTGACGATATGGTGCTTCCTGTTGAGGAAGCTGTCAATGTATGGACAGCAAAGCTTGAGGGCGTTTTCCATACAAAGGCAACAGACGATACAAGCAAGGTAAATAGCGGTCTTTACGATGCAAAGAATATCTATGTATGCAAGAATAAAGTTGCTAAGCCTACAGTATTTATTCCGGTATTCCCTGGAACAAACTGTGAGTATGATAGTGCTAAGGCATTTGAAAGAGCAGGCGCTGACACAATCGTAAAGGTATTCAAGAACCTCACAGCAGAGGATATCCGTGATTCGGTTGATGAGTTTGTAAAGGCAATCGACAAATCACAGATTATCATGTTCCCTGGTGGATTCTCAGCAGGAGATGAGCCTGAGGGATCAGCTAAATTCTTTGCAACAGCATTTAGAAATGCAAAGATGACAGAGGCTGTTGAAAAGCTCATCAATGAGAGGGACGGACTTGCACTTGGTATCTGTAACGGTTTTCAGGCACTTATCAAGCTTGGACTTGTACCATATGGAGAGATCAGACAGCAGGATGCACAGTCACCTACACTCACATACAATACAATCAACCGCCACATCTCAAAGATGGTGTATACAAAGGTTGTTTCAAACAAGAGCCCATGGCTTGCACAGGCTAAGCTTGGTCAGACCTACTGCAATCCGGCATCACATGGCGAGGGACGTTTCGTAGCACCGAAGGAGTGGCTTGATAAGCTCTTTGAAAACGGACAGGTTGCCACACAGTATGTTGATCTGGACGGAAATGTATCAATGGATGAGGAGTGGAACGTAAACGGCTCATACATGTCTATCGAGGGTATCACATCTCCTGACGGAAGAATCCTCGGCAAGATGGCTCACTCAGAGCGCCGTGGCGAATCTGTAGCAATCAATATCTACGGAGAGCAGGATATGAAGATATTCGAGAGCGGTGTGAAATATTTTAAATAATTCATAACTGAATAATTACAATATCTTATATATTTATTGGGTTATTATCTCTGCAATATAAACAATTAAGCTTCCATGGAGGTCACGGTTAGTGGCTTTCATGGGAGTTTTTATTTTGGAACCAGTGAATATGTTGACGGAAAAGAAAATAAATTGAAGATAATTAAACATGTGTGTCTGCTTGATATTTGATAGTCGCAGTGGTAAAATCAAGACTAAAATTACCGGTAGTAAATGGTTTGAAAGAAAAGAGGACATAAAACAGATGAGATTGCCACAAATAATAAACAGCCTCCTTGAGACTGATATGTATAAATTCAGCATGGGACAGACGATTTTCCATCAGTTCACAAGCTATAAAACGACCTGGACCTTCAAGTGCAGAAATAAAGACGTGCATTTTACAGATGAGATGGTCGAGGAGATAAAGGAACAGGTGCAGGCCTTCTGTCAGCTTCGTTTTACGGAGGAAGAGCTTGAATATCTTGATAACATCACCTGGATAAAGGGCACATATGTTGATTTTTTAAGACTCTGGCAGCCGAGATATGAGGAGTTTACCATCACAACAGATGCACCGTGTGGGCTGGCAATCGATGCAGCCGGCACGTGGCTTAATACTTCGATGTATGAGATTCCGGTGCTTGCTATTGTAAATGAAGTGTACTTCCGTATGGCATATGATTATGATGTGCTGCTTAAGCAGTTTAAGCGCAGGCTTGATGAGAAGGTGCGTCTGCTCGAGGAGGATACCTACAGGCTTAGCGATTTCAGTGAATTTGGACTAAGACGCCGTCTGTCTGCCGAGGCGCAGGAGATGGCTGTAAAGGCAATCGCAGAGGTTGAGCTGCCTGCAGACTCACACTTTATTGGTACATCAAACGTATATCTTGCAAAGAAATTCAATTTAAAGCCGGTGGGAACAATGGCTCATGAGTGGATTATGTGTACAGGACAGGGCAATCACAAGCATAATCCGGCATATTCAAACTGGTACGCACTCGATGCATGGGTTAAGGAGTATGGTATATTAAACGGTATTGCGCTTACTGATACCATAACAACAGACTGCTTCCTGCGTGATTTTCAGCTCACCTATGCGACACTTTTTTCGGGAGTGCGTCATGATAGCGGAGATCCGTACGAGTGGGGAGACAAGATGATAGCCCACTACAACAGTCTGGGAATCAATCCAAGGACAAAGACACTTTTGTTTAGCGACAGCCTGGATTTCGAGCGTGCGACTGCATTGTATGATTATTTCAAGGATAAGGCAAAGGTTGCATTCGGTATAGGAACCTTTATCAGCAATGACACTGATGAGGAAGCACTCAACATAGTTATGAAGACCACAAAGTGTAACGGCATGGATGTGGCAAAGATTTCCGACGTGGCAGGCAAGGGTATGTGCAAGAATCCGGATTATGTCGATTACCTGAACAGGTGTATTGATTACAGGATGAAGAATGATAAATAATAAATGATAAATGACGGCATGAGGGGGCAAAGGCATTTTGCCCCCTTTAATCATGTGATTGAATTGCAAGAAATGTGTAAACAAAACAAAAAATATATAAAATATCAGACAATTTAAAATATAAATAAAAATTATCAAAAAACATATTGACAAATAGGTGAAATTAGTGTAATCTTAAATCAACAAAAAGAGATACGAAAGGAACAAAAATAAAACACAGGAGGTACAGTCCAATGGGGATTACATAATTTAAGTCAAAGTACTATAAGGATGATTGAACGGAATATTTAAATCTGTAGGGCGAGCCGAAGAGCAGTAATCGCACAGATATATTAGCAAATAAATAATATCGTTGAAAAAGTTCTTGTAGATTAAAAGTGAAAGATAGAATCTCTCATAAGAGTTTACATAGATAATGTAACCAAAAGGAGTGATTTTATGAAGAAGGGTAGAGGTCCATAGCTAAGCTAAAAGAATAAGAATCCTGTTATAAACAGAATCAGATTTATAGCAAAGCAATATGGAAATGCCAAAATAAATTCATATAGCGAAAGCGGAACTTGGAGGTTATACAGTGAAGCTTACGGAACCAATGCTTTAGGAGCCACTTGATGTAAAATGTAGATCAGGTGGCTCCTATTTTTGACATTTGCGAATGCATGTGAGGTTTAATAGTTAGATAGAATGATAACTGTAAGGCTTTTAAGGCTGGGCTATAATTTGATGAAAGCAGGAACGCGGTTTTCAAATACTGTATAGTACATAAACCCGGCATCCTTGAGGATATTTGAAACCTTGTCAAAATCATATGCCACATGCTCGGGCTTGTGGGCATCTGCTCCGACTGTGATTATTTCCCCGCCAAGCTCGTGATAGCGCTTTAACACCGACTCGGTCGGATTTGGGTGGTCAAGCCCGTATTTAAAGCCGGCGGTATTGAGCTCGATGCCTTTTCCCTGGGAGATAATTTCCTTTAATATAGCATCAATTATGTCGGCATACTTTTCATATGAATAGTATTTATTTTTGTCAGGACCGTATCTGACCACGTAGTCGATGTGACCGTACACATCAAAATCCGCGCCGGAGTGCAGATTGTCAAGTATCGATTCAAAGTATTCGGTGTAGGCTTCGTGCTCTGTCTTGCCTTTGTAAAATGCAGGATAGTATGGGTCAATGCCGTTTACTACATGGCTTGAGCCGATCACGAGGTCAAACGGATATTTTTTGGCGACCTCATTATTTTTGTCTGTAATATGAGGCTGTAAACCGATTTCAATGCCCCAGTGGATATTTATCGGGCAGCCCTTTTCTTTAAGAACAATTGCAAGTCTTTTGATGCGCTTTTCATATGCTGCTATATCAAGGTCGAAAAGCCCAGGCTCCTCTTTATAGTCATAGTCCAGATGGTCTGTAAAGCAGATGCCGTCCAGCCCTTTGTTGATTGCTGAGTTTATCATCAATACCGGGTCGGCATCGCTGTCACCCGAAAACATGCAGTGCATGTGCTGATCCCACATATAAATACCTCCGTAAAACTGATGTATTGTTGTTAAAAAACTTTATAAGTTACATGATTTATAATTGTCTGCTGCTGGCTGCCGGAAAGTGCGAATTACAGCAATTAATTAAGTGTAGCCGAGATTATAATAAAGTGCAATATCTAAAAATAAAAATTGTGAAGAATGATAAAAAATGTGTGTAAATGAAAATATTTAGTGAAAATTTTAACAAACGCAAATAAAGTACTTGAACCTTTGAGAATTATTCGCTATAATAAAAGCATCTTAGGGCATGTCCCTAAAAATACTTTTTACAATTCTAGGAGGAATTAAAATGGCAGTAAGAGTAGCAATCAACGGATTTGGTCGTATCGGACGTCTTGCTTTCAGACAGATGTTTGGAGCTGAGGGATACGAGGTAGTAGCTATCAACGACTTAACAAGCCCAAAAATGTTAGCACACTTATTAAAGTATGATTCATCACAGGGTAAATACGAGCATGCAGATGAGGTTTCTGCAAGCGATGATTCTATCACAGTTTGTGGTAAGGAAATCAAAATTTACGCATTCCCAGATGCAAACAATTGCCCATGGGGAGAGTTAAAGGTTGACGTTGTACTTGAGTGCTCTGGATTCTATACATCAAAAGATAAGGCTCAGGCTCATATCAATGCTGGAGCTCGTAAGGTAGTTATCTCTGCACCAGCAGGAAATGACCTTCCTACAATCGTTTACAATACAAACCATGAGACACTTAAGGCTTCTGATACAATCATCTCAGCAGCTTCTTGTACAACAAACTGCTTAGCACCAATGGCAGATGCACTTAACAAGTACGCTCCAATCCAGTCTGGTATCATGGTAACAATCCATGCTTACACAGGAGATCAGATGACTCTTGACGGACCACAGAGAAAGGGAGACCTTCGTCGTTCACGTGCAGCAGCAGTTAATATCGTTCCTAACTCAACAGGAGCAGCTAAGGCAATCGGCCTTGTTATCCCAGAGTTAAACGGAAAGTTAATCGGATCTGCACAGCGTGTTCCTACACCAACAGGATCTACAACAATCCTTACAGCAGTTGTTAAGAAAGCAGGCGTTACAAAAGAGGATATCAACGCAGCTATGAAGGCAGCAGCTAACGAGTCATTCGGTTACAACGAGGATGAGATCGTATCTTCAGATATCGTTGGAATGAGATTTGGTTCATTATTCGATGCAACACAGACAATGGTTAACCAGGTTTCTGACGATCTGTACGAGGTACAGGTTGTTTCTTGGTATGATAACGAGAACAGCTACACATCTCAGATGGTTCGTACAATCAAGTACTTCTCAGAGTTAGCTTAATTCTTGTACCCACAAGAACAGTATATCTCAAGACTACTCAAGGGGCGCGGTCTTAATTGAACCGCGCCTCTTTTTTAAAACATGGCTATTTCTTTTGAATATCTGTGAATTGTAGAATTAATTATATTTTTTAATATGCACAATATGGCGTGGCCACATGGCTTATGCCTTGAAATAAGGGAGGACATATTATGTCATTAAACAAGAAATCAATTGATGATATCAACGTAAAAGGCAAGAGAGTTCTCGTTAGATGTGACTTCAACGTGCCACTTAAGGACGGAAAAATCACAGATGAGAACCGTATCAACGGAGCTCTTCCAACAATCCAGAAATTAATCAAGGACGGTGGAAAAGTTATCCTTTGCTCACACCTTGGAAAAGTTAAAAACGGACCAAACGAGGGTGAGTCACTTGCTCCTGTAGCTGCAGCTCTTGAGGCTAAGCTTGGACAGAAGGTTACATTTGTAGCTGACTACAACGTAACAGGAGAGGCTGCAACAAAGGCTGTTTCAGAGATGAAAGAGGGAGATGTAGTTCTTCTTCAGAATACACGTTTCAGAGGCAAAGAGGAGACAAAGCCACAGGAAGCCGGAGATGCATTCGCAAAAGAGCTTGCTGACCTTGCTGATGTATATGTATGTGACGCTTTTGGTTCTGCGCATAGAGCACATGCTTCTGTAGCAGGTGTTACAAAGTTCATCACAGCTAAGGGTGGAGAGAATGTTGTTGGATACCTTATGCAGAAGGAAATTGACTTCCTTGGCAAGGCAGTAGAGAATCCTGTACGTCCTTTCGTAGCTATTCTTGGTGGAGCTAAAGTAGCTGACAAGCTCAATGTTATCGACAACCTCCTCGAGAAGGCTGATACACTTATCATCGGTGGTGGAATGGCATACACATTCCTTAAAGCACAGGGCTATGAGATTGGTATCTCAATGCTTGATGAGACAAAGATTGATTACTGTAAAGAGATGCTTGCAAAAGCAGAGAAGCTTGGAAAGAAGATTCTTCTTCCTGTTGATGCAGTTACAATCAAGGATTTCCCAAATCCAATCGATGCTCCTGTAGAGACAGAGACATATGATTATGACAAGATGCCTGCAGACCGTGAGGGCTGTGATATCGGACCTAAGACACGCAAGCTTTTCGCTGACGCTGTTGCATCAGCTAAGACTGTTGTATGGAACGGACCAATGGGTGTATTTGAGAACCCAACACTTGCAGCAGGTACAATCGCTGTAGCAAAAGCTTTAGCAGATACAGATGCTACAACAAT
>OHKZ01000743.1_pt1 | contig 13892 bp, 11 predicted proteins | sample 1569011 | NCBI WGS metagenome assembly OHKZ01 (sample SAMEA3879564, study PRJEB24766) | human gut metagenome | biome: human-associated habitat; feature: feces | place: USA | collected 1985/1987
TCATCTGAGCCTTTTTCTTTTGCTCAATTTTTTCATAGGTCATTTGACACTATCTAAAGTGTACCATATTTATATTTATATTGTCAATTTTTATGTCTGTATTATTATATACATCTATACAATAAATAATGACAAATAAAGTCTGATAATAATTTGGCTTAACTCCAAATTACATATCAGACTTTATTTTCACAACAATCACTAATTCATCTCGACTTCATCTACGATTTTGTATTTGTTATCCATATCTTCTTTTCTTATAATAAACAGCACATCCGTAGTCATCTCGTTTTGCTCTTTTGCGGTCACTATATAACGGTTACCCCAATCCTGCTTCCATATTTTGATGGAGTCTTCATCAATGCCCCAGGCAAAACCATCCGCTTCCGCACGGTACAATTTGTCATCCACTTCGGCGTATAAATTTCCCATGTAGCAAGGGGTAAAAACTTCCTGTATATAAATATCATCATAGATATCTTCAGCCTTTTGTTCATAATACTCCCAAGAGTCCGCCACCTTCACACGGTACATTACCGTCTCCCGGCCATCTGGCAGACTTACGGAAATGCTGTCCTTGCTGTCTACCGTGAAATCCCACGCACTTAATAACTCGTTCAGCAAATCATATCTTTCATTTAACAGTCCGGTGATATCGTTATAGACAGCACTGTCGCTCTCTCTGTCCAACAGCGTTCCCCGAATCATCAAATCTTTATCTTCTGTATTTTCTACATTTTCAATGCTTTCCGATACCGTTGCATTCTCCGGCTCCCATTCACGGATCTGGCAGCTGGCAACCATCTGTGAGATAATCTTTTTATATTTTTTATAATCCTTTTGTGACATAGAGATGGTAATGTTATAGAATCCCTGACCGGTAAAATCCCCTTTAAAAACATAGGATTCGCTTACCCCTTCACCGCTTATTTCGATTCCATGAAGTGCTGTAAGTTCCTCATTCACTTCCACGGTCTCCAGATCATTTTCATCCCCTGCATAATAAGGAGAAAAACTGTTACAAAAATAGATACTGCTCTCCTGGCTGTCATCCGTATAAATCCGGATTCCCTCGTCGGGACTGGCTTCCTCTGTCTCGGTCGCAGGCCACCCTTCCTGAAGCTTCGCTGTCCATTCTACCGGTCTGTCTATGCTTAAGGTAAATCCTGCTGCCTCATTTGTGTATTCGCAGCGGATCATCTCCTGCTTTCCACAACCGGTCATTGCCCATAATGCTGCTAAAATCATCAGACCCACAATCCATTTTTTACCCATAAGCACCTCCGCCATTCTACTCTGCTGTTGCTATCTTTACACCCTGGGCAATATCTTCTGCCATCAGATCAATGCTCCTGATATATCCGGCACTATTTACGGTCCGTTTTATCAACCGGTCCCCATAAGTAACCTCCTAATATTCCGGTCAGAATAAATACCATAAAATAGAGTCCCGGAACACCTGCGACAAAAGCATAAAACGCTATCTGGAAGCTCCAGATGGGGATTAACAGATTGAGCGCTGCCACACAGGCAACGCCAAAAGCAACATATTCCGCACCTTTTGCTTTGTCCCGTCTGGTCCTTGTCGCCAGCAGGAATCCCCATGCCGTATAGAGCAGCATACGTACCACCGTCCGGACTCCGCTCATTTCGTCAAAAGAAGTTTTGTAATCCTCCTTTAGTGCCACCAGGACAATCAGGATCACAACAGACAAAATAATTTTGTAGTAATTTAAAAAAATTTTCTTCATAGCTGCTCCTTTCATTCTACATTCAGGAATGTATATCCCCAGTCCGGATCATCGATATATCTTGTGCCTATCTACTGATATGCAGGTTCTCTTTCTGCATGATGTTTTTGCTCCTTAATTGTACTTGATAATAATATCATTATACAATTGAGCAATTGGAAAAGCAATTGAGCGGATGGAAACCTTCCTCTTCATTAACCATAACGAAAGATCTTGCGCTATTTGTTACAAATGCGTTGAAGATTTATACTTAAGTTTATACTTATTTGCATTTTCAGAATAGCATATTTCAAAAAACGAGACATCCCTTCCGAACCGAAAAGCAAAAACTAAGGCAAAAATGGGTGAAAACGACATTCTATTTTGGGTTTTCTTATTATATAATGATGCCAGTGGCACATGTCTGGTACGGAACAATCCGTAGGCATCAATGAATGGAGAGTATAAGATGCGTATTCTTATTTGCGATGACGATTTACTGATCGTAGAAAAACTGCAAAAATATCTGAAAAGCTATTTCAGTCATCTGCACCTGAGATGTCCGGAGATCGTCTGCTTTTCAGACGGGGAGTCCCTGCTTGCGGATCCGGGAGACAAGGATATCCTTTTTCTCGATATCGAGATGCCGGGGCTTGACGGAATCTATGTAGGAAACGAACTGAAAATGAAAGATAAAGATATTATCATTTTTATTATTACTTCTTATTCCGAATATCTGGATGAAGCCATGCGGTTCCATGTATTCCGTTATCTGTCCAAGCCCATAGACAGGCAGCGTCTGTTCCGGAATCTGAAGGACGCTCTGGATCTGTATCATTCCAGACTGATGAAGGTGCCTATTGAGACCAGGCAGGGCGTACACGTTCTTCCGGTCTCTTCTATCATTATGGTGGAGGCACAGGGGAAAAAAGTGATCGTCCACACCACGACGCAGGACTTTGAAGCCATCCATACCATGCCATACTGGCTGGAGTTGCTGCCTTCCAACCGCTTTTTTCAGACGCACCGGAGTTTTATTGTCAACTATGAGCACATTACCGACTTCGACCGTATGCTGGTGCATCTGGCGAACAGTCAGTTTGACGCTTATCTGACGAAACGGAAATACAGCGCCTTTAAGAAAGCTTATCTTCTCTATTTAGAAAGTACGAGGTAAGTTATGGAAAGTATTTTTTCTATTATTTTTGCATTTCTGGTGGAAGCCATCATTCTCCTGCAATATGCCAGCCGGCTATTTTCTCCGAAACGCCCCCTGTCCGACAGGCTTGTCGTGCTGAGTCTTTTGTATACCTGCCTGTGTGCCGTAGCCTTTTTTAACATCAAATGGCTGAATATGCTTTGGTATCTGTTTACTAATTTTCTGTTTCTGGTCACACAATACGATGTCAAATGGCGCGCAGCTGCCTTCCATTCCGCATTGCTTGCTGCTGTCATGGGGATGTGCGAGCTGATCGTATATAGTATCATCGCCCGGACCGCTCCCCATTTTTATATGCAGATGGATTCGCTTCACAATACGATTCTTTTTATCCTGTGCAGCAAGATCTCCTTTTTTGCAGTCATTTATCTGCTTACACATTTGTTCAAAAGTCTGCAGGAAACAACGGATCCCTACGATAACTCTGTTTTGCTGCTGATGATCATTCCCGTCACATCGGTATTCATCTTGCTTACTTTTGTGGGAATAGGTGATCAGTATACATTGACCCCCGGGACGAACCGGATGATCTCTCTCAGTGCCTTTTTCCTGTTACTTATGAATCTGTTGGTATTTGGAATCAATCAGTACAATCGGGAAAAAAATCGGAAATATACAGAGGTGCAGCTGTTACTGCAGAAGGAAACAGATTTTACGGAATATTATAAGATGCTGCTTTCGCAGAGCGAAAACCAGGCAATTCTCATTCATGATATTAAGAAGCATTTGCAATCCATTGCATCTCTGAACGAGCAGAATGCCCCGGACAAAGTCAACGCCTATATTAACGAACTGCTTCTCTCTTCGGATTTCAAAGAGTCCGCCCGCATCTGCGACAACGAACTTCTGAACGCCATTATGGCAAGGTACAGGCGGCAGTGTACTGAACAGGGAATCAGTTTTACCGCTGACATCCGCAGTGGTGTACTGCATTTTCTGCCGGACAGTGACCTTACTTCTCTTTTTTGCAATTTGCTGGATAATGCCATGGAAGCTGCCGGGAAAGTTCCCGACGCTTATATCGAAGTTAATGGCAGCAAGCGGGAAAATACACCTTTTGTTCTGATCACAGTGGTCAATTCCTGCCGCGTAAACCCTTTTAAAAATGATGCGGCAGATCCAGCCACTACCAAAGCGGATAAGCGTTCTCACGGCTTCGGGCTGAAAAGCATCCGCAAGATCTGCGAAAAATACCACGGGGATATCCAAATGTACTATAATGATGCTACTCTGACCTTCCACACGGTGATAACGCTCCGGGGATAGGTTCCGTTATTCCCACATTCCCGTCACAAAGCACATCAGAGCTGCCCAGGTATATAAGGGATAGAAAAGCGCCTGATCATCCACGCCGTCTTTTAGGATTTTCTGTGCTTCTTCTCTGGTCAACAATAAAAAGCCTTCAAAACATTCCGTGCCAACGGCACCATCCTGGCTTACTTTCGGCATTTCTTCCCGGTTCAGAGTGATCTGCACCAGTGCATTGCTCTCATCCGTCATGCCGGGGGTGCTGAATACCAGCGGATTCACCAGCCGGATGCTGTCACTCTCTTCCAGCGCAATACCAGTCTCCTCACGAAGTTCCCTGATTGCCGCATGGAATACGGGATTTTCTTCCTTCGCATCCTCCGGATCTAACAGTCCTGCCGGAACGCTTAACAGGAACTGTCCCGCCGGGTAACGATATTCACGGCTTAAGCAAAGTCTCGGTTCCTGTCCTTTGATCTTCAGGATCACGACACAGCTCACCGCATCCGGCAGCATCTGTTTAAATTCTTCGTCGCTTTTTACCGCCGCAAGATTCTCTTTGCTTCTTCTGGTGGCATCAAAATAATGTTTTCCCGGCTCATATTGCAGATCAAATACCTTGATGAATCTGCTGTCATAGACGGTCTCTACCTGTTCTTTTTTTATGATCGGTCTGTTCTCCATTTTCATTTCCTCTTTCCAGTCTGCAGAGGACCTGTTCATAACGTCTCTCCGCCTTTTTCCAGTGGATCAGCTTATGCCACCCTTGCACATAATCCGGTCTGCGGTTCCGGTACTGTAAATAATAGGCATGTTCCCACACATCTATCAGCAATATCGGTGTATATAATCTCAGATCCGGCACATCCTGGTTCGCTGTGGTCAGGATCATAAGGGTACCGTCCTGATCACTTACAAGCCACGCCCATCCGGAACCGAATACTCCCGCGGCAGCCTGCGACATCTGCTCTTTCCATTGTCTCACCGATCCGAAATCCCGGATCAGTGCCTCTTCCAATGTTCCGCAGGGTTCCTGCCCCACAGGGCTTCGCATGCTGTCAAAATACAGCTGATGGTTGTATACGCCGCCTCCGTTATTGTGAATGCTTTCCCGGGCTTCCTCCTGCAAGGATGCAAGTTTATTATCCTCCGAAGTGAGCAGTTCCGTCAAGGTCATTTGCTGTAACTGAGGATAATCCGCGAGAATTGCATTCAGCTTGTCCACATAGGTCTGATAATGCTTATCATGGTGAAAATGCAGTGTCTCCTCATCCAGTACCGGAAGCAGGGCATCATATTCGTAGGGCAGGGGCTGTGCGACAAAAGGATAATGTTCTTCTAACATGAGACTCCAATCCGCCTGCGGGATACAGGCTTGCGATCATACAATATTTACCATACGCCTATTATATGCCGCACTTACGGATTTTATTTTCGGATTTGCACTTTTGCAGTCAGCGTTCTTCTCTTTTTGACATAAATCAAGCAGGAGAGAAGATTTATTAAATATTCCCTCCTGCTCAATTCCATTTTTTATATTTTTACAGCTGTGCAATATCCACCAGTGTCAGTTCCTTACAATCGTTCATATGCTCCATGCTGGTCACGAGAGCATTGGCGGTGTCCATTGCGGTGATGCAGTAGATACCGGTCTCGATAGCGGTACGGCGGATCAGGAAACCGTCTCTGGTCTTGTCGCGGCCCTGGGTAGGGGTATCGATGACAAGGTCGATCTTGTGTCCCAGGATCAAATCCATCACGGTCGGGGATTCCTGAGAGATCTTGTTGACCTTTCTCGCCTTCACACCTGCTTCATTCAGAGCAGCTGCGGTACTTCTGGTAGCATAAATGGTGTATCCCAGCTTTTCGAAGCGTCTTCCGACTTCAATGGCTTCACCCTTATCCGCATCCTTTACGGTGATGATCATGTTCTTGTACTTTGGCAGTTCCACACCTGCTCCCAGGAATGCCTTGTACAGAGCCTCATTGAAGGTCTTGGCGATACCCAGACACTCACCGGTAGACTTCATCTCCGGTCCTAAGCTGATCTCGGCACCACGGATCTTCTCGAAGGAGAACACAGGCATCTTGATGGCAAAATACTCTGCCTCAGGCTGTAAACCGGGCTCGTAGCCAAGCTCACGGATGGTCTTGCCGATGATCACTTCGGTAGCCAGATCCACGATAGGAATGCCGGTTACCTTACTGATATAAGGTACGGTACGGGAAGAGCGGGGGTTAACCTCAATGACATATACTTCCTCACCGATGGCAATGAACTGGATATTGATCAGTCCCTTGACATGCAGTGCCTTTGCCAGTCTTCTGGTGTACTCTGCGATCTTCTCTTTTACTACTTTATCAATGGTCGGAGCCGGGTATACGGAGATACTGTCTCCGGAGTGGATACCGGTCCTTTCGATATGCTCCATGATACCGGGGATCAGGATATCGATACCATCGCATACAGCATCGACCTCGATCTCCTTACCCTGTAAATACTTATCTACCAGGATCGGGTGATCCTGTGCGATACGGTTGATGATCTCCATGAACTCTTCGATCTCTTCATCGGAGATAGCGATCTGCATGCCCTGTCCGCCCAGTACATAGGAAGGACGCACCAGTACGGGATAGCCCAGTCTGTTGGCCACCGCCTTAGCTTCCTCTGCGGTGTATACGGTACCGCCGGCTGCACGGGGGATCTCGGTCTCTTCCAGAATCTTGTCGAACAGCTCTCTGTCCTCAGCGGCATCTACATCCTCCGCCTTGGTGCCCAGGATAGGCACGCCCATCTTCATCAGACTCTCGGTGAGCTTGATAGCGGTCTGTCCGCCGAACTGTACCACAGCACCATCGGGATGCTCAATATTTACGATAGATTCCACATCTTCCGGAGTCAAAGGCTCGAAATACAGCTTGTCCGCAATATCGAAGTCGGTACTTACAGTCTCCGGGTTGTTGTTGATGATAATGGTCTCATAGCCTGCCTCGGAAAATGCCCAGGTAGCATGTACGGAACAATAGTCGAACTCAATACCCTGTCCGATACGGATAGGACCGGAACCCAGTACCAGGACTTTCTTGCGTCCGGTGGTCTCCTTGGCTTCGCACTCGCCGCCGAATACAGAGTAATAATAAGGAGTGGAAGCTGCAAACTCTGCGGCACAGGTGTCTACCATCTTGTAGACAGCCTTAATGCCGTTGTCATAACGCATCTTCTTGATCTCTTCCTCGGTCTTGCCGGTCAGTCTTGCGATGACGTTATCCGGGAACTCGATTCTCTTGGCTTCCTTCAGCAGATCCACTGTCAGGGGCTGTGTCTCCAGTGCATGCTCCATCTCGGTCAGAATGGCGATCTTGTCAATGAACCACAGGTCGATCTTTGTAATGTCGTGGATCTGTTCATAACTGATACCCTTACGGATTGCTTCAGCGATCACATAGATTCTCTGGTCATCCACGATCTTCAGACGCTCTAACAGTTCCTCCACAGACAAAGTGCTGAAATCATAGCTGCGCAGGCAGTCCACATGCTGCTCCAGGGAACGGATGGCCTTCATCAGTGCTCCCTCGAAGTTATTGCAGATACTCATAACCTCACCGGTTGCCTTCATCTGTGTGGTCAGAGTACGTTTTGCAGTGATAAATTTATCGAAAGGCAGTCTGGGGATCTTTACTACACAGTAATCCAGTGTCGGCTCGAAGCTGGCATAGGTCTTGTGGGTAATGGCATTTTTGATTTCATCCAGAGTAAAGCCCAGTGCGATCTTCGCTGCTACCTTTGCAATGGGGTAACCGGTCGCCTTACTTGCCAGTGCAGAAGAACGGCTGACACGGGGATTCACCTCGATAACACAATATTCAAAGCTGGTGGGATGCAGTGCAAACTGTACGTTACATCCACCGGTGATCTGCAGTTCGTTGATGATCTTCAGAGCGGAAGTACGTAACATCTGGTACTCCTTGTCGCTCAGGGTCTGGGAAGGCGCTACTACGATACTGTCTCCGGTATGCACGCCGACGGGATCGATGTTCTCCATGTTACATACGGTGATGCAGTTGCCTGCGCTGTCACGCATTACTTCGTACTCGATCTCTTTCCAGCCCGCGATACAACGCTCTACCAGTACCTGTCCTACACGGGACAGACGTAAACCGTTCTCCAGGATCTCTTCCAGTTCTACCTGATTGTGTGCAATACCGCCGCCGGAACCGCCCAGGGTATAAGCAGGACGCAGTACAACAGGATAGCCGATGGTGTTGGTGAATTCCACACCGTCTTCCACGTTCTCAACGACCTTGGATGCTGCACAGGGTTCGCCGATACGCTCCATCAGATCCTTGAACTCCTGACGGCCTTCCGCATTACGGATGGTAGCCGCGGTAGTACCTAACAGCTTTACATTGTGAGCTGCCAGGAAACCGGACTCCTCCAGCTCCATGCCAAGGTTCAGACCAGCCTGTCCTCCCAGGGTGGGAAGAATGCTGTCGGGTTTTTCCTTTTCAATGATCTGCTCCAGAACCTTTACATTCAGGGGCTCAATATATACCTTATCTGCGATATCTTTATCGGTCATGATGGTCGCAGGATTGGAGTTCACCAGGATTACCTCTACTCCCTCTTCCTTCAGGGAACGGCAGGCCTGGGTACCTGCATAGTCGAATTCCGCTGCCTGTCCGATGACAATAGGACCGGAGCCGATTACCATTACTCGTTTTACATTAGGATTCTTGGGCATCTTAGTTCTCTCCTCTCATCATATGAATGAACCGGTCAAACAGGTAACCGGAGTCCTGGGGTCCCGGACATGCTTCCGGATGGAACTGTACGGTAAAAATATTCTTGCCGGTGTAGGACAGACCCTCGTTGGTACCGTCGTTGACATTGATGAATGCGGGAACCGCTACGGACGGATCCAGCTTATCGGTATCTACCACATAGCCGTGGTTCTGAGAGGAAATATATACTCTTCCGGTCATCAGATCCTTTACCGGATGGTTGCCTCCTCTGTGTCCGTATTTCATTTTATGGGTATCTGCGCCGGTAGCCAGAGCCATCAGCTGATGTCCCAGACAGATTGCGAAAATAGGGATCTCGGTATCGTATAACTTTTTGATCTCGGCGATCACACCGGTACACTCCTTGGGGTCTCCCGGTCCGTTACTTAACATGATACCGTCAGGATTATCATCAATGATCTCCTGTGCGGGAGTTCCAGCGGGGTATACGGTCACCTCACAGCCTCTCTCTGCCAGGGATCTGGCGATATTTCTCTTGGCTCCCAGGTCTAACAGAGCTACCTTCAGTCCCTGTCCGGACAGTTCCGTTACCAGTGCGGGCTTGGGCTCTCTGACGCCCTTTTCATAAGCATCTTTATCAAAACGCGCTGCACCGGAGAGAGGTCCGTTCTGTGCCAGCTCCGTGGTGGGCGCTACCACATATTTTTCCCTGCAGGTCACCTTTTCCACGACCTTGCCTGTGGTATACTCTTTCAGCTTCGGAAGTACTTCGTTCAGGTCATAGGCTTCGTTGGTGGTGATCATGCCGTTCATGGTACCCTTCTCACGCAGGATCTTGGTCAGCGCACGGGTATCGATACCGGCGATACCGGGCACACCGTTCTCCTCTAAGTATTCCTGTATTGTGCAGTCACAGCGGAAGTTGCTGGGAATACGTGAAAGCTCTCTGACGATGAATCCATCCGGCCAGGGTCTCTCCGACTCGCAGTCATCCCTGCATATGCCATAGTTACCGATCAGGGGGTAAGTCATGCATACAGCCTGTCCTGCATAGGACGGATCCGTCAGGACCTCCAGATATCCGGCCATGGATGTGTTAAATACGATTTCACTGATGATCTCTTTGTCTGCACCGATGTGCGTTCCTTCGAACACCGTTCCATCTTCCAAAATCAAAAATGCCTTCATTCTTTCCTCACATTCTGCCGCTTTTTGCGACGTTTGTATTTCCAGTGTGTTTCTCTACTGCTTAATCGATTCATTATATCATAAAAAAAAATGCGTCGCAATAGACCCTGTCTGCATAAAAACCTACAAAAAACCTCTCCGCAATCCCGATACTCCTTGGAGAATCTGACAAAGCTGTGTAAAAGCTTACATTTTCCATTGCTTTTTCCACCGGGTCTGATATAGAATAGATATGTGTTTTCTATTTTTCAATTATCACAAAACGCTGTTTTCCTACAGCAGATTGGACAGGCATCTATGGATCGTATCGAAAATGCTCAAATGAACTCCCTGGGAACCCGCAAACTCTATTATGAAAATGTGCACCAGACGGATTTCACCGCTGTGGTGATGGAATGTGTTCCCGATAAGGAAGAGGGATATTACAGGATCGTTCTGGACGCTTCCGCTTTTTTCCCGGAAGAAGGTGGTCAGTCCGCCGACAAAGGCACCTTAAACGGTCAGGAAGTACTGGATGTCAGCATCAAACAGGGCATCCTGTATCATAAAACGGCCTGTGAGTTTCCCGTCGGCACCCGGATCACCGGTCATGTAGACTGGAACCGCCGGTTTGATTTCATGCAGCAGCACTCCGGTGAGCATATGATCTCCGGCTTACTGCACTCCCATTTCGGACTGGAAAACGTAGGCTTCCATTTAAGCGACAGAGAAGTGACACTGGATATGAACGGAGAAGTCTCTCTGGAGCAGCTGCGTCTCATCGAACAGGAAGCCAACGCTTATGTCTGGAAAAATCTTCCGGTCAACATCAGCTGGCCCTCCTCCGAAGAACTGTTAAGCTTAAACTACCGCAGCAAGCTGGCTCTCACGGAAAATGTACGTATCGTCGAGATCCCCGGCGTGGATCTGTGTGCCTGCTGTGCTCCGCATGTAGATACCACCGGACAGATCGGTCTCATCAAAGTTGTAAATGTGCAGAGCCACAGAGGCGGTGTCCGCATCAATATTCTCTGCGGAGACCGTGCTCTGGCAGATTATACTGAAAAACAGGATTCTGTCTGGGCAATTTCTTCTCTGCTCTCAGCGAAACAGCCGGAAGTAGCAGGTGCTGTTGCCCGCGCCAAAGAGGATGCAAGGCTGCAAAAAGAGCGCGCCAATGCCCTGCAGGCAGAGCTACTGAACGTACAGATGGACGCACTTCCCTCCCCGGAAAAAGTACGCCACGTGCTTCTCTTCGTCGGTGAACTGGATGCCATTGCCCTACGTAACGCTGTGAATACCCTGACCGGAAAATATTCCGGTTACTGTGGTATCTTTGCCGGAGATGATACAAACGGTTATCGATTTATTGTAGGCAGTGTTTCCTGTAACTGTCAGGAACTGGCAGACCGCATGCGCCGGGAGCTTTCCGCAAAAGGTGGCGGATCCGCTCCCATGATCCAGGGGAATGTTGCTGTCACGGCAGATACCCTGCAGACAATGTGGGCGTCGCTGTAATGACCATCCTTTCTGCCTATATATGCATTTCGGCACATGAATTCGTATCAATATTTTCACATGGAAAACCCCCGGCATGACCATCTGTCATACTCCGGGGGTCTGTTTGTATATTTTATATATTTTTCGTTTCGGAAAATCTGATTATTTCTCTTCTGTTGCTGCATTCTTCTTCAGTGCTACGCTGACTGCCTTCGCAACGCCACCACCTACTACACAGCTCATAGGCATCTCCAGTGCTCCGTTGATACCACAGAATGCTACGGCGAACATAAACAGATTCGCTCCGGTTGCATTCATGCTCTGCAGATACTCGGTATGACCGAAGCAGATCATCAGAGTGGACATGAAGAACAGGGTGTTCATAAATGCTCCCAACAGACCGGTCACGAAGTAAGTTACGGTCTTCGTCTTGTCAATCTTCCACAGTGCCTTGAAGATCACGCCGGACAGCCATCCCATCAGAGTTCTGGTGGGGATGCATACCAGGAAAGTGAAAAACGGATTCATTGCTACCAAAGCTGCTCCAAAAGTGTCTCCTGCAAAACACTGGTAAAAGCTGGTAAGTCCAAATACCAGTCCCAGTACGGCTCCGCCTGCGGGTCCTAAGATCATTGCACCGATGACTACGGGAATGGTCATCAGGGAGATTGCTAACGGTCCGATGCGCAGATACCCAAGCGGGGTAAACGCCAGAATCAGCATGATCGCGATGAGTACGGCCAATTGTACCATCTCAAGTGTCTTGTTTTTTTTCATATGAAATTTCCTTTCCGCGCTTTTTGCGCCTTTGCTACTATTCCTCCATCTGGCGTCCTTTGGACTGCCGGAGGATATAATTACAAGTCATTCAAGAAAATAACATAAATGTATACAAAACACAAGTACATTTTTTAATACAATCAACGTACGGTGCGATACCACTTCAACGCCGATGTATAGGCTTCATATACTGTATTCATATCAATATTCTTTAATAGCATCAGGCGGGATACCTCCGCCCAGTTGGCTGTCTCATACTGCAGCATAAAATCGTACACCGGTGCCAGTACGCCGATGCGGTAGATCAGTGCATTGCTGATCTCGCCAGCCACATGGACCACCTTCAAAGCCTCTGCCATGGGTTTCTCGAGGATCACATCCAGCACGGAGAACAATCCCATCAGGAACAATTCATCCTTCTGCGCCTTCAGGCCAAACGCTTCCGCCAGATTCTCGGCAAATTTCGCACGAAGCAGAGATAATCTGGTGACCTCATTCGGCTTATCCGCATACAAAGCATTGGCTACTGCCGTATTGATCCACTTTTTCAGTTCCCGCTGTCCCAGCATGGCAGCCGCATGACGGATAGACGTAATCTCCGAATTTACAGCCAGTGGCTGAACCATTTTCAGCAGATCGATCGTGAGTGCGGTATCACGGCTGATGATATCCGCCGCTGTCGTGAGTTCAAAATCCGGGCTGTTCACAATATTCAGCAGGTCAATATAGTTCCCCTTCAAGGGTGCCACATCTGTCTGTCCCTTCGTAATGGGAACACGATAGAACTTACCCTCATAGAAACGATATCCGCCGGTCTCCTTCAGTCTCTCGAAGTCCTCCATGGTATCAATATTACCGGCACATAGACTGATATTCGGGAATAATTTCCCGAAATAAATCTTGGCTTTGTCAATGGCTATTTTACGGTTATTCAGAAGGACATAATCCATCAACTTCAGGACTTCTCTGTAATTTTCAAAATCACTGACCGCAAGCTTGCGAATGGCAAGTTTATAGCCTTGCTGTTTCAATTCCTTCAGACGATTGACATACATTTCAATCGGCGGAATGGTATTATCGATCAAAAGTACGATTTTTTCATGAGGTGCATCGCACTGCTCCGTAATATCCGCAAAAATAGAAATATTGGTGATCGGTACAAAAATCTCTTTTCCCTGTGACAATGTATCGATTCCCATCTTTTGGATCAATTCCAATCCGGTGATCTGTGATGCTCCATCAAATTGTGCTGTCCCAAGCAGCAACGGATTCAACAGGTAATTTTCTCTCTGAGTAAAAAAGGAATAGGCACATACGGCCATATTTTCATCAAAAAGCGGTACTAATGTAAGCAGCATATTTTTACCTCCCAATTACCTATATTATACCGATTCCGACAGGACTTTACAAGTGGTACTATCAGCACAGAGATGTTATAAATTGAGAGTTCGTGAAATACATTGGCAAAATCCACGAACTCCCGGAGCATGCGATACACATGTCTC
>OHKZ01000758.1_pt1 | contig 13627 bp, 13 predicted proteins | sample 1569011 | NCBI WGS metagenome assembly OHKZ01 (sample SAMEA3879564, study PRJEB24766) | human gut metagenome | biome: human-associated habitat; feature: feces | place: USA | collected 1985/1987
GATGGTGCCTGCTGGGCCTTGGGCTCATCCCAGCGTCCCTGGAACGCCCGCAGCAGCGGCACCATCAGATTCCCGAGCGCCGCCGTGAGGAAGAACCCCAGCGTTGAGGCGGCGATCAAGGCGAAACGAATCATAGCTCGATGTTACTCCTTGTAAAAGATCTCCAGCACTTTTTCCAGTGCCATGCCGCGGCTGGCCTTGACCAGCAGGGCATCGCCGGGCTGCATTTTGTTCAGCAGAGTCTCGGCGGCCTGAGCGTAGGTGTCGGCATGGAGGGTAGGCAGCCCCTTGGCAGCAGCCACCACGGCAATGCGCTTGGCCTGCTCGCCATAGGTGACGAGGTAGTCCACCTTGTTCTCCACGGCCTGACGGCCCACCTCCTCGTGGGCGGCGCGGCTGATATCGCCCAGCTCCAGCATATCGCCCAGCAGGGCAAAGCGGCGCTTGCAGGGATACTCTCTGAACATGGCCAGCGCGGCCTTCATGCTGTCGGGGTTGGCGTTGTAACAATCCTCAATGACATCCACGCCTCTGACGTGCACCACCTTCTGGCGCATTCCGGTCTGCTCAAAGTCGGCCAGACCGGCAATGACCCGGCGGGCATCCAGCCCCAGACGGGTGGCGGCGCAGTAGGCAGCCAATGCGTTGGCCACATTGTGACGGCCCATGGCGGGGATCTTTACGAGGAAAGTCCCCTCCTCGTGATCCTCCAGCACAAAGCTCATGCCCTTTTCATCCTGCTGGATGGACAGGGCACAGACATCAGCGTTCTCATCGCCCAGGCTGAACCAGACCGGACGGACATGGTCGGGCAGGACGGCCTTGCGCAGGAAGGGGTCGTCCCCGTTCAGCACCAGCGGAGCACCCTCCGGCAGACCGGCGCAGATCTCCAGCTTTGCCTTGCAGATGTTCTCCTGACTGCCCAGATTGCCAATGTGGGACACACCGATGCAGGTGATGATGCCCACATCCGGGCGGGCGCACTTGCTCAGGCGCTCGATCTCTCCGGCGTGGCTCATTCCCATCTCCACCACGGCGTACTGGGTCTCTTTGCCGATGCGGAACATGGTGCGGGGCAGGCCCAGCTCATTGTTCTGGTTGCCCTCGGTCTTGATGGTACTGCCAAAGCCTGCAATGGCGGCGTAGGTCATCTGCTTTGTGGTGGTCTTGCCCACGCTGCCGGTCACACCCACCACTTTGGGGTGGAACTGGCTGCGATAATTGGCACCCAGCACCATCATGGCGTGGTAGCTGTCCGGGCAGATCACACTCTTCTCCTCCGGCACGCCTTCCACGGGGTGGTTCAGCACCACGCAGAGCGCGCCGTTTTCCAGCGCCTTGGCGGCAAAATCATGGCCGTCGAATTTTTCGCCCGGGAACGCCACAAAGATGCACCCGGGGCAGACCTCACGGCTGTCGGTGGTCACCAGCGTGACCGGGGTCTCGCACTGGGCCAGCGCGTTGACGGCCAGGCCCTCCAACAGGATGTTTGCTGCAATTGCTTCCATACTCTCATTCCCCTTTATCCACAGATCAGATGTACGATGGTTCCCTGCTGGACGCTGGAGCCGGGTGCCTCGCTCTGGCTCTGGACCGTGCCGGAGCCTTCGACTGTGCAGTTGAGCCCTGCAGCGTTCAGCATCTGCCGGGCAAAGTCCGCGCTCTTGCCGGTCACGTCCGGCACCTCGGCGTGCTTGCCCTCATAGGTATCGGTATACAGATAAACGGTGGTGCCGTAGGGCACCTCTGCCCCCGCGCGGGGGTACTGGTAGGTAACAAGGGCGGCGGTCTGGTCGGATTCGCTCTCGGCCAGGTGATGCTTCAAACCCTTGATGTTCAGCTGCACCTGCGCGTTGCTCCACTCCTTGCCCGTCAGGTTGGGCACCTTGACGGTGGTGCCGCTGCGGTCCACGCCATCGGTGGCGATGCCCAGATAGGGCGCGATCTCACTGATGATGTTGCCCACCACCGGAGCAGCCAGAATGGAGGAATAGTCGGTGCGGGCATTGTTGGGGTCGTCCAGCATGACATAGACCAGGATCTCCGGGTCGTTGGCGGGCAGGACAGCTGCAAAGGATGCCACCTTCTTGTAGTCGCCGTCGGCGCGGCGGTCCATGTTCAGCTGCTCGGAGGTACTGGATTTGCCGCCGATGCGGTAGCCTGCAACGTAAGCGTTGCCGCCGCCGCCCTGGGTGCCGTCACCCACCTCAAACTCCATGATCTGGCGGATGGTCTCGCTGGCGCTCTCGCTGATGACCTGACGGCGGATGTTGGTGCCGATCTCCTGCACTACGTTGCCGTTCTGGTCCGTGATCTTATCCACCACATGGGGGGTGACCAGATAGCCGCCGTTGACTGCCGCCGAGACGGCAGTGCACACCTGCAGCGGGGTCACGGCCATGGCCTGACCAAAGGCGGAGGAGGCCAGCTCCACCTCGCCCAGACGGCTCTTGCTGTAATACTGCATGAAGCTGGTCTCATTGGGCAGGTCCACACCGGTGCGCTCGGTAAAGCCAAAGGCATCAAAGTAATCATAGAACAGGCTGGAGCCTACACGCTGGCCCAGCTGGATGAAGTAGATGTTGCAGCTGTTGCGCAGGGCCTCGGCCAGATTCTGGGCCCCGTGCGCCTTTCTGCCGGCGCAGTGGTAGGTCTGCTTTGCCACGCTGTACGCGCCGGAGCAGTTCAGGGTGGTGTAATAGGTCGCCTTGCCGCTGTCCACACCCATGGCGGCGGTGATGACCTTGAACACGCTTCCGGGGTAGTACAGCTCGGTGATGGTCTTGTTCTTCCACTGGATATCCCGGTAGGTGCCGGTGTAGTCGGCCTCCTCATCCGCGATCTTCTGGCCGTTCTCGTCCCGCAGGTAGTTGCCGTTCTCGTCTTTTTTGTAGATGGTGTACAGCTCCGGCTCGGCCTGCACCTGCTCCGTCAGGTAGGCCAGATTGGCGCTGAAATCCTGCGGGTCATTGGGGTCAAAGTCCGGCTTGGAGGCCATGGCAAGGATGGCACCGGTCTTGACATTCATCACAATGGCGCAGCCACGGTTCTCAACGGTGTTGGCCGCCACGGCCTCGTTCAGGTAGCGCTCCACTACCTCCTGAATGTTCACATCCAGTGAGAGCACCAGATTGGAACCGTCCTTGGCGGCGTAGGTGGTGGCGTTTTCATCGGCAATGGCGTTGCCGTAGGCGTTGCGCAGGGTGATGGTGCGGCCGTTCACACCGGCCAGCGTGGACTCATAGGAGTTTTCCAGACCGTACACGCCCTGACCATCCGCATTGCAGAAGCCCAGCACGGCAGCGGCAAAGCGGCCATAGGGGTAATCCCGCTGGAAGCCCTTGGAGGCCGACACCGACACCCGCCCCTTGCGGACAGTGGGGGTGCCGTCGTCGCTCTCCTGCTGGCCCAGACCCAGCTTGGCCAGAATTTTTTCCAGCGCACCGGCGGATTTTCCGCTCTTGCTGTGGGCCTTGTTGTAGGTCTTGACGTATTCCTCAATGGAGAGCTTGATGGCGTTGTTGACCTTGGTGGCCAGCACCTGATAGGAGCTTTCGTTTTGGGAGAGGGCATCGCAGACCGCCTGATACTGGGTCTGGTACTCCGCTGAAGTGGTGTCCACGCTGTCCAGACTCTCGCCGTCGCCCGAAAGCAGGCGCAGGGTGATCTGGGTGCAGACCTCCTTCATGGCGGCCTCATTGATGGTGCGGGTCTCCGCCTTGGTGTCCTGATCGGTGGTGGTGGTATACAGGGCCGTGCTGTAAGAGGGGTCGGCCCAGATGGTCCAGACTACGCTGGTGGAGGCCAGCGTGATGCCGCTGGTGTCGTAGATCTCACCGCGGGTGGCCTGAATGGTGCTGTCCAGCAGCTGCTGCTCGGCGGCGTACTGGCGGTAGGTGGCACCGTCGCGGATCTGGATCTTGTACAGGCTGTAGATCACGGTCAGCGCGGCGGCCACCACAAGAAGCACGGCGGCACCAAAGCTGATATGGCGCAGCCGGGCACTGAGCCGTGCGTGCGGGTCCGCACTGCGGCGGCGGGCACTGTTCTTTTTGGGATTGGAGGATGGTGTTTGCATTGCGTACTCCCGAAGAAAACCGAAAAAGCGTGCGCTGCCGCACGCTTTTCGTTGTTTGGTTTATTTTGCCGTTCTGACAGAGGCAAGAATGGTCATTGCCCCATCGTGGAGCAGATCCGACCACTGCCGCACAGCGGATGCCTTGCGCACCAGAACGCTGCCCTCATCCAGCTGGATGTAGGTGATCTGGCTCTGGTCGATCTTCATCAGCCCCAGGCGTGTGGCGGTCTCCTCAACACTTGTGATGTTGGTGCGGCTGTTCAGGGCACTGTTGTAGTATGTATACTGGCTCTGCTCGCTCACAAGCTCTGCCTTGGCGCTCTGGATCTGAGAATTCAGCTCCACCAGCTGCGCCTCGCTCCACAGCAGGCTCACCGCAAAGCCCACCAGCAAAGCCGCGCCCACCAGCTGCAGCGCGTGCTGCATGGCGGCCCGCACGGGGTTCAGCCGCTTTTTGCCGCCCTTTTCTACCCGCAGCGGGACTTTGGGCTGTGCCTGCGGCGCTCTTCTGCGCCGAACCTCTGTCATATCGTATGCTGCCTGACCCATGGTGATCTCCTCCTCACATCTCCGGGGCTTTGCCGCCCTCAGATCTTTTCCAAAACCCGCAGGTGGGCCGAGCGGCTGCGCCGGTTCTCTTCCAGCTCCTGCGTGTTGGCTTCAATGGGTTTGCGTGTGATCAGCTTTGCCTTGGCTTTGCCGCCGCAGACGCACACCGGGAACTCCGGCGGGCAGGTGCAGGCGGTGGACCAGCGGCGGAACTTGTTTTTGACCAGCCGGTCCTCCAGCGAGTGGAAGGTGATCACGCAAAGTCTTCCACCCGGTGCGAGATGCGCAAAAATGGTGTCCAGCCCCTCTTCCAGTGCGTCCAGCTCATGGTTTACCGCAATGCGCAGTGCCTGGAAGGTGCGGCGGGAGGGGTTTTTGTTCTTCCGGCGCTCCGCCGGGGGCATGGCGCTGGCCACGATATCCGCCAGCTGCAATGTCGTTTCAATGGGGGCAGTTTCCCGGGCTTCCACGATCCTGCCCGCGATCTGCCAGGCGAAGGGCTCCTCGCCGTAATCCCGCAGGATGCGGGCCAGCTCCTCCCGGCTCTCGCTGTTCACGAGATCGGCGGCCGTCTCACCCTCCTGGCTCATCCACATGTCCAGCGGGGCATCTGCCCGGTAGGAAAAGCCCCGGGCCGCGTCATCCAGCTGATGGCTGGACACGCCCAGATCGAGCAGCGCGCCGTTGATCGTTTCAATGCCCAGCTGCTCCAGAGCTTGTCCGGCATAGCGGAAGTTGATCTGCACCACGGTGGCAGGCAGGCCCGCCAGCCGGGCCCGGGCCGTCTGCACGGCATCGGGGTCCTGATCCAGCGAGATGAGCCTGCCGCCCTGCTCGCCGTTCAGCCGCAGAGCGATCTGGCGGGAGTGCCCCGCGCCGCCTGCCGTGCCGTCCAGATAGGTGCCGGCCGGGTCGATCTTCAGGCCGTCCAGGCACTCGTTCAGCAGCACCGGGACATGCTCAAACGAGGCCGGGTCAAAGGGCTGTGCTGTTTTTTCTGTGTCCATGTTCCCAGCCTCCTTTCAAAACTCAGATAAGATCCTGCATCTGCCGCCCTTTTCTGCCCGGAGCTGCTGCCCGGGAAAGCGGCCTGCGGCCTGCCGGAAGTTTGTGGCCCGGCCAGCCCTGAGGATACAATTTTATTGTAACAAAACAGGCCCCTGATTGCAAGAGTTTCCCTTTTGTTTTTTCTCTCAAAATGTACCAAAAAAAGCCCCTGCAAGCCGTCGTTTTTGCTTGCAGGGGCCGGAAGCTCTCACCGGGAAATTTCACATTCCCGCATCAGAGCTGTTTCCGGGGGCTCTGGCGCAGGTTTGCACGGACATTTTTGACCTGTGCGGCGTTCTCCGCCATTGTCTCTTCCGTGGTCTTGAGCATATTATCACAGTAGTCGGTCACGGTCTGGCGGACAGTGCGGGCCTCGGTCTGGGCGGCGGAGACGATCTCTCCGGCGCGCTGCTGGGCCGCCTTGACGATCTCAGCCTCGCTCACCAGCACACGGGCGCGCTCCTCGGCCTTTTTTACAATGGCCTGCGCCTGTGCGTTGGCCGATTCGATGAGCTGGGCACGGTCGCTGACAATGGACTGGGCCTGCCGCAGCTCCACAGGCAGGTTCTGGCGGATCTCGTCCAGATAATCCCGGATCTGCTCCACATCCACGATGCGCTTACCGCCCGAAAGGGGCATTCCGGCGCTCTCCTCCAGCGTATCCTCAATGGTATCCAAAAGCTCGTTTACGTTCATTCCGCATCTCCCTCTCCGGCGCTCTGCCGGGGCTTACCATACTTCCACAGCAGCACTTTGCCGTATTTATACTGTTTTTTCAGGGTCATGCCGCCCACCTCGGCAGGCAGCACCAGGCCGGTCTCACTCTCGCAGATCACGATGCCGCCCGGAGCAAGGCATTTGTCCACGCCGGGCAGGATCTTTTCCAGCGTACCGTTGTGGAAGGGCGGGTCCAGCAGAACGATGTCGAACTGCTCATGGCAGGCGGAGAGATACCGTGCCGCCTCGCCGATGTTGACCCGGCTGCGGTCAAACACGCCGCAGTTCTTGCAGTTCTTCATCACGATGTTCACGGCCTCCCGGTTCTCGTCCAGGAACACGCACCGGGCCGCACCCCGGCTCAGGGCCTCGATGCCCAGCTGGCCGCTGCCTGCGTAGAGGTCGAGCACCCGGGCACCGGGCAGGTCGAACTGGACGATGCTGAACATGGCCTCCTTGACCTGATCCATCGTCGGGCGGGTGATCTCGGTGCCGGGCAGGGCTTCCAGCCTGCGGCCCCGTGCTTCTCCTGCAATAACGCGCATGTATCTGCCTCCTTCTCCCGCTGTCCGGGCCCCCTGCCCGGCCAGCAGCTGTTTCGTGTTTTCGTATCTCCATATTATCGTCAAAACGCAACTCTTTGTCAAGGGCACGCGTTGCACTCAGGGTGCAATTGTGCTAAAATCAGGGCAAAGCGCCCCATGTGCGGCGCGTTTTGCCAAAAAAGGAGAGTATCTGCTTATGAAAGTTCTGCTCATCAACGGCAGCCCCCACGAGAAGGGCTGCACCTATACCGCCCTGTCCCTGATTGCCGGGGAGCTGAACGCCAGCGGCATCGAGACCGAGATCCTGAACGTCGGCACAAAGCCGGTGGGCGGCTGCATCGGCTGCGGCGGCTGTGCCGCCGGTAAGGGCTGCGTGTTCGGCGGCGTGGTCAACGAGGCCATCGAAAAGGCCAAGACTGCCGATGCCTTTGTGTTCGGCACACCTGTCCACTATGCGTCCGCCTCCGGCAACATGACCAGCTTCATGGACCGTCTGGCCTACGCGGGCGGCAAGTATCTGGCCTACAAGCCCGCTGCCATCTGCGCTTCAGCCCGCCGCGCCGGCACCACCACCACGCTGGACCAGCTGGTGAAGTACCCCGAGTTCTTCCACATGCCGCTGGTCAGCGGTTCCTACTGGCCCATGGTCCACGGCTCCAAACCCGAGCAGGTGCTGGAGGATGAAGAGGGCTGCGCCGTGATGCGGGAGCTGGGCCGCAACATGGCCTGGCTGCTCAAGTGCATCGAGCTGGGCAGGGAAAACGGCATCACCCCCCGCCTGCCCGGCGGGGGCTTTTTCGTTGACAAATCGTACAATATTTATCATCTTTTTTCATTTACTCCCACAATTCCCATTAAAATGATTTTATGCTATACTGTATTCACAATCCAGTGAGGGTTGAATTATAATTTTATCAAAGGAGGCCATCACTATGAGAAAGCTTATCACCTGTTTACTTTCTGGAGTTTTAGTTGGTTCTATGTTGCTCACTCCCGCATCAGCTACAACAACTTCTGTCATTTCTGATGACCCTTCTATCGACAACTCTAGCGTTGTTCCTTATGCTTCTCTTTGCGACGAATGTGGCATTGGTCAAGTCCGGTACAATACCAAAACAGAAGGTCCTTGGATTTTCAATCGGTATGTCGAATGCCTTTCCGGCGATCCTCAATATCGTGATAAGGAGTATTATCGCGATGTAACCAAGTACTATCTCTGTGATCATTGTGGAAGCGGCTTTGGTGACGCTGTCCGTGAAACGAAGGTTGAGCATGAACACGGCTGGTAATTAGCTTTTGCTTATTCACTTATAGTACTTTATAATCCTTGCATTCTGCTCCCGCCTTTCCGGCGGGAGCGTTTTTTTGTCGTCAATCCGCATAAAAAGAGCTCTCTTTTTTCTGTTCCTCTCACAATTTTCTCTTTCTGCGATCCATGCTATAATGAAGATGAGATCAGAGAAGTTCACCCCCATACTTTCTCAAAAAGGAGGCGTTTACCATGAAAAAGATTCTTTCCGCATTTTTCGCCGCTTTTCTTCTGGCAAGTCTATGTGCTCTTCCCGCATTCGCAGTGTCTCAGGCTCGTTCTGTAAATGCTACAACAACTGCCGAAACCATGTCCCTTGTCTGCGAATATTGCGGACAGAGCGATATGATTTGTGTGGATGAGTATTATGCTTCCTGGTATACAGTCAATTTTATTCCTTGTCAGGGACGCGATCCCCGATATAATGATTCGGTCGAGAATCGCACTCATGTTGAAATTTATCAATGTCAATCCTGTAAGTTTGGCACCAGCGTAGTTTCTACGGAAGAGCAGATTTCCCACAAACACCCCGCCATGCGTGCTTACGACCTTCCCAGATTCTGATATTTCCTTTGCGCCTCTGCCCTTGTCGGCAGGGGCGTTTCTGATTTTAGCAGCTTTTTCCGCAAAAACGGAAAAAATAAGGGAGCGAGTGCTTTTTTCGTTCACAACTTTGTGGTAGCATAAGGGTAAGAATTATTTTGTGCAGAGCGATGGAGACAGGCTATGGAACACTACGATTGGAACGACGGCTGGCTGTTTGCCCCCACCTTTGATCCCGCCATCGTCCGCCCCGAATGCACCGGGGTGGAGCTGGAACCGGTGCGCTTGCCCCACACGGTGAAAACGCTGCCCTACAACTATTGCAACGAGAACGAATACCAGCGGGTGTCCGGCTACCGGCGGGAGTTTTTTGCGCCCAAAGAGTGGCAGGGCCGCACGGTACTGCTGACCTTTGGAGCCGTGGCCCACGATGCCACCGTGTTCTGCAACGGGCGGCGGGTGTTCCACCACGGGTGCGGCTACACCGCCTTTACTGTGGACCTGACCGAATCGCTGCTGCTGGGCCAAAAAAATGTGGTGGCTGTCCGGTGCGACAGCCGGGAGGACCTGAACATTCCTCCCTTCGGCGGGCAGATCGATTTTCTGACCTACGGCGGCATCTACCGGGCCGTCAGTCTGGACGTGAAGGAGCCCGCCTACCTGCGCGACATCTTCATCGAGGCGCAGGCCGAGGGCGATTTCCGCATCTATTCCTCCACAGTGGGCGAGACCATCGGCTGCACCCTGCAGGCCGAGATCCGCAGCCCCGCCGGGAGCAGAGCCCTGTACAGCGGTGAGCTCAGCCTGCCCATTGTGGGCACCCTGAACGGCGTGCACCCCTGGAGCGTGGAGCATCCCTTCCTCTATACCCTGACCGTCCGGCTCATCCGGCCCGGCACCAGCGGTCTGCCCGACCGGGTGCTGGACGAAAAGAGCACCCGGTTCGGCTTCCGCACCATCCAGTTCGTGGCCGGGGGCTTTTATCTGAACGGCCAGCGGGTGGAGCTGCGGGGCCTGAACCGGCATCAGAGCTACGCCTATCAGGGCTATGCCATGCCGGACAGCATTCAACAGCTGGATGCCCAATTGTTGAAAAAGCAGCTGGGCTGCAACGCCGTGCGCACCAGCCACTACCCCCAGAGCCCGGCTTTTCTGGATGCCTGCGATGAGCTGGGCCTGCTGGTGTTCGTGGAGATGCCCGGCTGGCAGCACATCGGGGATGAAGCCTGGCAGGCCCAGGCATTGCAGAACTGCCGCGAGATGGTCTGCCAGTGCCGCAATCACCCCAGCGTGTTCCTGTGGGGCGTGCGGGTGAACGGCAGTTCCGATAACGAGGCCTTTTACAAGCGCACCAACGAAGCCGTCCATCGGCTGGACCCCGCCCCACCGGCGGCGTGCGGATCGCCCGCAAGAGCCAACTGCTCGAGGACGTTTACGCCTACAACGATTACTCCTATTCCGGCCGCGGCCCTGGCTGCGAGCCCCGGTCTGCCGTTACGCCTGACCTCCGCAAGGGTTACCTCATCAGCGAGTTCGGGGGCCAGCAGTTCCCGGCCAAAGCCTTTGACGACGAGCCGCACCGGCTGGCACAGGCTCTGCGCCACGCCGCCGTCCTCAACGATGCCATTGCCCAGCAGGGCGTGGCCGGTGCCCTTGGCTGGTGCATGGCCGATTACAACACCCACCGCGAGTTCGGCAGCGGCGACCGCATCTGCTACCACGGCGTGACGGATCTGTTCCGCAACCCGAAGCTCTCTGCCGCCGTCTATGCAAGCCAGAAAACGCCCCGCTCCCCTTCGGACGTGGTGTTCGAGGTCTCTTCCAGCATGGCGCTGGGTGACCACCCCGGCGGCTTTGCCGGGGCCTGCTGGGTGTTCACCAACGCCGAGAGCGTCCGCCTCTACTGGGGCAACGATTTCATTGCCGAGTTCACCCCCGACCGCCGGGGCCGCTTTGCCGCCCTGCCCCACCCGCCCATCGAGATCCAGGATTTCGTCGGCTCCCTGCTGGAAAAGTATGAGGGCCTTGACCAGAGCACAGCCCCGCAGGTGGCGGCCATCCTCAACGAGATGCGCCGGGACGCACTGAACCTTTCGCCTCTCTCCCGGGCGCGGATGCTCTCCCTGCGGCTGAGCGCAAACGACCTGCTCCGGATGTACTACAAATACATCGGCGTGCTGGGCGGGCCGTCCAGCGTTTACCGGTTTGAGGCAGTCTGGCACGGGCGCACCGTCCGCACCGTGGTCAAGGAGCCGGTGCAGTCGGTCCGGCTGGAATGCGTGGTGCACAACCCCATCCTGACCGACGGCCCCACCTGGGACTGCGCGGCAGTCAGCCTGCGGGCCATTGACCAGAACGGCAACCTGCTGCCCTACTGCGGCGAGGCCGTTCAGCTCAGCGTGGAAGGCCCGGTAAAGATTCTGGGCCCGGCCATCGTCCCCCTGCGGGGCGGCATGGCGGGCACCTACCTTGCCACCACCGGTGAAGCAGGCCGTGCCGTGCTGCACTGCCGGATGGAGGGCGCGCTGGATGTGGAGGCCGCCCTGACCGTGCGCAAGCGCTCCGGTGCAGAGAATGCCAATTAAATTTCGTCCTTTCATGGTAGATTTGCAATCTGTTCAAAGTTTTATCATGGTTGGCTGATATTCTATTGTTGTGAACAATCAAACGCCCTCTCTGTCCATGCGTCTGCGTGGCTGAGAGGGTTATTCTTGAGGACAAAGGACCGGAAATCTATGAGAGAGAAACTTCGTCAGTTTATGATCGGCCGCTATGGCACCGATGGCCTGAACCAATTCCTGAGCATTGCCTCGCTGGTGCTGCTCCTCATCGCCATCATCAGCCGGGTCAACCTGTTCACCTATCTGGGCGCGGCCCTGCTGATCTTCTGCTACTACCGCACCTTCAGCCGGAACATCTCCAAGCGCACCGAGGAGAACTACAAGTTCTACACCCTGAAGGACCGGGTGGACAACAAGTTCAAGGGCTGGAAAGAGCAGTGGGCCAACCGCAAGGTCTATCACTACTACCGCTGCCCCCAGTGCCGCCAGAAGCTGCGCGTGCCCCGCGGCCGCGGCCGCATCCAGATCTCCTGCCCCCGCTGCGGCACCCAGTTCATCAAGAAGAGCTGAGCCATGTTCGGATATGTTATCCCGAATCAGGCCGCGCTCAGCCCGGAGGCACAGGCGCGGTACCGCGCGGCCTACTGCGGGCTCTGCCGCCGCATCGGCGCGCTGCACGGCACCCGGGGGCGGCTGACCCTGAGCTATGACCTGACCTTTCTGGATCTGCTGCTGTGCAGCCTGTACGAGGGCGAAAGCGCCTGTGCGGCAGGTTGTGATCACTGCCCCATCCACCCCATCCGGAAGGTGGAGTGGCGTTCCAGCGGCCCCACCGATTACTGCGCGGACCTGAGCGTGGCTTTGCATTACTACAACGCGCAGGACAAGTGGAACGATGACCACAGCCTGCTGGGCCTGGGCTTTGAAAAGATGCTTGCTGCCCCCACGCAGCAGGCCGCCGCCCGCTGGCCCCGCCAGTGCAGCGCCATCCGCACCTGTCTGGATCGGCTGGCCCGGTACGAAGCCGAGGGCAGCGAGGATCTGGATGCCGTTTCCGGCTGCTTTGGGGAGCTGATGGCCGAGCTGTTCGATTACAGGCAGGACCACTGGTCCCCGGAACTGCGCAGCATCGGCTTCAATCTGGGCAAGTATATCTACCTGCTGGATGCCTACGACGACCTGGCCCGGGACGAGCGCAAGGGCGCATACAATCCCCTGCGCACCCTGAGCAGAGAACCCGGGTACGAGGAAGAGATGCGGGAGATCTTTGAGCTGCTGCTGGCCAACTGCGCCCGCAGCTTTGAGCGCCTGCCCTGTGTGGAGGATGTTGACCTTCTGCGCAACATCCTGTATTCTGGCGTGTGGCTCAAATATCACTGCAAAAATGCAAAAAAGAATGACAAAACCGCCTGATCCCGGCGGTTTTCCTTGATTTTTCCGTTCCAGTCCTGTACACTAAAGATTGCTTGTGCGGCACAATGGCCGCACAGATGGTAATAGAGACGTGAGGAAGTAGACCGATGAGAGACCCCTATGAGGTTCTGGGCATCCAGCGCGGTGCCAGTGAAGATGAGATCAAAAAGGCTTACCGTGCCAAGTGCAAGCGCTGGCACCCTGACCTGAACCCCAACGACCCCACCGCCGAAGAGCACTTCAAGGAGGTGCAGGCGGCATACGATGCCATCACCAAGGGCGAGACCGGCCCCCAGATGGGCGGCGGCTACGGCAGTGCCTACGGCCAGCAGAGCGGCCCTTCCTACGGCGGCTATCAGCAGGGGTACCAGCAGAACGGTTACTCCAACGGGGATTTCGGAGACTTCGGCTTCGGTTATGACCCCTTCGGGTTCGGGTTTGGCTTTGGCGGCAATTATCAGCAGCAGCGCGGGCCCGGCTACAACGGTGCAGACACGCCTGAGATGCAGGCCGCACGCAATTTCATCGTCAACCAGCGCTACCCCGAGGCCCGCCGCGTGCTGGACGGCATCACCGTGCGCACCGCCCGGTGGTACTATCTCTCCTCACTGGCCAATCAGGGTCTGGGCAACAGCATCGATGCCCTGCAGGATGCCCGCCGCGCCGCCCAGATGGAGCCCGGCAACACCGAGTACCAGATGAACCTGCGCAATCTGCAGGACCCGGGCCGCACCTACCGCACCCAGACCACCTACGCCCAGCCCGGCGGCCTGATGCGCTGGTGCTGGAGCATGATCCTGCTCAACCTGCTGTGCAACTGCTGCTGTGGCGGCGGCTGGGGCTGGCGGTTCCGGATGTAAGCGCC
>OHKZ01000770.1_pt1 | contig 13451 bp, 10 predicted proteins | sample 1569011 | NCBI WGS metagenome assembly OHKZ01 (sample SAMEA3879564, study PRJEB24766) | human gut metagenome | biome: human-associated habitat; feature: feces | place: USA | collected 1985/1987
TTTTAAATTATTCTGCACAAATATTAGGAGAGAAGACAAATACTTCTGCCGCAGCTATTATTAGGTTTTCTAAAAAAATAGGTTTTAAAGGTTTTAGTGATTTAAAAATGAATTTAGCACAATCTCATTCAAATGAGCAACATGATTTAGATGTAGATATTATTTTTAATGAAAATGATGATATGATATCTTTAGTAGATAAAGGATGTCGTTTAAATATGAATACGGTATTGAAAACATATCAATTGATTGATGTTAGTGATTTAGAAAATGCTATAAATCTTTTATGCAATGCATCAACTATTTATCTGTTTGGAGTAGGTGGCTCTTCAGTTATTGCTAATGATATTGAACAAAAATTAATCAGAATTGGGAAAAAGGTTATTTATAATAATGATTTACATATTCAAATGACATTTACGCAAAGTATGACAAAGGGTGATACGGCATTGATCATCAGTTATTCAGGAACAACGGCAGGATTGGTAGATATTTCTAAAATCTTAGTTGAAAAAAATATTCCGTATATTTCAATTACACAAATTAATCAAAATCTTATATCAAAAAATAGTACGGTTGCACTTAGAGTACCAAGCGAGGAAAAGGAGTTACGTATAGGAGCAGTTTCATCAAGAATTTCTTCTTTTGTAATTACTGATTTATTGTATTATGGTGTGTTTAAAAAGAACTTTGATAAAAATAAAGATAATTTGATTGATTCAAGAAATAATGTTTCAATTCTTAAAAAGTAGATTCATTTCAAGATGAATCTTTTATTTTAGGAATAATATTTTAAAATATATCAATTATTATTGAAATAATATTTCAATAATAATATAATGATATTGGAAGGAGGGGCCATATTAATGAAATTAAATCAGTTAGATACAGAAAAAGTAAACCAAAATTCATTACATATTGATGAAATGTCAACTATTGATATTTTAAAAACAATTAATAATGAAGATCAAAAAGTAGCATTTGCAGTACAAGACGTCATATTACAAATCGCTCAAGCGGTTGATTGTATCTATGAAAAAATGTGTTTAGGTGGAAGATTAATTTATGTAGGTGCTGGAACTTCTGGAAGGCTAGGAATACTAGATGCCTCTGAATGTCCACCAACTTATGGAGTTGAACCTACTCTTATCCAAGGAATTATTGCTGGAGGGATTAAAGCTGTTACTCAAGCAGTTGAAGGTGCAGAGGATTCGAAGCAATTAGCACAAATTGATTTAGAAAAAATAAATTTAAATGACAAAGATGTTGTTTGTGGAATTGCTGCTTCAGGAAGAACACCTTATGTAATTGCAGGATTGCAATATGCGCGCAAAATTGGCTGTTCTACAATTTCATTGTGTTGTGTTCAAAATGGAGAGATTTCAAAGTACGCTAATTATCCTATTGAAGTTGTTGTAGGACCAGAAGTTGTCACTGGCTCAACAAGAATGAAAGCTGGGACAGCACAAAAGATGGTTTTAAATATGATTTCAACTTCAGTGATGATTAAAAGAGGAAAAGTATTTGGAAACTTAATGGTTGATGTTCAACCAACAAATGAAAAATTAAAAATGAGAGCTGTTTCTATTGTTTGCCAATCTGTTGATTGTGATGAAGCAGAAGCAACAAGACTATTAAATAAAAGCAAGTTTAATGTTAAGATTGCTATTTTAATGGGTCTTACGGGTAAAGATGAAATAGAATGTCAAGAAGCTCTTGAAAAGAATAAAGGTAATATTAGCCTAACAGTTAGAAGTTTTTTATAGGAGGAATAAGCAATGAAAAGATATGTTGTAAAAAATGAAAAAAATAAAACATATAAAAATATGTTTGGGGTAACAGACTATGATATTCCAATGTTTGGATTTAAAAGTGCATTGTTGATTTTAGGTGCTACAATGTTATCTTTAATTGTTTGTGTAAATGGTTTTCATTATTTACATATTGATTTTCGCCTTCCTAATGCAATTATTAGTTCAATTGTATGCGGTTTATCTGTTGCTTATTCACAATTTTATATTGAAAGAAAAAAAGGAATGTGTAAAAGCTTTTGGATTGTTGCAGGTATATTTACAATCATGGCTTTTGTGATGATATTAATGATTAGATAGGAGGAGAAAATATGTTTGAAAAGTTCTCGAACATTATTGAAGGTAAATTTGCTGGTCCTTTGGAAAAACTTTCCAATCAAAGACATTTACGTGCTATTCGTGATGGGATCATTGCTACTTTACCAATTATTATTGTAAGTTCATTATTAATGGTTGTTGCATTTTCATATAATCAAATGCCTGAATCATGGGCTTTGGCGAAGTTTATCAAAGCTAATGCAGTAGCTATTTTATTACCATATAGAATGTCAATGTATATTATGACATTATATGCAGTTTTTGGAATTGGTTATTCACTTGCAAAATCTTATGATTTAGATGGATTAAGTGGAGCAATTATGGCAGAGTTAACATTCTTATTAACGATTGTTCCTGTCTCTATTCCAGATGTGACTGATTCAATTACTGCATTAGCAAGTAAAAATGCAGAATTAAATGCATTTTTACAACAACTTCCTTCAGGATATGTTATTCCTGCAGAAAACTTAGGATCAGCAGGTATGTTTATTGGAATTTTATCTGCATTTATTGGAGTTGAAATTTATAGATTTACACAAGTAAAAGGTATAAAAATTACGATGCCTGCTGCTGTTCCACCAGCAGTAGCAAGATCTTTTGAATCTTTAACACCAACAATTATTATTATTTTAGGAATGTCTACCATTACAATGTGGTTAGGTATTGATGTTCATAGTATTGTCGGAACACTTATTAAACCATTAGTAAATGCAACAGATACTTTACCATCAACATTAATTATTATTTTCTTAATTATGTTTTTCTGGTCATTCGGTATTCATGGAGATTCTATTGTTAGTTCTCTTGCAAGACCAATTTGGTTAATTTTATTAGACCAAAATACAGCTGCGGTAGCTGCTGGAAAAGTAGCAACACATATTGGTGTTGAACCATTTTTACAATGGTTTGTACATATTGGTGGATCAGGAGCAACACTTGGATTAGCTATCTTATTCTGTTTTAAAGCAAAATCTAAATATGGAAAAACTTTAGGAAGAACAACAATATTACCATCTATTTTTAACATTAATGAACCAATGATTTTTGGGGCACCAATTGTTTTAAATCCGATGTTATTAATTCCTTTTATTGTTATTCCTTTAGTTCTAGCAACAATTGCTTGGGTTGCTACAGCAATGCATTTAGTTAATTGTGCTGTTACAATTGCTCCATGGACATTACCTGGACCAATTGGTGCTTATCTTGCATGTGGAGGAGATTGGAGAGCAGCAGTTTTGAATATTATTTTAATTGTAATCTCTGTTGTGTTATATTATCCATTCTTTAAAATGTATGATAAGGAATTATTAGAAGAAGAAAAAGCTAAAGAAGCTATTGAAGGATAAAAGGTGAAATTTATGTATATAGGTATTGATGGTGGTGGAACAAAGACAAAAATGGTTTCTTATGATGATGATGGAAATATATGTCAAGAAATAGTTTTACCAACTGTTCATATTCTAAGTCAAACACCAAAAAAATGTATTGAAATATTAAAAGCTGGAGTTGAACAATTAGATCCACAAAGTGTTTCAAAAATTGGTATTGGTTTAGCAGGATATGGACAAGATAAAAAAATAAGAAAAGAAATAGAGGATATTTGTTTAAAAGCATTTAAAAATAGACCATTTGTTTTAAAAAGTGATGTACAAATAGCAATAGAAGGTGCTCTTGATGGTCAAGATGGTATTGTTGTGATTGCTGGAACGGGTAGTATTGCGCTTTCTTTAAAGGAAGGTATGTTACAACGTTGTGGTGGTTGGGGCTATCAATTAGGTGATGAAGGAAGTGCTTATTGGATTGCTAAAAAGATGTTGAATGTTTTTTGTCAAGAAGTTGATGGTCGTTTAGAAAAGACGATTTTATATGATTTAATTAAAAGAGAATGTCATTTAGTAAATGATTATGACATTATTACTTTTATGAATAATTTAAATCATGATCGTACAAAAATAGCTGCTTTAGCTTATATCAATGGCTTAGCAGCAAAAGAAAAAGATCCTAATGCTTTAAAAATATATAAACAAGCTGCAGAAGAAATATATAAACTTATTAACTTGTTATCTAAAAATTTTAAATCCCCCATTAGCGTCTCTTATATAGGCGGTGTATTTCAACATGCAGGTTCCTTTATTATTCCTCATCTTCAAGATCAATTAGGAAATCGTTTTAATCTTATTCCACCTATTCATACACCAGAATATGGTGCCTATATACTTGCAAAGAAACTAAGGTGAGAAATCACCTTAGTTTTTAAAAGGAGGACATAAAATGGTATATATACAAAAGAAAAAAGATATCCTTTGGGGTGGAGCAACTGCTAGTAGTCAATATGAAGGGGGTTATGATTTAGATGGAAAAGGTTTAGATACACAAGATTGTAGACCTTATTTAAAGAGAACTTCTGATGCTACAACAGCAACACGCTTACTCACACGATATGTTATAGATGAAGCAAAAAAATGTCAGGGTATTGGAAATTATCCTTTTAGAAAAGGCAGTGATGGATATCATCATATAGATGAAGATATTGCTTTATTAAAAGAATTGGGGATTGATATTTATAGATTTTCAATAAGTTGGGCAAGATTATATCCTCAAGGTGATGAGTTAGAACCAAATAAAAAAGGAATCGCGTTTTATGATCATATTTTTAAAGAAGTTCATAAGGCGGGTATGAAAATATTTTTAACAATGAATCATTATGCTGTACCACTATATTTAGTAGAAAATTATGGTGGTTGGACAAATAGAAAATTAGTTACTTTTTATGAAAGATTTGCGAGAACTGTTTTTGAACATTGGGGACAATATATTGATTATTTCTTACCATTTAATGAAATAAATGCAGGTTATTTTAGTCCTTATAATGGCGTAGGTTTAGTTAAAGAAAAAGACAAATCCTATAATCAAAGTCTTGTTTTTCAATCACTTCATCATCAATTTATTGCAAGTGCAAAAACAATTAAAATAGCAAGAGAATTATCTCCTAAAAGTCAATCAGGATGTATGGTCGCATGTTTTTGTTATTATCCTTTAACATCTTCACCAGAAGATAATTTAAAAGCCGTTAGAGATGAAGAAATACATCAATGGTTTGCAGTTGATATTTTAGCTAATGGTCATTATCCAAGTTATATGGATCGCTTTTTTAGAGAAAATGATATTCATTTAAAAATGGAAGAGGGCGATGAAGCATTGTTAAAAGAATATGCTTGTGATTTTGTTAGCTTTTCTTACTATTCAAGTTCAATTGCTACTGTTCAAGAAGATGGACAACAAACAGCAGGTAATTTAGTAGTTTCAACTAAAAATCCTTATTTAAAAGCAAGTGAATGGGGATGGCAAATTGACCCAATTGGTCTTAGAATTATGCTCAATAAAATGTATGATCGTACTCAAAAACCAATTTTTATTTCAGAAAACGGCTTAGGAGCAAGAGATCAATTAAATAGTGATTTTTCAATTCATGATCCTTATAGAATAGATTATTTAAAACAACATTTTAAACAAATAGAAGAAGCCATTGATGATGGTGTTGATGTTATTGGTTATATTATGTGGGGTGTTATTGATATTGTTTCAGCTGGAAGCTGTGAAATGGCAAAAAGATATGGAGTTATTTATGTAGATGGTGATAATTTAGGAAATGGTACATATAAACGTTATAAGAAGGATAGTTTTAAGTGGTATCATAATTATATTCAAGCTCAACATCAACAATTTAAGAAATGATTAATTTCATTTCTTTTTTCGAAACAATATTTTAAATTTTTTAATAAAAAAATGAAATTTTATGTATGAAAAGGCTTTCAAAATGATTTTATTTTTGTTACAATACATATTGTACAACATGTCTAGACAATATTAAGTGCAAAATTGAGGAAGGAAATATAAAAATATGGGAAAAAGAATGAAGAAAGTTCTAGCATCTGCTATGTCTCTATCAATGGTTGCATCAATGGCCATGTCAGGGGTAAGTGCTACAACTTCAAGAGTTGATAGTTTGTTATCCAATATGTCATTAAGACAAAAGATAACACAAATGATGATGGTTGATTTTAGACAATGGAAAACAGCAGATGAAGAAGCAAAATCTGATTTTACTAAAATGAATTCAGAAGTAAAAAAAATTGTAGAAGATTATGATTTTGGATCAGTTATTTTCTTTGCTAATAATATTAAAGAAACTGAACAAAGCTTTAATTTAACAATGGATTTACAAAAAGCAGCAACTAAAGATAATGGAATACCATTATTAATCACAACTGATCAAGAAGGTGGAATTGTTTATCGTTTAGGATCAGGAACTGCTTTACCAGGAAATATGGCATTAGGTGCAACAGGTGATGTCAATAATGCTAAAATCGCTGGAGAAATTATTGGTAGTGAATTAAGTTCTTTAGGTATTAATACAACGTTAGCACCAGTTGTTGATGTAAATAATAATGCTAATAATCCGGTTATTGGATTACGATCTTATGGTGAAGATGCTGAAATGGTTGGAAAAATGGCATCAGCTGAAATTGAAGGATTAGCTGAATATAATGTTATTGGATGTGCAAAACATTTCCCTGGTCATGGAGATACTGCAACAGACTCACATTATGGATTACCAATGGTTAATAAATCAAAAGAAGAATTATTGAATAATGAATTAAAACCATATCAAGTAGCAATTAATCAAGGTATTGAAATGATCATGTCAGCTCATATTCTTTACCCACAATTAGATGATACAACAGTTCATTCAGATAAAACTGGTAAAGAAGAAAAATTACCTTCAACATTATCTCATAAAATCTTAACTGATTTATTAAAAGGAGAAATGGGATTTAATGGTGTTGTTGTAACAGATGCAATGAATATGGCAGGTATTGCAAATACATATGATGAAGTACAAGCTGTTAAACTTGCTATTAATGCAGGGGTAGATTTAATTTGTATGCCAACAAATATTACTTGTTTAGAAGATATGTCTAAATTAGATGCCATTATTGATGGTGTAGAAAAAGCAGTAAATGATGGTGAAATTCAAGAATCTAGATTAGATGATGCAGTAACAAGAGTTTTAACATTAAAAGAAAATAAAGGAATTTTAGATTGGAAAGAATCTAACTATTCATTAGAAAAAGCATTAGCAACAGTAGGTTGTGATGAAAACAGAGCTAAAGAAAGAGAAATCGCTGCTAAAGCGGTAACAGTTGTTAAAAATGAAAATAATACATTACCATTAAATGTTACTAAAAAAAGTAAAGTATTATTAGTAGCAGCTGAAAATAACCAAAGATCATTAATGAAATATGGTGTAGAACGTGCTAAAAAAGCTGGATTAATTCCAGATGGAGCTGAAGTAAAAGTTACAAGATATATGGATCGTACACTTGCCTCTGATGCAACAGTTATTAATGCTGATGGTTCAACATATACATCAGCAATGACAGATTTACTAGATTGGTGTGATACACTTGTTGTTGTTTCAGATAATAGTGGATTAAATGTGAAAAAAGCGCATTATGAAAATAATTATACTGGAACACCTTATAACTTAGTAGATTACGTTGAAAAATCAGATTCTAATAAAACAACAGTAGTTATTTCTGCTAACAAACCTTATGATGTACAAATGTATCCAAATGCTGATGCAATTATGGCTGTTTATGGATCAAAAGGAGATCCAACAGAACAATTAATCGGTGGAGCAACAGGATCTACTTCAGCTTCTGGGCCAAATATTACAGCTGGTGTTGAAGTTGCATTCGGTGTCTTTGGATCATCAGGAAAATTACCAGTAAGTATTCCTAAATATGTTCTTTCAACAGCTGATAATGGAACTGAAACAGGTTCATTCTCTGATGAAATTTTATATGGTAATGGTTATGGAATAACATACGATGCTAAAACAATTAATAGAGATGAATTAGAAAATAAAGTAGCAGAATTAGAAAAACTTGAAAAAGGAAACTATACTGATGCATCATGGTCAGTATTTGAAATTGCATTAAATGATGCTAAAGAAGTATTAAGTAAAGTAAGTTCACAAGAAGATATTGATGAAGCATTAGCAACATTAAATAAAGCATATGAAGCATTAACAGAAAACAAAAAAGAAGAACCAACAAATCCATCTGATAAAAAAGATGAATCAACAAATAAAAAAGACGAAACAGTTAAAACAGAAACAAAGAAAAATACACAAAAATCAAAAGTAAAAACAGGAGATAATACAGCAATTACAGCATTTGCAGTAATGATGTTTATTTCAGGATGTGTATTTGTATTAGCAAGAAGAAAAAGAAATGATTAATTAAAATGTCCTCTTCGTTGAAATCAACGAGGAGGATTTTTTTATTTTAATCACTTTGATTATCAAGTATAATTAAATAAATAAACAAAGAAAGGATTAGAGTGATGATTGATTTAAGAGAATATTTTTATAATAAGATAAAAAATGAAATGGATCATTGGGATATGTCAGATGCTTATTCTATTACCTTTTTTCTATATAGTAATGAAGCATATACATATAAAGAATATTCTAATGTTTGTGAATTTAGTATTTCTTTAAATAATGAAACTTTCTTTAAAAGTGAATATTCTGGAGATGATGAAGGCCTTTATAGTGAAGAAAGATGGAATTATGCATATTTAGAGCAAGATGATAAAGATATGCTTGATGAAAAAGGAATGGAAACTTTATTTGCGTGGTATAAACAAGAAGGTATAGAGAATATTGGTTATGAAGATCCTGATTGTTATGATGAAAATTGTAGATATATAGGAAAAGGTCCAGTAGGGTATTATGAATTATTAGAAGTGATTAGTGATGTTGCTAGAAGATTAATTGAAGAAGATTATTTTCTACAAAGATGTGGTAAGAGAATTCCTATTATTATTATTCAAGATTTAGAATTTACGTGGTATGTTCTTGAGGCAACAAAGAAAGTAAATATCCATGATGAAGCACATGATTTTTTTAAAGCATTAGAATCTGGAAATATGTAACTTATTTGTATTTTTTAATAAGTTTTGATAAAATCTATTCAGTTTAGAAATGAGGAATAGGATGACTACTAGAGATATACAAAGAGAAGAAACGAAAAAGAGAATATATGATGTTGCTTTTAAGTTATTTGATGAATTTGGATATGATAAGGTAAAAGTAAGTGATATTGCTAAGGCAGCAAATGTTTCTGTAGGATCTGTGTATTATCATTATAAGAATAAAGAAGCAATTATTGATTATGGCTATTATGAATTTGATCAAATGTTAAAAGAAGCTTATGAAAAACAAAGTTTTGATAACGAAAGAGAAGCTATTTTATTTTTAATAGATTTTCAAATTAAAGATGTCTTTTTAGATATTGGATTAAAGATGACAACTATTTGTTTTAAAAATCAAATAAATGCTGAAAATACATATCTTCATAGTGATGAAAGATATCTTTATCAAAAACTTTTAGAAAACTTAAATAATATACAACATATGAATAAAGAACATGCTGCTAAAATGATGTTAAGAATTAGTAGAGGTAGTATTTATGATTGGTGTTGTCATAATGGAAGTTATGATTTAATAGAAGCAGTGCATGAAGAAATTTCTATTGTATTAGATTATATTGGTTTGTAGAAAGACGAAAGTCTTTCTATTTTTTTTGTTTCTATGTGAAAAAATTATTAAGTTATTGACAAGTAATTTATTAAGGGTTACGATGTATATATAAGCTAACTGAATAAATTCAGTGAACTAATTCAAGGAGGGATTTGGTATGAATAAATATCAACATTTGTTTTCACCGATTAAAATCGGTACAGTAGAAGTACCTAACCGTATTGCATTACTTCCAATGGGTGTCTTTTCATCACGTATGATGAATAATGATGGAAGTTATACAAAAGATGGGGCAGATTATTATATTGAAAGAGCAAAAGGAGGAACTGGTTTAATTATTACTGGTTTAGTTCCTGTGCCAAAAGGAGCAGGACTTCCTAGTATTGTTAATGATGTTAAAAGCTACACTGAAAATATGAAATATTTAGCAGATGGTGTGCATAAATACGGTTCAAAAGTATTTGTCATGTTAACTGCTATGTCTGGTAGAGCTTCTATTCATCCTACAGATCCAGCACCTAGTTCAATGCCTAATGTATGGGATCCATCTAAAAATAATCCAGAAATGAGTATTGAAGATATTCATCAATATATTGAATGGTTTGCTCAAGGAGCAAAAGCTGCTAAAGATGCAGGGATTGATGGAGTTGAAATTCATGCTGTACACGAAGGTTATTTATTAGATCAATTTACAATTGCAGCATGGAATAAACGTAATGATGAATATGGTGGAAGTTTAGAAAATCGTTTAAGATTCCCATGTGAAATTGTAAAAGCTATTAAAAAAGCTTGTGGGGAAGATTTCCCAGTTTCTATAAGATATTCTGTTGTAAGTAAAACAAAAGATTTTAACAGAGGTGCTTTACCTGGAGAAGAATATCAAGAATTTGGTAGAGATTATGAAGAAAGTGAAAAAGTAGCTAAGATGTTAGAAGAAGCAGGTTATGATATGCTTGATTGTGATAATGGTTCTTATGATGCTTGGTATTGGCCACATCCACCAGTATATATGCCAAAAGCATGTAACTTGGAAGATGTTGAAAAGGTAAAACAATGGGTTAATATTCCTGTTATTTGTGGTGGTCGTTTTGATAATCCTGAACTTGCTGAAAAAGAAATTGCGGCTGGTAAGATTGATATGATGGGTATGGGTCGTCCGTTACTTGCAGATCCTGATTTAGCTAATAAGTTTAAAGAAGGAAGAGAAGATGATATTAGACCATGTATTTCTTGTCACTTTGGATGCTTAGCACGTATTTTCCAAGTTGATATGAAAACAATGTCTTCTAAAGATATTTCATGTGCTTTAAATCCACGTTGTGGAATGGAAAATCATTATAATACTAAAGCAGATGTAATAAAGAAAGTCGCTGTTGTCGGTGGTGGTATCGCTGGTATGGAAGCTGCACGCGTGGCTGCTCTTCGAGGACATAGTGTTGACTTGTATGAAAAAACTGATCGTTTAGGTGGTGTCTTTAATGAAGCAAGTGCTTTTGATTTTAAAGATGATGATCGTCGTTTATTAGCTTGGTATAAAAAACAAATCAAAGATGCAGGAGTTAATGTTAAATTTAATACTGAATTTAAAGTAGAAGATAAAGCAAATTATGATGTTGTTTTTGTTGCTACTGGAGCAAGTGAAAAACGTTTAGATAATATTCCTGGATTTTATCAACCAAATGTAAGATATGCAGTTGATGTTTTAGATAAACAAGATATTAAAGATCAAAATGTTGTCATCATAGGTGGAGGTCTTACAGGTTGTGAATTAGCTTATGACCTTGCTAGAAAGAATAAAAAAGTTTCAGTTGTTGAAGCTTTACCTACCATTATGAATGTAGAAGGTCTTGCAGCTCCAAATTATAATATGCTTGTTGAATTAATGGAATATTACCATGTTGATCTTTATAAAAATGCAACAGTAAAAGAATATAAAGATGGTAAATTGATGATTGATGTGATAACAACAAACGAACCAAATATTAATAATAGAGCACGTATGATGTCATTATTTGGTGTACATCATACATCAAAAGCAATTGAAGCTGATACAGTTGTTGTATCTGTTGGTTATAAATCTAATCAAACATTATATGATTCAATTAAAGGAGAAAATGTCTATTTATTAGGAGATGCTATTCAACCAGGTAACTTAATGACTGCTATTTGGGGTGCATATACAACAGCTTTAAAAATTTAAGATAATACGAGACAAAATTGTCTCGTATTTTTTTATTAGAAAAATACAAATAATGGATTAGAAATTTTTATTGATGCTGTTAATCAAAATTTACACGATCTTTTACCATTAGATTTAGAATTAAGTGATGAAGGATTAAAAAATGGCTTCAAAAAAGGACAATTCCTAGAAATAGAGCCTATGTTTCTAATTTTTTATCACGATTAGGATTAAATGAGAAAGATACAAAAGGTATTATTGATATATGTCAAGGCTTATCATTGAATGATAGTTATTGGGTTGTACAAGAAAATTGTAAAGACTTATTTAAAGATAAAAATCTTTATCATAATTCTTTTAATACCAACATTGCTTCTATTGCTTTTACAGGATATGGAAGTTATACAAGAACTTCATTTAGATCATCACCTGAATTTACAACAAATGGGATGCTTGCTAAATCATGGAGGAGAATAAAAAATAATATTTTTCTTTATAAATCGGGAACAGAAGGATTTGCAAACAGTGGTTTAGAACCTTATAGTGAATATTATGCTTCACAGATTGCTAAAACAATGGATTTACATTATGTGGATTATGGGCTTTCTAAATGGAAAGGAAAGCTTTGTTCAACATGTTTACTTTTTACAAATGAAAACATATCTTATATTCCAGTTGGAAGAAATTATTCAAAAAAGAGTTTTAGAATTATTAGAATAGTAGAGCACATCTACTATTTTCATTTTAAATTAATAAATTACTTGACTATATCCTAAGGTCATACTGTTTAATATAAGTAGAGGTGATAGCTATGACAACACATGAAGTAGAAGAAATGTTAGATATTACAAAGAAAACGTTGATTTATTATGAAAATGAAGGTTTAGTGAAACCATTAAGAGATAACAATAATTATCGATGTTATAATCAAAATGATGTTTCAAAAATTAAGTTTATTCTCCTATTAAGAGAGATGGACGTCACTATAGAAGAAATCAAACAGATTATTAATAAAAAGAAATCAATTAGAGATGTTTTGGAAAATAAAAAAGATTTGATAAAACAACGACAACTTGATTTAGATCATATAGATGAAAAAATTAATAATTATATTAAAAGAAAAAAAGTTAAAATAGCAGTAGATAATGTTTTAGATTATGGAACGATTTATGATCGTTTATATTTTTATAAAGATTTTCTTCAATATTTTCAGACAGAAATAAAATACAGTGATGTCAAATGCTTTAAACTATCAATGTCCAGTTCAATTGGATATATGAAATTCATGGAAGTACATATGAATTATTATGTGGATTTAGATGTTGTTACACAACATGATACTTATTCTTTTCAAATTATGAACAATGAAGTTGTTTATCAAATGATGGAAAGAATTAAAGCTTATCCATTAGAAGATCCTCTTGGATTGGTTAACATCTATCTTAATAAACGAGATATGGTTCAACTTAATCAATATATTAATCGACATTTTAGAAAGTGGGCTAAAGAATATCATTTAGATAATCCAAGA
>OHKZ01000771.1_pt1 | contig 13433 bp, 9 predicted proteins | sample 1569011 | NCBI WGS metagenome assembly OHKZ01 (sample SAMEA3879564, study PRJEB24766) | human gut metagenome | biome: human-associated habitat; feature: feces | place: USA | collected 1985/1987
AGCAGCAGCGGGTTCTTCTTGCAAGAGCTCTTTGTGCAGCACAGAAGATCCTGCTTCTGGATGAGCCGGTTTCGGGACTTGATCCGAGAGTGACAGCAGAGATGTACCAGCTGATCAGGAATCTGAATAAAAAAGATGGAATTACGATCATTATGATCTCACATGATATTGCGGCGGCAGTAAAATATGCAACACATATCCTGCATATCGGGGAGCATTGCTTCTTCGGAACAAAGAAACAGTATCTGGAAAGCAGTCTGGGAAAGGCGTTTACTGGACAGGAAGGAGAGGACGAATAAGATGTTTGAGACACTTCGTATGTATTTTCAATACCCGTTTGTGCGTTATGCATTGATCGTTGGGGTACTGATCGCATTATGTTCTTCACTTCTGGGCGTGACTCTGGTATTGAAACGTTTTTCCTTTATCGGTGACGGACTTTCTCATGTGGCATTTGGGGCAATGGCGATAGCATCTGTCCTGAATATTACCAACAATATGCTGTTTATCCTGCCGGTAACAGTAATCTGTGCGATCCTTCTTCTTCGTGCTGGTCAGAACACAAGAATCAAGGGCGATGCGGCGATTGCCATGATCTCTGTCGGAGCCCTGGCAATCGGATATCTTTTGATGAATCTTTTTTCCACCAGCCCAAATATCTCCGGAGATGTATGCAGTACATTGTTCGGCTCCACATCGATCCTGACACTGACAAAAGGCGAGGTATGGCTGTGTGGAATCCTTTCTGTTGTGGTTGTTGCTATTTTTATTCTTTTTTATAATAAAATTTTTGCAGTAACATTTGATGAGAATTTTGCCAGAGCGACCGGAACGAGAGCGAATGCCTATAATCTGCTGATTGCAGTTGTGATTGCAGTGATCATTGTACTTGCAATGAATCTGGTAGGTTCACTTCTGATTTCAGCACTTGTAATTTTTCCGGCGTTGTCAGCAATGCGGTTGTTTAAATCTTTCCGTTCGGTAACGATCAGTGCGGCAGTGTTGTCCGTTTTAAGTGCTACTGCCGGCATTCTGATCTCCATTCTGGCAGGTACTCCGGTTGGCTCCACGATCGTGGCAGTGGATATTGCTGTATTTCTGATTTCTTATGGCATTGGAAGGATTACGGGAAGATAAAAATATCTCAGCCGGAGCTGGATCCCCGACTGAGACAGTATTTTAAAAATGTTGGTTTATAACAGGAATTCTTGTAGAACTCAGATTTCTACGAGGATTCCTTTTTCTTTGTCATAATGGCAGTATTTGCCATTTGCGGAGATGAACGGCTGATATGTATCGGTACGGGTGTCTTTGACATAGACAACACCGGTTGCGATCATCTCAACAAGAGAGAAACGTTTGCTCAGGCTGGAAATCCACGCATAGGTCTTCTCGCTGTCAGAGTCAGCTGCAAGCAGACTGTAACCGCCGTCACAGGCTTTGAGAGAGAAATAGATTTTTTCAGGTTTTACAATTTCCCTGAAAACCTGACTGGTAATGTAAGAAGAGAAATTCTCCTTTACAAATTTCTGGAAGGTTTTCGTGGTATAAACTTCTCCGGATACTTCATCAGTGATTCTGTCTCCACGCTCCAGACGGTTCTTGATCAGAGTCAGAACTTCGATCGTCCAGTTGATAAAGGAGATACTGCTGTAGGTCATGCTTTCCTGAAGCTGGTCGATCAGCTTTTTTGTCAGGACATTTGATTTGGCCGCTTCGTTAAAAAGTTCTTCGTTCATAATGTTCCCTCCATAATAAATGTATGTGGTAATTGATAATTTTTATTATAAAGTGCAGTTGTGCAAAAAGCAATGAAAAACAGATGAAACATCATAAAAATTGTATAAAATACACATACTTAGCACTTGCTGTTGCTTGAACCACATATTTTGAGTATGTTGCAGAAAAATAGGGAATCAGTTACAATAGAATCAGGTGTGAAATCAGAATTCAAAATAAAGAAGAGAATAAGATCTGCCGGCAGTTCGGGGCAATTGATGGGATGGAAACAGAATGAAGAAGGATAAAGATAAGAAACTGACTTATTTTTTGAGAGCCGCGATGATGGTTCTGACAACGATACTGATCGTATTGTTTCTGGTGATTATGTCTATGGTGGGCAAAATACAGGGAACAGCCAGGGTAGTGAATTATGCGGGATTTGTCCGGGGCGGTACACAGAGAATGGTCAAACTGGAGATTTCAGGAGAACCACAGGATAAAATGTATCAGACGATTTCTTCTTATATAGAGGGACTCCGAAATGGCAGTGAGAAACTGAGTTTTGTACGTCTGGATGACATAGATTTCCAGAACAAGATGGATGAACTGGCAAAATATTATGACGAACTGAGAAGTGAAATCCTTCTTGTGCGTGAGAAGGGGTATGAGAATACAGAGATTATAGAAAAGAGTGAAAAATTTTTCCAGATCTGTGATGAGGCAGTAGGTTTTGCAGAAGTATATTCACAGAAAAAAGCAACCGGACTGGATTATCTGGAAAAAATTGTATTGGTTGATATCCTGGGACTGGTATTGATCATTGCTGCAGAGCTGATAAAGGCGGTACACTTTGCCGCTCAGAATAAGGTTTTGCAGAAAAAAGTCTATCTGGATGAGGCTACGGGACTTCCAAACAAAAACAAATGTGAGGAGATTCTGAATGAGACGGGGCCGGTACCGGAGAACGAGCTGGTGGCAATGTGTGTGTTTGATCTGAATAATCTGCGAACGATCAACAATAATCTGGGACATGACAAAGGGGACGAGTATATTCGCTCTTTTGCAATCCAGCTCCGTGAGGCAGTACCGGAAGAATTTTTTGCAGGTCGTGATGGTGGTGATGAATTTATTGCGGTTCTGAAGGGACTGGACCATGAGGGCGTTCGGAAATGTCTGCAGAATATCCGCAACCAGGCTGCAGAATATTCCAGACAGCATCCGGAAATGCCAATCAGCTATGCAGCCGGTTATGCACTGTCAAGTGACTTTGAAGGCAGTACGATGAGAGAACTCTTCCGTTTGGCTGACAAAAACATGTATATTGATAAGAATCGTGCAAAGATGGAAGAAGCTGCGGAGAAACAGAAGATGAATATTCGCCTTCTGGAAGAAATCACAGCGAAGGGATATCAGTTTACAGACTGTATTTACTGTGATGCACTTTTAGATCAGTACTATGTGCTGCGTGCGAGTTCGAGATTCTTTCTTGCCGAGGATGGAAGCTATTCCGGTGCTGTCGAGCAGATTGTACAGGAATTGGGAACGGATGAGAACCGCAAGAGTATGAGAAAGAAATTGCAGATTTCTTATCTTGCAGAACAGATCAAGGACAAGGGCGAGAAGCTGGAGCTTCCATATCAGTACAGGAAAGAGGACAGTATTTGTCGAGGACGAATGACAGCACTGTTTGTAAATAATACCGAAGATGGCAGGCTTCATCATTTCATTCTGGGATTTGAACCATTCCAGAATAAAAATGAAAACACGTCGGATGAAAAAACTCGATTAAATCGATATTATGAACAGCTGAAACAGTCCATTGTTGAAAACGAGAATTATGCGGAGGCACTCCTTCAGACTGCAAATGCAGTCTATACTGTGGATCTGACGAATGATAAGCTGGAGAATGTTTATTATCATGAGGCAGCATTTAAGGTTGAAAATGATATACAGACACCACGTTCTTATAGCGATTATTGCAATAAACGGAGTCGGTATGTGACCGAAGATACTTTGGAGAACTACAGAATCGTTGATTCTTCTTTCAAACTACTGAAGCGATTTGCTACAGGTGCGAAGCAGGTTACAGTAGAATACTGCGAAACGATGGGAAAAGAAAATAAGCCGGTATGGCTGCAGAAAACAGTTCTGATGTCCAGAGATATGGTGTATGATGCGAATACAGATAAAGAGAGTTCCGTAGTCCATGGAATTGTTCTGTTTAAGAATACTTCAGATTTCCATGAAAAGGAACAGCAGGAAAAAGCACGTCTGCAGATGGCTTATGAAGAAGCGGATTCCGAGAACAGAGCCAAGACGGAATTTATGAATCGTATGAGTCATGATATTCGTACGCCGATCAATGGAATCATGGGAATGGTAGATATCATCCGTAAAAACAGGGATGACTGGGGAAAAGTTGATGACAGTCTGGATAAGATTCAGCTGTCTACCCGACATTTGCTAGAGCTGGTCAGTGATGTCCTCGATATGAGCAAACTGGAAGCTGGTATGTTTGAGATTCATGAAGATGTATTTGATATGAATGAGCTTATGGATGAAGTTGCTGCACTTGTGGATGCTCAGCTGGTTGAATCCAGTATTACACATTGCAAGCACAGAAGTAATATTCAGCATACTGCCTTGAAGGGAAGCTCCCTGCAGCTGCGCCGCATTATGGTCAATCTTCTGAGCAATGCAATCAAATATAATAAACCAAATGGAACAATTGATACATATGCGGAAGAACTTTCCTGTGACGGTACAACCGTGTGGTATGAATTTAAAATCGTTGATACCGGAATCGGTATGAGTGAAGAATTTATAAAAGAACAGCTGTTTAAACCTTTTACACAGGAAAAGAATGACGCCAGAACACTGTACAGAGGAACCGGTCTGGGAATGTCGATCGTCAAGGCGCTTCTGGATAAAATGGGAGGTTCTATAGAAGTAGAGAGCCAACTTGGAGAGGGAAGTACTTTTACTTTCCGCCTTCCGTTTAAAGTTGATGAAAATGCCATCGAAACCAAAAAAGAAGAGCAGAGCTCAGGCGAACAGAAGCTGGAAGGAAAGCAGATTCTTCTGGTTGAGGATAATGAGATCAACATGGAGATTGCAGAGTTCTATCTGAAGGAACTGGGAATTGTGGTTGATAAGGCATGGAATGGCAAGGAAGCGATTGACAAGTTTGAAGAGTCAGCACCGGGAACTTATGATCTGATTCTGATGGATATTATGATGCCGGTTATGGGCGGCAGAGAAGCAGCCCGTCGTATACGGACACTGGAGCGACCGGATGCAGAAACGGTGCGTATATATGCCATGACGGCGCAGGTTTCTTCCGAAAGTGTACATAAATGTCTGGCTTCCGGAATGAATGGACACATTGCGAAGCCGATTGATGAAAGCAAACTCAGAGAAATCCTGACCAGATGTGAAAGCGTGAAAAAGCAGAAGGATTAAGATAAAATAGAGATACGATAAAGCAAGATCAAAAGTTCCAGTGAATTTTTGTTATCGCTAATCAATTATGTGCTGGAGACAGCCCGAATTGAGAGTGGAAAGACGAGTCTGAAAAAAGAAGTTCGCTGTGCTTCCAGATTGATCGAATCCTTTATCAATATCATTGGAAATTCACTGAAATATACTCCGGCAGGTGGTAAGATCACCATAGATATCAGGGAGATTCCGTTTGACAGGGAAAATTATATTGCATATAAGATTGTAGTTGAAGATACTGGAATTGGGATGAGTGAAGACTATCTTCCGCATATTTTTGAAGAATTTTCCAGAGAACATACAAGTACGGAAAGCAAAGTAGTCGGAACAGGTTTGGGGATTCCAGAGCTGCTGTTCCGATCGTAGCCATGACAGCGAATGCTTTTGAAGAGGACAGGCAGAAGACACTTGATGCAGGCATGAATGCACATGTATCAAAGCCGGTGGATATGAATGTTCTGTTCCGAGTGATGGCGAAGTTCATCTGATTTCGCTGTCGTTATAATATATGGAAGAAGCACAGTAAATAGCTGCATGAGGAGGAGCTGTCCATGATACAGCAGAAAAAGATTAATGTTGAAAGAATTCTTCGCGTCAACAGAGTAGGAGCATGGAGAATAGAAATTGAGGATGGGAAATCACCGAGATTTTATGCAGATGCGGTGATGGATGAATTACTTGGAATCCAGGGAGAAATCTCACCGGAAGAGCGATTTACATTTCATCGGGCACGTGTACATCCGGATGATATGCAGTTATTTCTGGAATATTCAGATAAACTGTCAGAGACAAAATCAGAAATCGTATATCGCTATATTCATCCTACATTTGGAGAGATGTTCGTACGTTGCAGTGGCATAAGAGATAGGTCTGTAGTAGACGGTATTTCTATTATGGGAATACACCAGGACATTTCAGAGACGGTACGTTTGGAGAAAGAAAAAGAAGCGGAACGTCGTCTGGCGGAACTTAATGATACACTTCGTAAAGAAAAGATAGAACAGGAAGATTATTACAAAGAACTGCTGGAAATGCAAAGTTGTGGTGTCCTTGCATATACAATTCCCGGGCATAAGATCATTCATATGAATGCACAGGCTTTGCGGATGTATGGAGTGGAGAACATTGAAGAGGCACAGTCCAAACTCGGTACTATGCTGAAAAAAGTAATCTATCCGGATGTGGACGTAATAGAGAAGTTGAAAAGACTTCACAAAGTAGATGATATGGTTGATTATGAGTGTATCATCGGAAAAGGTGAGCCGAATGAATGTCATGTACTTGCTACAACGAAAGTAATCCGTGTTCCATCGGGAGAAAGAGCCGTGATCACTACATTTATTGATGTATCAGAGATGGTAGTACTTAAGAATGCACTGCAGAAGGCGGAAGAGGGAAACAGGGCAAAATCATCCTTTTTATTTGCCATGTCACACGATCTGCGGACTCCGATGAATGCAATTATAGGATATGCAGAACTTATGGAGCGGCACTGGGGAGACAATGAGCTTACGACAAATTATCTGCATAAGTTGAAGGGAGCGAGCCAGTTCCTGCTTGCATTGATAGGAAATGTACTGGAAATTGCCCGTATTGAAAGTGGTAAGGAAACTTTGAATGAAGCACCATGGAATCTGAAGAAAATAAATGATACGTTGGAGATCGTTCTTGACAGAGAAATTCTGAATAAACAGCTACATGTAGCACGAAATATAGAAATTCAGCATGCAGATGTATATTGTGATTCGCTGAAGATTCAGGAGATTATCATGAATCTTGTAAGTAATGCAATTAAATACACACCGGATGGAGGAAAAATAGACGTAGATATCGAGGAAATGGAGGCTGTCAGAGAGGATTCCATAATTCTGCGGATTTGTGTTTCGGATACGGGAATTGGTATCAGCCAGAAATATATTCCACATATATTTGAGGCATTTACACGCGAGAAAAATTCTTCGGAAAGTGGTATAATGGGAACTGGTCTAGGACTGCGTATCGTAAAATCCTTTGTAGATTTGATGGATGGAAGCGTGATCGTACAAAGTGAACCTGGAAAAGGCAGCAGTTTTATTGTTGAGATTCCATGTCGGATCGTATCGGAAGAAGAACGTATTGACCAGGCAGAACAGAGCCTGCCAGAGAACCCTCTGAAGTACAAAAGAATTCTTCTTGTAGAAGATAATGAATTAAATATGGAGATTGCAAGGACAATTCTTCAGGATGCAAAGGCAGAGGTGGAAGTAGCTGCGGATGGCGCGATTGCAGTTGCAATGGTGCAAAAGGCTTCTGCCGGGTATTATGATGTGGTATTGATGGACATACAGATGCCGAAGATGAATGGGTATCAGGCAACAAAGGCGATTCGGAAGCTTCCGGATGAAAGAGCTCAGGTTCCGATCATAGCGATGACCGCAAATGCATTTGAAGAAGACAGGCAGGCGGCATTTGCAGCAGGAATGGATGATTATCTGGCTAAACCGATTGAAATTGATAAATTACTTCGTAAAATAGTAAAGGCATTAAAGAAGAAGTAAAAGATGTCAGATAAGAAAAGTGCAATTTAGACAGAACAGGAGACATCATGGAGATTAAAATTCGGACAGCGAAAGTAGAAGATGCAGAGAAATTGCTCGACATTTACAGCTACTATGTGAAAAAGACAGCGGTGACATTTGAATATGAAGTTCCATCGGTCGAAGAGTTTCAGGAACGAATCCGGCATATTTCTTCTCATTATCCATATCTTATCGCAGAGGAAGAAGGAGAAATTATTGGCTATTCTTATGCAGACCGTCTGCGTCCGAGGGCAGCTTTTGGATGGGATGTGGAGATGACAATTTATCTGAAACAGGATATACGACGAAATGGTTTAGGACGACATATGTATACTCTTATGGAAGACATCCTGAGAGAGCAGGGCGTTGTAAATGCTGTTTCATTGATTACAAAGCCGACAGATGAATATTCTGATTTTAATAGTGTACAGTTTCATGAAAAAATGGGATATAAGCATGCTGGTGAGCTGAAAGACTGTGGCTATAAGTTCAATAGATGGTATGCACTTTTGTACATGGACAAACAGATTGGAATTCCACAGGAAGAGATGTCACCAATCAGAGATTTTGACGAAGTGCGGGAAAAATTTGGTCTGTAGATTTTACACGAGGAGAAAGTTTATTATGTGCTGTAAAAACGGAGGTTTGAATGATTTACAAGAAAGTTGAGATTAAAGTAGAAGGTTATCAGGAAAACGCGGATTTGTATACCTATATTCTGGACAATTCTGTGGAAATGCGTCCGAATCGAAAGCGCCCGGTCATCGTGATCTGCCCGGGTGGCGGTTATACAATGACCTCTGACAGGGAGGCAGAACCAATTGCCATGCAGTATCTTGCAAGAGGATACCATGCAGTGATCCTTCGTTACAGTGTAGCCCCGGCGAGATATCCACTGGCACTTCTGCAGCTTGCGAAGTCTGTCGCATATTTAAGAGAACATGCAGAAGAATTTCATATTGATACTGCTAAAATTATCCTGCAGGGATTTTCGGCGGGTGCCCATCTGGCTGCAAGTCTTGGGGTATTCTGGAAGGAAAAATTTATCTCCGAAGTATTGCATACAGAAACAGAAATGGTGAGACCGAACGGCATGATCCTCAGTTATCCGGTCATTTCCTCCGGAAAATTACATACGGGGTCTTTTGAGGCATTGCTTGGAGCTGACAGCAGTGATCCTGAAAAAAGAAAAAAACAGTCGCTGGAATTTCAGGTAACAACGGATACTCCGCCGACTTTTCTCTGGCATACGGTCACGGATGATTGTGTCCCGGTTGAGAATTCACTGTTATTTTTTGAGGCATTGCATAAATACAAAGTGCCGGTAGAACTGCATTTGTACCCTACAGGTGTTCATGGGCTCAGTCTTGCAAATGAAGAGACAAGTCATGAAGATGGTGGATGTATTCAGCCGGAATGCCAGTCATGGATGGAACTTGCGTGTACATGGATCAGGAATTTATAAAAAAAGAAAAGGGTGTTCCATAAATCGGAAGGCCTTTTTCTTTTTGTGAAATTTTTTGTAACGTTTCCCATACATATATCGTCATATATGTGAAGGAGGACAAAACTGGTAGAGAGAGGAGAAACAAATGCTGAATATTCAGGAAGTATATGAGCAGTATTTTACTGTCGTATACCGTTATCTGCTCTCGCTTTCGCACAATACCCATATTGCAGAGGAACTGACGCAGGAAACATTCTTCAAAGCACTGAAAAAAGTCGACGATTTCAGAGGTGACTGTGACCTGCGTGTATGGCTTTGCCAGATTTCCAAAAACACGTACTATGACTATCTGAAGAAAAACAAGAAGTATGCACCGGAATCTCAGGACGAAAAGGAAGAAAGCTTTCCCTCAGATCTGCTTCAGAATTTTTCAGATAAAGAAACTGCACTTCAGGTTCATAAGGTTCTTCACAGACTTTCAGAACCCTATAAAGAAGTTTTTTCACTTCGTGTATTTGGAGAACTGTCATTTGCAGAAATATCTTCTCTGTTTGGGAAGAGTGAAAGCTGGGCAAGAGTCACTTATCACAGAGCATGTAAAAAGATCAGGGAGGAATTGGATCATGAAGATCAGTTGTAATATTATTGAGGACCTGCTTCCGCTTTATGTGGACGATATGGTCAGTGAGGACAGCAGACAGCTTGTGGAAGAGCATTTGAAAGCGTGTCCGACATGCCGAAGAATGCAGGAAGAAATAATGAGGGAAAATCATCTGACAGATGTTAAAAAAGGCAGTGATTCTGTACAGACAAATAAAATGGAAGCAGAACTGCTCAAAAAAATTCGCTGTAAGATTCGTAAAAAGAGAATTGCGTCGGTACTCCTGGCAGTTGCCATTGTTCTGGCAGCCGGTGGAATCGGGCATTATTGGTATTATGATAAGGAAAATTACATTTCCTGGGACGAGGCAAACATATCTGTAAAGGATGGAAAAGTATATTCTACGGTAAATCCATTGGGAAGGATGAAATCAATTCTGTCCGTAGACCAAAAAAACATGTTTTACATGCTGTCAGAAACTATGTGGACCCACAAAGAATATCCATCCGATTCAAACACAGAAAATGAACTCTGGAATCTGCAGGATTTTCAGGAAGCATATGAACGTGGAGCAGATACAGTTACTGATGAAACATCTTTTCCAACAGGAATTGAACATGTTTATTATGTAGATCCGGAAAATGTAAAAGAGGCTTTTAAACTCTGGGATTATCAGGATGAACCTGAGAAGGCGCAGCAGAAAGAAGAAGAGCTGGCCGCGAAATGCCACCTGATCTGGAGCGCATATTAAAGTGGATTATCATGAGTATTCTTCTGACAGTGGCGGCAGAATTCTTAAGCAGCCCATGCTATCATAGTTCTTTTGTAATCTAATCATAGAATCCGGTACAGCTTTGTGGTAAGATAGAACAAAAAGCAAGAAAGGACTGCACCAGAATGGGAAATTATCTGAATCCGGATAACAGCAAATTTCAGAGAGCGGTAAATTCTGATATTTATGTGGATAAAACAGGACTGATAAAATATACGAATCGTGTAATAAATACCATGCAGGCATATGTCTGTGTCAGCAGACCGAGACGTTTCGGAAAATCTATGGCGGCAGATATGCTGACTGCGTATTACAGCAGAGGGTGCGATTCCAGAGAATTGTTTGCAGGCCTGGAAATTGCGAAAGATGAGAATTTTGGCGGATACCTGAATAAATATGATACGGTTTTTCTCAATGTACAGGAATTTTTGAGCAGAAGTTCTGATGTGAAGGAATTAATTGCGAGAATTAAGCAAAGAGTAATTCGTGAGCTGACAAGGCAATATCCGGATGTAGAGCTATTTGATTCGACAGATCTGGCAGAAACTATGCAGGATATCTACACAGAAAGTAAATGTCCGTTTGTGCTTATCATAGATGAGTGGGACTGTATTTTCAGAGAATTCAAGAATGATAAGGAAGCACAGGAAAAATATCTGGATTTTCTGAGGGATCTTATCAAAGACAAGAGCTATATTCATCTGGCATATATGACAGGAATTCTTCCTATCAAAAAATATGGTACGCACAGTGCTTTGAATATGTTTGATGAATTTTCCATGATCGATCCGGGACCGCTGGCTTCTTATGTAGGCTTTACGGAAAGCGAAGTAGAAAAACTCTGCGGAGAATACCAGATGGATATAGACGAGATAAGAAACTGGTATGATGGATATTCTTTTGAAGAAGTTCCGTCTGTATACAGCCCAAAGTCTGTTATCAGTTGTATGAGGCTTGGCAGGTTGGGAAATTACTGGAACCAGACAGAAACATTTGAAGCACTGCAGCTTTATATCGATATGAATTTCGAGGGTCTGAGGGACGATATCTTAAGTATGCTCGCAGGAGAGGAAGTTCCAGTAAATACAGGAAGTTTTACGAATGATATGGCAACCTTCCGTACAGAAGATGATGTCCTGACACTGCTGATTCATTTGGGATATCTGGGGTATCGTTATGCGACAAAGACAGTATTTATTCCAAATGGAGAAATTCGTGCAGAATTTGTGAATGCAGTTTCAGTATCAGATTGGGGAGAAGTATCCAATGCCCTTAAGAACTCAGCGGATACGCTACAGGCAATCTGGCAGGGTCGGGAAAAACAGGTTGCAGAGGGAATTCGACAGGCGCATTTTGAGACTTCACATATTCAGTATAATGATGAAAATGCATTGAGTTATACGATTTCTCTGGCACTTTATGCGGCAAGAAATTTTTATACGTTTCATAGAGAATTATCTGGTGGAAAAGGATTTGCAGATCTGGTATTTATTCCGAGAAAACGTTTTATGGATAAGCCGGCATTGGTGGTGGAACTGAAATGGGACAAAGATGCAGCAGGTGCAATTACTCAGATCAGAGAGAAAGAATATTGCAGAAGTCTGGAAGAATATCATGGAAAACTTTTGCTGGTTGGAATTAATTATGACAAAAAGACAAAAGAACACAGCTGTAAGATAGAGGAATACAGGAAATAAATTGTATGAAAAATATTATTGAAATCAACGACATTACTGCACTGGAACTGGATGTTTATGCGAGAACATCCGAGGTGCAGCTTCTTAGATATAATGAGCCAAATCCAGGACTTTTTATTGCAGAGAGCCCAAAGGTGATCGAGCGTGCATTGAAAGCGGGGTACGAACCGCTTTCTTTTCTGGTTGAACATAAAGATCTGGATGGAGAGGCAGGAGATATCCTTGCGCGTTATCCGGAAATCCCGGTATACACAGCAGAATATGAAACACTTGTCAAAATGACCGGTTATGCACTGGCAAGAGGGATGCTCTGCGCCATGAAACGCCGAACACTGCCTTCTGTAGAAGAAATCTGTAAGAACTCCAGACGTGTTGCTATACTGGAAAATATTGTGAATCCGACCAACATAGGGGCGATTTTCCGCAGTGCGGCAGCACTTCATATGGACGCTGTTCTTTTGACAGGAGGATGCAGCAATCCACTCTATCGAAGAGCGGCCCGCGTAAGTATGGGAACTGTTTTCCAGATTCCGTGGACATATTTTGAGAAAAAAACATCCTGGCCGGAAGAAGGTATGAAGAAAATACAAAATCTGGGATTTAAGACCGTGGCGATGGCACTTCGTGATGATTCCTACAGCATTGATGATCCGGAACTTCTTGCTGAAGAGAAGCTTGCAGTCATTCTTGGCACCGAGGGAGACGGACTGGCATCACAGACGATTGCGGACTGCGACTATACAGTTATGATCCCGATGTCACATGGCGTTGACTCTTTGAATGTAGCAGCTGCAAGTGCTGTAGCATTCTGGGAACTTGGGCGCAGGAGATAAGACAAAAATGGAGAGGAAAATGATACAGTAAATGTTAAAAAGATTTTCAAAATATGTTTTTCAGAGTGTAGCAAGCATGATGGGACAATCAGTCTATATTCTTGCTGATACTTTTTTTATATCGGTAAGTTCTGGCGCAGATGGACTGGCAGTGCTCAATCTGATTTTGCCGGTATTTGGAATGATGTTCGCGATAGGCTCAATGATTGGAATTGGTTCTGCGACGAGATACGGAATCAACAGAGCCAAAGGTGAAGAGGCAGATCATTATTTTACACAGTCACTCAGCTGGGCGATACTTTTTA
>OHKZ01000773.1_pt1 | contig 13379 bp, 9 predicted proteins | sample 1569011 | NCBI WGS metagenome assembly OHKZ01 (sample SAMEA3879564, study PRJEB24766) | human gut metagenome | biome: human-associated habitat; feature: feces | place: USA | collected 1985/1987
CCGCCGATCTGCCTCTGCTTCTCGGTCAGGTTCGGCTCATTTTCGGCAATAAATTTCAGCTCATCCCGGATGGACATTTCGCAGAACTCGCTGATGTTCTTATCCCCAACGGTCACTGCCAGCACCACCGGCTTCAGGCGCTTGCCGTGGCAGTCCGGGCACTCCACGCCGGACATGAAGCTGCCGATCTCTTCCTTCATCCACTCGCTGTTGGTCTCCCGGAAGCGGCGCTCCAGGTTCTCCACGATGCCCTCAAACGTATTATAGTAGACCCCGCTGCCGAACTCGTTGGTTCGGTGCATCTCGATCTTTTCGCCGTTGGTGCCGTAGAGCAGGGCGTTCACTGCCTCGGTGCTCATATCCTTGATGGGCGTGTCCAGCGTAAAGCCGTATTTTTTACCCAGACCAAGGTAGTACATTTCGCTGACAGAGCCCTCGGCGTAGTACCAGCCGCTGGCCTTGATGGCCCCCTGCCGGATGGACAGGTTCTTATTGGGCAGGATGCGCTCCTCGTCCACCCGCATGAACGTACCAAGGCCCGTGCACTTCTCACAGGCACCCTGTGGGTTGTTGAAGGAGAAGAGCCGGGGCGACAGGTCCCCGATGGAGATGCCGTGCTCCGGGCAGGCGAAGTTCTGGCTAAAGGTCATGCACTCCCCACCGATGACATCGATCTCAGCGATGCCGCCGGTCAGGGCCAGCGCAGTTTCCAGTGAATCCGCCAGACGACCGCGGATGCCCTTGCGCATGGCAAGGCGGTCCACCACAATCTCCACCGTGTGCTTGATGTTCTTTTCCAGCGTGATCTCTTCGTCCAAGTCATACAGATTGCCGTCGATCCTCACACGGGAGTAGCCGCCCCGCCGGGCGGCATCCAGCTCCTTCTGCTGTGTGCCCTTGCGCTGGCGTACCACAGGAGCCAGCACCTGGAATTTGGTGCCGTCCTCCAGCTTGAGCACGGCATCCACCATCTCATCCACGGTCTGCTGGCTGATGACACGGCCGCACACCGGGCAGTGGGGCACGCCCACCCGGGCATACAACAGACGCAGGTAATCGTAGATCTCGGTCACGGTGCCCACGGTAGAGCGGGGGTTGTGGCTGGTGGTCTTCTGGTCAATGGAAATGGCCGGCGACAGGCCGGTGATCTCATCCACATCGGGCTTGTCCATCCGGCCCAGGAACATCCGGGCGTAGCTGGAAAGGCTCTCCACATAGCGGCGCTGGCCATCGGCATAAATGGTATCGAAGGCAAGGCTCGACTTGCCGGAACCGGACAGGCCGGTCATAACAATGAATTTTTCGCGCGGGAGGGTCAGATCAATATTCTTCAGGTTGTGCTCCCGTGCGCATTTGATGACGATCTTATCGTTTGCCAAGGTACTTTCTCCCTCTTCTCTGTGTCTGTGCATGGTTCTGCCTGCGCTCGGTCTCGGCATCCGAGTCCACAGTGGGGTTCTCGCCCCGGCGCAGGCGGTCGATCTGGTCACGCAGGAAGGCCGCATGCTCAAATTCTAGCAGCTTGGCGGCCTCCTTCATCTCCCGGGTCAGGCGCTCAATGGCAGCTTCCCGCTCCAGTTTGCCCATGCGGCGGGTATTCCGCTTTGCGTTCTCCGCCTTATCGCTGATCTCAATGCTGTCCGCAATGGCCTTGACGATGGTCTTAGGCACGATGCCGTGTTCTTCATTATAGGCCATCTGGATGGCGCGGCGGCGCTCGGTCTCGGTGATGGCACGGTCCATGCTGTCCGTCACCTCATCGGCGTACATAATGACCAGACCCTCGGCGTTGCGGGCCGCGCGGCCGATGGTCTGGATGAGGCTGGTCTCACTGCGCAGGAAGCCTTCCTTGTCGGCATCCAGGATCGCTACAAGGCTGACCTCAGGCAGATCCAGACCCTCGCGCAGAAGGTTGATGCCCACCACCACATCGATGGAGCCCAGGCGCAGATCTTTGATGATCTCCATCCGTTCAAAGGTGTCCACCTCGTGGTGCATATATTTGACCTTGATGCCCTGCTCAGTCAAAAAGTCGGTCAGGTCCTCGGCCATCTTCTTGGTCAGGGTGGTCACAAGAACACGCTCGTTCTTCGCCGTGCGGGCGTTGATCTCGCCCAGCAGGTCAGTCACCTGCCCCTCCACAGGCCGCACCGAGATCAGCGGGTCCAGCAGGCCGGTGGGCCGGATGACCTGCTGCGCGATCCGGGTGCTGTTCCGGCGCTCGTACTCGCCCGGCGTGGCCGAGACGAACACCATCTGATTCAGTTTGCTTTCCACCTCCTCAAACTTGAGGGGGCGGTTGTCAAAGGCCGACGGCAGACGGAAGCCATATTCCACCAGCGTCTTTTTGCGGGCATAGTCGCCGCCGTACATAGCGCGCACCTGCGGCAGGGTCACATGGCTCTCATCCACAAAAAGCAGAAAATCCTCCGGGAAATAATCCAGCAGGGTGGTGGGCATACTGCCCGGCGCACGGCCCGACAGCACCGCCGAGTAGTTCTCGATGCCCTTGCAGATTCCCACTTCGGTCAGCATCTCGATGTCGTAGTTCGTTCGCTGCTGGATGCGCTGGGCTTCAATGAGCTTGCCCTCGGCGGTGAACTTCTTCACCTGCTCGTCGCACTCGGCGCGGATCTTTTCAATGGCCGCTGCCTTTTTATCGGCACTGACGATGTAGTGGCTGGCCGGGAAGATGGCCACATGCTTCACCACGTTCTGCCGGGTGCCGGTAACGGGGTTGAACTCCGTGATGCGGTCGATCTCATCCCCAAAGAACTCCACCCGGATGGCAAGATCGCTCATGTAGGCCAGATAGATATCCACCGTGTCGCCGTGAACACGGAACTTATTGCGGATAAAATTGATGTCGTTCCGCTCATATTGCAGGGTGACCAGCTTTTTGCACAGGTCATCCCGCTCCATCTGCATCCCGGGCCGCAGGCTGATGACCATGCTGCGGTAATCGATGGGGTCGCCCAGAGAGTAGATACAGGACACCGATGCCACAATGATGACATCCCGCCGCTCCGAAAGCGCCGCCGTGGCCGAATGGCGCAGGCGGTCGATCTCATCGTTGATGGCGCTGTCCTTTTCAATGTAGGTATCGGTGCTGGGGATGTAGGCTTCGGGCTGGTAGTAATCGTAGTAGGAAACAAAATACTCCACCGCATTGTCCGGGAAGAACGAGCGGAACTCGGTGCAGAGCTGGGCCGCCAGCGTCTTATTATGGGCCAGCACCAGCGTGGGGCGGTTGCACCGGGCGATCACGTTGGCCATGGTAAAGGTCTTGCCGCTGCCGGTCACACCCAGCAGGGTCTGGCAGCGGTCGCCCCGCTCAACGCCCTCTACCAGCTGCTCAATGGCCTGGGGCTGGTCACCCGTGGGGGCATAGTTGGAGACGAGATGGAACTGTTCATCGGCCATGTCTCGGTTCTCCTTTCTGTTCTCAGATAGAACTACAAATAGTTGTGCTTTTCATGTTGATTATAACACAATTATTTTATAATATCAATACGGCCTGAGCATCTCCCCGGTCTGGAAATCGTAGAACGGCAGGCGGTTGGCCTCCCGCATGGAGAAATATTCGCTCTCGGTCAGGATGATGTGATCCCGCAGATGCACCTTGACCAGCCCCAGCGCCCGGACGATATTCTCGGTGGCCATCAGATCCTCCCGCGAGGGCAGAGCCACACCGTTGGGGTGGTTATGGCAGAGCACCACGCTGTCGGTACCGCCCTTGAGGGCTGCCGCCACCACATCCTTGATCTCCAGACTCACCCGGTCGCTGGTGCCGTCCCGCAGCCAGAACAGCCCCTTGATGCGGCTACGGCCATCCAGCGCAGCCAGCAGGGCGCGTTCCTGCACAGTCCCGGCAAACTGTGCCATCAGGTATTCGACCAGCTGGTCGGTGGTCTTCATGCACTTTTTGCCGTTGACCGCACACTGGGTATAGTATCTGCCGACCTGCGGCAAAAGATGCAGCATCCGGGCGGTGGAGGGGCCTACGCCCTCCACTGTCAGCAGATCCTCCTCGGAAGCATCCAGCACCCCGGCAAAGTCTCCGAACCGATTTATGAGGACATGGGCAAGGCCGTTGGTGTCCTTGCGGGTGTTGGTGATGTAAAGGACATATTCCAGCGCTTCATGGGGTGCCAGACTTTCCAGTCCGTACTGCTCCACCCGGGCGCGCATCCGCTGGCGGTGCCCCTTATGCTGGCCGCTTTCCTTTGCCATGGTCGTTCTCCTTTTGCGTTATTACCTTAATAGTACCGTTTTTTCAGCAAAACACAAGGGGGCACAGGAAATATTCTGCGTTGACTTCAAAGAAAGGGTGGTTTATTATAGAGAAAAGGCTTTTTTATGAATCAATATACCCTCTCAGTCAAAGCCTGCGGCTTTGCCAGCTCTCCCAAAGGGAGAGCCCCTTGTGGCTCTCGGTCAGCATGTACTGAACCCGGGAGATGCATTGCCTCTCCCTTTGGGAGAGGTGGATTTGCGAAGCAAAGACGGAGAGGGCTTGTCTTTCATCCAACAAAAGGAACGATTTTATGAAACAATTTACTGCCACCGCAAACGATGAGGGCGTGCGGCTTTCCCGCTTTGTCCAGAGCGTGACCCGCGATCTCCCCACCAGCCTGCTGTACAAGAGCTTCCGCAACAAGCGGGTCAAGGTCAACGGCAAAAAGGGCGCACCCGAGGATCGGCTCAAGGCGGGCGATCTCATTGAGCTGTACATCAACGATGAATTCTTCCCGCCCGAGGGCGCAAAGCCTGCAGCCCGCAAGCCTGCCCCCAAAAAGCAGCAGAACCAACCCAAGGTGACCGTCATCTATGAGGATGAGAACATTGCCGTGCTGTACAAGCCCACCCACCTGCTCTGCCACAGCGACCGCACCGGCGATGCCAACCTTGTGGACGCATTCACCCAGTATCTGGCCCAGAAGGGCGAGTACGATGCGGGCGGTGAGAACCGCTTCAAGCCCGGCATCTGCAACCGGCTGGACCGTGGTACCGAGGGCCTTGTCATCGCTGCCAAGAGCTACGCCGCCCTGCGGGACATGAACGAGATCATCCGCACCGACCTGCTCAAAAAGGAATACTACACCATCACCGTGGGCATCCCCCAGAGCGGGCGGTTCACGGCCTGGTGGGAGCACGACGAAAAGAACAACAAGGTCAGCATCCACGCCCACCAATCTCAGGATGAGCGCCGCAAGCAGATCATCACCGATGTGGACGTGCTGCGCACTGCCGGGCCCTTTGCCCTGTGCAGGATCGGCCTGGTCACGGGCCGCACCCACCAGATCCGCGCGCATCTGGCCTACCTGGGCAAGCCGGTGCTGGGCGATATCAAATACGGCAATCGCAAGATGAACGAGCGCACCGGCACCCGGACGCAGGCTCTCTGCGCCGTCCGCATCAGCTTCCTGGATATCCCGGAGGAGAACACCTTGCACTACCTCACCGGCAAGGTCATCAAGCTGAAGGATCCGCAGATCCTCAGGCAGTTCGACGCACTGGATAAGAGCAAAGATCCCCATGAATAATATTTTTCTGAAAACTGACCGGCTGATTTTGCGCAGATTGGAAGAATCTGATTTTCCCGATTACGCCGCCTACGCCGTAGATGATGAAATGTCCCGGATGATGGGGCGGCCCATCCTGAAAACAGAAGCGGACATCCGCATCAATTTCAATTGGCTCAAGGATATGGAACCCCGCTGTTACGGCATTATGGAAAAGTCCCGCAGTCATCTGATTGGCAACCTGAGCGTCTGCGCTGTGCCTGCACAACTCACTGGTCTGGAACAATTGCAGGGCAGGCAAGGCTGTACCCTCTCCTACTGCATCTGCCGCACCGCTCAGCGTAAGGGCTATGCCGCCGAAGCGGTCCGTGCTGTCATTGCGGAGCTGTTCAACGCTGAGCAGATGGATTTCGTCCAGTGCGGCTGCTTTGCCTTCAACATACCATCCCAGCAGCTGCTGAATAAACTGGGCTTTACGGAGCTGACACGCCTGCACATCCCCATGCCGGAGGGCGAAGTCGAAACGATTGAATCAATTTTATGGAACAATTAAATCTTTCAAATTCAGGAGGTGTATTGCAATGGATTCTTTGGAAAGCAATGTTTTCATCAACGAAGATGATTTCCTGAAAAAAATCAATTGTTTTAATCTCAATTTGATTGAAGTTGATTCTTATAACGATTTAGATATTATATTATCGATGTCTGTCGATTCCTTTTTAACATTTGCTCATAAAAAGCAACTTGACATTTTTTACCAGTTTAATTATTTAGATGAGACTGACTATTTAATAACCGGTTCTACTGTCATAGATTCTATTCCTTCCGTCCTTTTTTCAAGTCACCAGATTCACTCAGATTTTCCAGCCTATTTGAATTCTCTTCTATCTCCAGATAATTCCCTTTCTGTACCTGATGATTTTCAAAAATCATTTAATTCATTTGAGCATTCTTTAGCTTCTAAAATTATTAACTACGACCACTCTTTAGATGAGATTTACTTTTCTCATCCTGAATCTGTTGTTTTGTTTGTACTGTTCGAAGGGCATATTCTTGGGTTGGAGCAAATTTTCTTTGAGTGTCCTTATCTTTCTTCAGAAGGTCAACTCGAAGAATTTTTAATTTCCCATAAAGACTTTTTAGCGAAAGTACAAAGCACCCTTGATGATGAAAGAAAAAACTTCAAGAACTCTTTATTCCATGATGCTCATTTTACGCAGTGTACCAACAAATCACTTCGAACAGAATATATTCAGCGTATATGGAATGATCCTCAACATTCCAATGTTCGCACTTTGTTTCACGATCCTCTCAATGACTATTCTCCGGATACCCCTTCCAGCAGTTTTAAGACTTTTATCGAGGCTTCTTATAGTGAATACAGAAACCTACTGCGTCGCGGACTTATAAAATCAGAATAATTAAATAGCCTAAATATTTCAGGAGGATAACGAAATGAATCTGAATCCTTATTTCAAAAGCATCATCGACCAGGACCGCGAATCGGTGGTCATCTGCGATCTGAACCACATCATCATTTACATGAACCCTGCCGCTGTGGTGGATTACGGCAAATACGGCGGAGCCGCCCTGCTGGGCAAAAGCCTTCTGGCCTGCCACAACCCCCATTCGGTGGAAGCCATCCGCAAGGTGGTGGACTGGTTTGCCGCTGATGCAGACCATAACATCGTCTATACCTACTACAATCCAAAGCATGTCCGTGATGTCTACATGGTTGCCCTGCGGGACGAGGACGGTACCCTGATCGGCTACTACGAAAAGCATGATTCCCGAAAAGCTGAAACTATGAAGCAGTACGATTTGTTCTGACAAAGAAAAGCGAACTCCACACAAAAAAGACTTTGCCGCCTACCCCCGTGCGAAGATGCTACTCTGCTATACCTCCCGCATAAGCAAAACGAACGCCTGCCGGGCTTTTCTCACTCGGCAGGCGTTCGTTCTTTTTATGGGGTCGATGCGTTACTTTGCCAGCAGCTCGTCAGCCAGCACATCCATCTGTGCCTCAGCGGCGGCATTGGCGGCAGAGCGGATGGTCACAACGGCATCACAGACGGTGATGTTCTTCATGCCGTCCAGCTCAGCACGCATCAGCTTTGCAGCCATGGGGGCCCAGGTGCCGTTCTCCATCAGGCCAACGGTGCGGCCCTGGAAATTCTTGGTCTTGAGGTGGGTCAGCAGATTCTCCATCGGCGGGAAGAGGAAGCCATCGTAGGTGGCGCAGGCCAGCACGATCCGGCCGCAGCGGAAGGCCTCAGTGACGGCATAGGAGACATCGGTGCGGGTCAGATCCATCTCCACCACCTTGGCACCCTTGGCGCGCAGCTTCTTAGCCATGGTGTGGGCGGCGGCTCTGGTGTGGCCGTGGATGGAAGCGCTGGCCACCAGGATCTTCTCCGGCTCCTCAGCCTTGTAGCTGGACCACAGGTCATAGTAGTTCAGGTACTTGCTCAGATCGCCGGTCAGCACGGGGCCGTGCAGGGGGCAGATGGTGGCGATATCCAGCGCGGCGGCCTTTTTCAGCAGAGCCTGCACCTGCGGACCGTACTTGCCCACGATGTTCAGGTAGTAGCGGCGGGCCTCGCTGGCCCAGTCGGCGTTTTCGTCAAACCTGGCCACTGCACCAAACCGGCCAAAGCCGTCCGCAGAGAAGAGCACCTTTTCACTGCTCTCATAGCTCACCATGACCTCAGGCCAGTGCACCATGGGGGCAAGCACAAAGGTCAGGGTGTGGGTACCCAGGCTCAGGCTCTCGCCGTCCTTCACCACCACGCGGCGCTCCTTGGCAACGGCATCCGCCCCAAAGAACTGATCCATATACAGGAAAGTTTTGGCGTTGCCCACCACCTGCATTTCCGGGTAGAGGGCGGCCAGTCTGGCGATATTGGCACCGTGGTCAGGCTCCATGTGGCTGACCACCAGGTAATCCGGCTTGCGTCCGGCCAGTGCCTCGGTCAGGTTGGCAAGCCAGGGCTCCGTGGCACGGTTGTCCACCGTATCCAGAATGGCGGTCTTTTCGTCCAGAATGACATAGGAATTGTAGCTCACGCCGGTGGGCACCGGGTACTGGCTCTCGAACAGGTCAATGGTGGTATCGTCCACACCCACGCCCAGAATGGCTTCGCTGATCTTTTTCACGCTCATAGCAGACATCCTCTCTATCCATATTGCTGTGCCGGAAAAGTGGCAGCATAATACTAATAGCGGTTCCTAGTATAGCACATTGTTAAAGATTATTCAAGCTCCTCCGGCAGTCTTGCTGCCACCGGCCGGCCGGGCTCGGTGTCCAGCTCCAGCAGGGCTGCTGCGCTGGCATCATCCAGGCTCTGGACACTGCGGAGCTTGCGGCTGATGGCCCGGCTGCGGACACCAATGAGGTTGTCCAGCTCTTCATCGGTCTGGCGCAGGCGCTGCTGCATCTTGGAGAGCCCCTGCCCGAACTTGTCGAACTCCGTCTTAACGGCACCCAACAGCTGCCAGACCTCGCCGGAGCGCTTCTGGATGGCAAGGGTCTTGAAGCCCATCTGCAGGCTGTTGAGCAGAGCCGCCATGGTGCTGGGGCCTGCAATGTTCACCTGATAATCCCGCTGCAGCACCTCCAGCAGACCGGCGTTCACCACCTCGGCGTACAATCCTTCAAAAGGCAGGAAGAGGATGCCAAAGGTCGTGGTGTAGGGCGGTTCCACATACTTTTCCCGGATATCCTTTGCCTCGCTCCGCAGCACCAGCTCCAGCGCATGGCGGGCATTCTCCACCGCCTGCGCATCGCCGGAGGCCTGGGCATCCTGTAAGTGCGCGTAGGTATCGCCGGGGAATTTGGAGTCGATGGGCAGCCAGACCGTGCCGCCGTCCGTGCCCGGCATCCTGATGGCATATTCCACCCGCTGGGTGCTGCCCGGGATGGTGGCCACATTGGTCTCGTACTGTTCCGGGGCCAGGATCTCTTCCAGAATGGCCCCCAGCTGGATCTCACCCAGAATGCCGCGGGTCTTAACGCCCGAGAGCACCTGCTTCAGCCCGCCCACATCGGCGGCAAGGTTCTGCATCTCGCCCAGCCCCTTGTACACCTGTTCCAGCTGGTCGTTCACAGCTTTGAAGCTCTCGGTCACCCGCTTCTGCAGGGCATCCTGCAGTTGCTCATCCACGGTGTGGCGGATCTCATCCAGCTTTTTGGCGTTCTCGGCCTGCAGGGCGGTCATGTTTTCCGCAAGGGTCTTGCGCAGCTCTTCCAGCTTCTGGGTGTTGGCGGCCTCCAGACTCCGGAGCCGCTGGGTCAGGATCTGCTGCTGGCCGCTCTGGCCCTGTGCCAGCGTGGTGCTCATGCTCTGCACTGAGGTCTGCAGCGTCTCACTGACGCTGCGGATGGCGGTGTAATTCTGCTCCGCCATTGCCGCCTGTCTGGCCGCAAAGTCTTTTGCCTGTGCATCGAGCTGCTGCTGCATCCAGCGCTTGAGCTCCTCGTAGTCTCCCCCGTTCCGGGGCTTGTTCAGTTTCCAGAGCACCGCTGCCAGCAGCAGGCAGATGGTGACCAGCAGCAGGGTGTACAATCCAGCTAAAAATTCCATTGATTATAAGTCCTCGAAATCGACCAATTCTTTCCGGGTATCCAGTGCATCGCCATAAAGGCCCACGCCGTCCACCTCGCACTCGCCCGACTGGTTATCATAGGGGTCGGAGCGGAACCCGCACATCGGCGGGTCAAAGGGTGCCTCAAAGGCACGGTTTGCCACCATGCGCCCGGTGTCCAGGCTGCCGAAGTAATGGCGGCGCAGCTCTTCCTCGCCCTGCCGTGCCATGGAGGCACCAAACGAGCAGTCGGCATACATCCAGCCCTTGGGGGCAATGTAGAACATGGCCCAGTCGTGGCAGCCCACGCCGGTGGGCGACACCGACAGGCCGCTCTGCCAGCGGGCCGGAATGCCCACCAGACGGCAGAGGGTGATGAAGGTCAGGGCCATAATGCCGCAGTCACCGCGCCGGTTCCGTGCGCAGCGGTCGGGCAGGCATTCCTGCACAAAGTAGGCGGGCTGATAGTGATACCGCACGTTCAGGGTAACGTAATCATAGATGCGCTTTGCCTTTTCCGCCGGGTCGGTGATCCCTTCGGTCAGCTGTGCGGCCAGCGCCCGCAGGTAAGGCGTGAACACGATATGCGGGGCCTGCTCCTCGGTATCAAAGGTCGGCTGTTCCGATGCAGGCACAAAGTCCAGCGGGTCAGCATAGACTGCCGTTGTCTTGTAACGGTACTGCACCCCGAAGCGGCGGTTTTCGGTCAGGTCAGCCTCCCAGCAGACCGTGCGCTGGGGGGCGTTTGCATCGGCGATGCGGCCCGGCTGCTCGGTAAAGCTCTGCAGCTCGATCTCGCTCTGGGCCAGGCATTCCGCCGGGATGGGCAGCCAGGCGCGGACGTGCACGCTCTCCCGGCCCTCTGCCTTTGCCTTGGCCAAAGCAGCGGCAAAGGCCTCATCCGACATTCCCACGCTGGTCTTCAGCGTGATGCGGGCACTGGCCTGCCCTTCCCGCTCCATCTGGTCATGGATGCGGCGGCGGCGCTCCCGGGCCAGCGTAGCCGGGGCGGGCGGGTCGAGCTGACGGGCGGCAAGGTCGGCGTGGGTGGCGATCAGCGTCTCGGCAAAGCGGTCAAGGTAGTGCTTCTCCCCTTCCACAAACCGCCAGTCCACCCGGCCATCATGCACCAGCTGGCGGAACTCCTCCACCGTGAAATCCCGCACAAGGCCCTGCATCCGGGCCACGGCCTGTGCCTCGTTCCAGCAGTATTCCTGCGGCAGACGGCACATGATCTCCTTCTGCACCAGCAGGGCATCCCGCAGCGCGTTCACGCCGTGGGGCACAGGGTTGGCGGGCTGCTCATACTCCGGCATTTCCAACCCCTGACTGCGGGGGCTGTTCTGGGTCTCCGTCCAGTCCTCGGCCAGATATTCATCGATCCGTGCCACGGCTTCTTTGTAATAGCCCGCGGCCTTCAGCCGCTCTACATCATCGGGCAGACCGACGTTCAGATGCACAAATGCTTCGTTCAGATCTTTCATCCTGTTTCATCCTTTCTCTCAGGCGCACTGCTCTTCCCAGAAAGCAGTGGCTTCCACCAGCCAGTTCTCGGCATCTGTTCCTGTGCCGATGCCGCAGACGTGAGGTGCATTGTTGAACACCCGGTAAACATGCTTGACGTGATTGGCCTGCAGGGCAGCTTCCAGCTGCGGTCCCTGCCGCCAGTAGACCAGCTCTTTCAGCAGCGTGTCATTCACACCGTGCCAGTGGTAGGTGGCGGGGTAGTCCGGCGTGATCTCATCCGAAAGGTTCCGGGTATAGTATTTGGGGCCGTACGCGCCGATATCCTGGATGACATGGTAGATGGGCTTGATGTAGGTCATATCGTTGATGGGGTAGCCCAGCAGCAGGGCAGCGGGCTTGGGCACATTGTAATGCTTATACCCCACCGATTCCGTGCCGAACAGGCCCGTCAGGTGGCCGCCCATGGAATATCCCACAATGGCGTACTGCTCCGGCTGGATGCCAAACTCCGCAGCGTGTTCCTCAATGTACTGCATGGCCCGGCCGATGTCCTCCAGCGGAGCATCATCGGAAGCATCCGTCCAGACGCGATACCGCAGAATAAAGGCGGCATAGCCCAGCTCATGCAGCTGCCAGGCCGTACAGGCCCCCTCCTCCAGCTCGGCGCTCTCATTGGCACCGCTGCCGGCCAGGATCAGCGCAAACTTGGCATTTTCAGCCTTGGCCGGGAAATAGAACAGGCCGGTGTTGTTTTTGGTGCGGTCCGCCGCCTTTTCCGCATCCGTGTAGAACGAGTGGGTGACCTGAACGCCATTGTTGTAGTTCTCAATGACCAGATTCAGCCCCTTGGCACAGCCTTCGGCCACATACTCGTTGGTGTAGCCCTCCACAGTGGTCATCTCCCACAGGGCCTGACCCGGCGGGCAGTCCTTATCCTGCGAGTAGGTGTAGAAGCCGGAGTTCTTGATGCCCGGGTTGCTGCGCACTTCCTTCATGGTGGTCTGGGCCGTGATGTTGGGCTCTCCCTTTTCCATCACGGCACCGGTGGGCAGGGCCAGCAGCGCCAGCAGACACAGCACCATCGCAACGATTCGTTTTGCCTGTTTCATGTTCCGTTCCTTTCCCCCGGCACCGCCCTGATTGCATTCTCCCACACAGAGGACTATAATATGAGACTGCACAGGCGGCACCAGTTGTTTTTTGTTCTATTGTATCACACCCGCCGGTATTGTCAAAACAAATCTGCCCACAAAATCCATGCGTTGTGATCTCCGCGCTTCCGGGGGCCGGGTATTCAGATTCCGGACACTCTGCCTGGTCTGAGGTGAACAGGTTTCCATTGTGATTTGCGGCAGATTCTGCTATACTGAAAAAAGATATTGCACACGCAATGAGGGGAAACCGGAGCACTGCGGCTCCGGTCAGGATAGGAAATATGAGTGAGATCACAGTCCGGCCCATGATGCCGGAGGATTGGACTGCCGTGTCCAAAATATATCTGGAGGGCATTGCCACCGAGCACGCCACCTTCCAGACCAACTGCCCGCCTTACACCGCCTGGGACGCATCCCATACCAGGGAATGCCGCCTGGTGGTGCTGGACGATGGGGTCGTGGCCGGCTGGGCAGCCCTGCATCGGGTAGACCCCCGCTGGTGCTACCGCGGCGTGGCCGAGGTGAGCATCTATGTCGGGGAGAAATTCCGGGGCAAGGGACTGGGCTATCACCTGCTCACGGCGCTCTGCCGTGAGGCCGAACAGGCCGGGTACTGGACGCTGCAGTCCACGGTGCTGCAGGACAACGC
>OHKZ01000788.1_pt1 | contig 13013 bp, 8 predicted proteins | sample 1569011 | NCBI WGS metagenome assembly OHKZ01 (sample SAMEA3879564, study PRJEB24766) | human gut metagenome | biome: human-associated habitat; feature: feces | place: USA | collected 1985/1987
TTTTACAGATCCATGGAATTTTGACCGCCCAAAGGATGGTGAAAGTATTAGGGATGTTCTTGCACGGACAAAAGAGTTCTGGGAGGAGCTCATCCATAACCCAAAACTTCAGGACAAGACGATCCTGATCGCATCTCATGGATGTGCAGTAAGGGCACTCCTTCATAATGTGTACAAAGACCATGAGGATTTCTGGCATGGTTTTGTACCCCCGAACTGCAGTGTGAATGTGGTTGAGGTGACAGACGGACAGGCCGTTCTTCTGGAAGATGATAAAGTATATGCATAAGAAACAGATGACAGGCAGTTCCTTTACAGGAGCTGTCTGTTTTTGTGTTTATGAATTCTTTGTGAAGGGCGGGTAAAGTGGAGAAAACAGCTTGTTCGCAAAAATATGATATGATATCATAAAAACAGGCAAAAATACTCTAAGGAGGTCGGCTATGAAGAAAAAAATCGTGAATGTTGTATTGTTTCTGGCTGTGCTTGCGGCAGCACTTGGAATGACTTTTTATGTAGGAAACAATGCGATGAGCGTATTGCTCTATAACTTTGTTTTTCTTGGTATTATAGCAGTGGTTTATGTCGTCGGACTGTTCGGAGGAATGTTCCGGATGAACAGACTTGCACAGTCGCTTGGAGATGCGGCACAGGAACTGGAAGATATGTTCAAGATGCCGGGAAGAGTTGCTCCGGACAAGATTGAATCCATGAACGGGATTTTCCATAACCACTATCTGGATGCGAAAATGAAGGCATTTACAGATGGGATTGCGAAGAGCCAGGAAGGAATTGTGGACATCGAGGAATATATCAATGAAGAAGACCTGGATCTTCATATCCACAAAAAACTTCTGGAAATGGCACCGGACCTTTTTACCAGTATCGGTATTCTTGGCACATTCGTGGGTCTGGTATGGGGACTCAAAGATTTTCAGCCGGCGAACTACGAAGCAATGACCAGTTCAGTTTCTTCGCTGGTAGATGGTATTAAGGTTGCGTTCCTTACTTCGATCTATGGTATTGCATTTTCTATTGTTTATACTTCGGGAATGAAGAGCGAATATTCCGCTCTTACAGAGAATCTTCAACTGTTTCTGGATAAATTCCATACATATGTGATGCCAAGTGCAGAGACAGAATCCATGAATCTTCTGGTTGCAAGTCAGAAGAATCAGACTGCTGCCATGAACCAGATGGCAGAACAGTTTTCTGTAAAAATGGCAGACAGTTTTGAAAAAGTCATTACTCCGACGTTCAAGAAGATGAATGACTCTTTGGATACACTGGTCTCTTCTGTGACGAAATGTCAGGAAGATGCAGTTAAAGAAATTCTGGATGCTTTTCTGAAAGAGATGAACACATCTTTTGAAATACAGTTCGCAGATTTTGGAAAGGCACTTACACAGCTGAAAGATGCACAGACAGATAATACCAATTATACGACAAATCTGTATCAGGCGATGAGTAAACAGCTCAGTGACGCATATGTGGAGCATGAGCAGACAATGAAAAAAATGATCGAAGAATCCACTGGTCTTCAGAAAGAATACATTACGGCTGCGAACCGTATCCTGCTGGACAACCAGACGATTCAGAAACAGCAGCAGGCAGATTATCAGCATCTTGCAGATTATCTCAAAGAAGCAGAGATGTCATCTGCTAAGTTCTGGGTTGCATGTAACCAGACCATGCAGAAATATGTTGAAGCTGCGGCACAGGGAATGGAACGTATTTCTGTGGCCGGAAAGAGCAATGCAGATGTTGCGGCTGCAAACCGTCAGGTAGTAGAAGAATTTGATCAGAAACTTCAGGAGTTTGCTCAGTATCAGAAGTTATCCTGTAAGACAATGGAACAGGTTCGTCGTCTTCTGACGGACATTTCAGCAGCGGGAAGCAGTGACCGGGTTCAGCTGACAGCAGGACGCAATTTACAGAAAGAATCACTTGAGAAGCTTCAGGAAACCATGCAGACACAGAGCGAGATGCAGCAGGAACTTCTGGAAGAAATCTCCAAAAACATCAGAGAACTTTCCAAAGGAGTTCAGAAAGGCAAATTCGGTTTGTTTAGGTAAGAGGAGAAACAGATGCGCAGAAAGAAAAAATCAGAGAACAATGGATTTAATGTCTGGCGTTCTTATTCCGATATGATGGCAGGTGTGCTTCTGCTTTTTGTGCTGATCATGTGTGTGACTCTTTTTCAGGCGCAGAAAAGCTATAATGAAAGTCTTCAGGAAAGAGATGAAAAAATTGCTCTTCAGGAAGAATACACACAGGAACTGCTGGATAAACAGAATGCGCTGGACAAAAAAGATGAGACACTGCAGAATCAGGATGCTCAGTTAAAAACCCAGGATGAAAAACTTGCAGAGCAGGAACAACAGCTTGCAGCACTCGCTGCCAAACTGAAAGAGCAGGAATCTACACTGAATGCACAGCAGTCGGCATTGGACGAAAAGACCGCGCAGTTAAAAGATCAGCAGGCGCAGATTGACCAGATCATCGGTGTGAAGGCAGACGTAATTGAGGCACTGAAAAATGAATTTTCCAAAAATAATATTAATGTAGATATTGATGCACAGACTGGCGCGCTGACACTGGAAGCAAGTGTTATGTTTGACTATGATCAGGCAGAACTGACAGATGCCGGTAAACAGGCTCTGGAGCAGATCCTTCCGATTTACTGTAAGGTACTTCTTCAGGATGATTATATGAAATATCTTGCAGAGATCATCATTGATGGATATACAGATACAGATGGTGACTACAGCTATAACCTGCAGCTTTCCCAGCAGAGATCACTGGCAGTGGCTCAGTACCTTCTTGACATTCAGGGAAACTTTCTGGATGCCACGCAGTCACAGAATCTGGAAAAATATCTCACAGTCAATGGGCATTCCATGGCAAATCCGGTTCTTGATGCAAACGGAAATGTAGATAAGGATGCTTCCAGACGAGTGGAGGTTAAATTCCGGCTGAAAGATGAAGAAATGATCGATGAACTGAATCAGCTTCTTAGCAGTAATGATGATACTACTGCGGATAACAGTGCATCTACGGATACAACGACTGCAGAAAACACGGAAAACAACTAAAAAACTGCTTGCAATGGACCAGAATGTATAGTATAATCAATACCGTTGTAAAAAAAGATGGTCCTCTGTTACAGTTCAATGTATTAAGAACATCCAGATAAGAATAGGAGAAAATAAAATGAACGACATCATTAAAAACATCGAGTCTGCTCAGTTAAAAGCAGAAGTACCGGAATTCCGTGTAGGTGACACAGTAAGAGTACACGCACTGATCAAAGAAGGAAACCGCGAAAGAATTCAGATCTTCGAGGGAACAGTTCTTAAAAGACAGGGTGGAAGCACCAGAGAAACTTTCACAGTAAGAAAGAGCTCCAATGGTGTTGGCGTAGAGAAGACATGGCCGATTCACTCCCCACACGTTGTTAAAGTAGAAGTTATCCGTCAGGGTAAAGTTCGCCGTGCTAAGCTGAACTACCTGAGAGACCGCGTTGGTAAAGCTGCTAAAGTTAAAGAACGCGTTAGATAAGAAAATTTCAAAGGTTTCAAAAGAAGGGACAATAACGACAGCTATTGTCCCTCTTTTTCCATTATGGGAGAATAATTATGGAAATAAAAAACTGGAAAGAATATCCCAAAGTACAGGAAGTAAAAGAAAAATTTGAAAATGAAAAAGTCCGCAGTTCCATGCGCTGGGTATTTCAGATCATGGTAACACTGGTGTTTGCAGCTGTTGTTGCGATCATGATGTTTCAGACAGTTACGATGCAGGAAAGCTCCATGGAACCGACGATTTCTGTCGGAGACCGTTTTTTTATAAATAGAGCAGTATATAAATTTTCTTCTCCGCAGAGGGGAGATATGATCGTATTCCGTACAAGTGCAAGTGATGATGCGGCTCTTCATATCCGACGTGTGATAGGGCTGCCGGGAGAAACAGTACAGATAACAGGAGGAAGAATTCTGATCAATGGAGAGGTGTATAATGAAGGCAAAGATTTTCCAATGATAACCAATCCAGGCCTTGCTGCAACTGCGGTTACGCTTGAATCTGGAGAATACTTTGTCCTCGGAGATAACAGAAACAACAGTGAGGACAGTCGTTATGCAGACATCGGTATGGTCCGCAAGAGATATATTGTAGGTAAGATCTGGTTCACATGTTCTCCGTTTGAAAAACTGGGATTTACGAAAGGGTAGGTAATATATGAACGTACAGTGGTATCCTGGTCATATGACCAAGGCAAAAAGACAAATGCAGGAAGATCTGAAACTGATCGATCTGATTATAGAACTGGTAGATGCCAGAGTGCCTCTTTCCAGTAGAAATCCGGATATTGACCAGCTTGGACAGAATAAATCAAGACTGATTCTTCTGAACAAAGCAGATCTGGCGGATGAAAGACAAAATGAAGCATGGAAAGAATATTTTCAGAAGAGAGGTTTTCATGTTGTAAAAGTGGATTCCAGAAATGGATCTGGAATGAAGACCATTCAGAATGTTATACAGGAGGCCTGTAAGGAAAAAATTGAACGTGACCGCCGCCGTGGAATTAAAAACCGTCCAATCCGTGCAATGGTGGCTGGAATCCCGAATGTTGGAAAATCTACGTTTATTAATACATTTGCGGGAAAAGCATGTGCAAAGACCGGAAACAGACCTGGTGTGACCAAGGGAAAACAATGGATCCGCCTGAACAAAAATGTAGAGCTTCTGGACACACCTGGAATTCTCTGGCCGAAATTTGAGGATCAGCAGGTGGGAATCCGGCTGGCCTGTGTCGGTTCGATCAAAGATGATATCCTGAATATGGAAGAACTTGCACTTTGGCTGATTGAACATCTGAGAACAAATTACAGTGGGCTTCTTGAGAAACGTTATGGGATTTCGGAGGAAGGAACGGCTGTTGAAATCCTTGGGAAAATTGCCAGAGCACGTGGATGCCTCAAAAAGGGAGAAGAACTGGATTATGTAAAGGCTTCAGGACTTCTCTTTGATGATTTCCGTGGTGGTAAGATTGGACGTGTGACTCTGGAATGGGCAGAGCAGGAGAAAAGTGAATGAAAACGATCGGTGAGATAAAAGAAGAGTTTTCAGCAGCACGGGAAGCGGACTGGAATGCTATCTGTCAGATGTATGAAACAGATCTTCGGAGCGGCGTGCAGAAACTGGTACAGCAATATCGAAAAAAACTGGATGCGCTGGAAAAAGAAAAGCTTCGTATGGAACAGATGATGCAGTTTGAACATAAATATGAGCATCTTGGATATCTCTGCGGAATTGATGAAGTGGGAAGAGGACCGCTTGCAGGGCCGGTAGTAGCCTGCGCTGTGATTCTTCCGAAAGATCACCATATTCTGTATCTGAATGATTCCAAGAAACTGACCGCACATAAAAGAGAGGAACTGTATGATGTGATCATGCGAGAAGCAGTTGCAGTAGGACTGGGAATGGCAAGTCCGGCAAGAATTGATGAGATCAATATTCTTCAGGCAACCTATGAAGCGATGCGTCAGGCAATCGGTCAGCTGTCTGTAGAACCGGAGGTTCTTTTAAATGATGCAGTCACGATCCCGGAGGTTGTGATTCCACAGGTGCCGATCATCAAAGGAGATGCAAAAAGTGTTTCAATTGCGGCCGCAAGTGTAATTGCGAAAGTAACAAGAGACCGTCTGATGGAAGAGTATGATCAGGTACTTGCGGGATACGGGTTTGCTGACAATAAGGGATATGGCTCGGCAGAGCATATCGCAGCACTTCGGAAACTTGGACCGACGCCGATTCACCGCCGTACCTTTATTAAAAATTTTGTCTGAAAAATGTGGTGTTTTCCGGGCGCAGTGTGAAAAGGATGAAACAAAACAACAGAGCTGTCGGCACTGCCTATGAGCAGATTGCCGGCAGATTTTTAGAAAAGAAGGGATTTCAGATCCTGGAGTATAACTACAGGTGTCGGGCAGGGGAGATCGATCTGATTGCCAGGGACAGGGAGTATTTGGTATTCTGTGAAGTGAAATACCGGCGAACAAAAAGTGCGGGCAGTGCGCTGGAAGCAGTGGATACAAAAAAGCAGAAACGATTGTACCGATGCGCTCAGCAATATGTGGCGGCACATAAAATACCCGATGCTGCGGCAAGGTTTGATGTAGTTGCAATAGAGGGGAACGAGGTGTGTCACATTGAAAATGCCTTTGAGGGGGCATAGAATATAAAAAGGGGAGTGGAAAAAATGGGATTAGGACTTCGTTATAAGAATGAAGAACAGATTTTTCAGGAACAATATACAGAACCACCATACCTGGAATATCCGATGTTTCGAGAGACAGGGATTGTAAAGCATGGATTTTCTACAAGGATAGGAGGCGTCAGCAAAGGCTGTTTTTCTTCATTGAATTTAAGTTTCACAAGAGGGGATGAAGAAGAGGCTGTTCGTGAAAATTTCCGAAGGATCGGATCAGCGATGGGAATCCGATGTGAGGATATGGTGTTTACTCACCAGACACATACGACCAATGTGCGGGTAGTGACAGAAGCAGACAAAGGCTGCGGGATCGTAAAACCTAGGACCTACTCGGATGTAGATGGTCTGGTGACTGACATTCCGGGAATTTGTCTGGTAACATTTTATGCGGACTGCGTTCCTTTGTATTTTGTGGATCCGGTAAAGAAAGTGATCGGACTGAGTCATTCCGGATGGAGAGGAACCGTAGGAAAGATCGGAAAGGTGACTGTGGAAACGATGTGCAGAGAATTTAAAAGCAGACCGGAGGATATTCTCGCAGCGGTCGGACCGTCAATCTGTCAGGACTGCTATGAGGTCAGTGAAGATGTGATCCGGCAGTTTCAGAAAAATTTTCCGGAAGACTGCTGGGATGCGTTGTTTTATCAAAAAGAAAATCAGAAGTACCAGCTGAATCTGTGGAAAGCCAATGAACTGATCTTTTATGAGGCAGGGATTTTGCCGGAGCATATTGCAGTGACCAATCTGTGTACGCATTGTAACAGTGAGATTCTATATTCTCACAGACAGGCAGGAGATGCCAGAGGAAATCTCTGTGCGTTTCTGGCATTAAATCAGGAGGTGTAAGAGTGATATTTTTAGCAACAGAGGAAATCCAGGATGTAGTACAGTCCCCGGAAGAAGTGGCAAAAGATGTAAACCAGTTTGTACAGTGGTTTGAGGATCAGATTCCAACCTTGATCTCTTTCGGGATTAAGGTTGTGCTTGCAATCGTATTTTTCTTTATCGGAAGAGCGGTGATCCATGGAATCCAGAAGATGGTGAAGCATTCCATGCAGCGGGCAAATGCGGATACAGGAGTGATCCAGTTTGTTGAATCATTTTTGAAATTTGGTCTGTATGCACTGCTTTTGTTTATGATCGCAACAAATTTTGGAATTGAGACATCCTCGGTTGCGGCGCTGATCGCATCCGGAGGTGTGGCAATCGGTCTCGCGCTGCAGGGGAGTCTTTCGAACTTTGCGGGAGGCGTACTGATCCTGCTTTTGAAACCGTTTGTAGTAGGTGACTACATCATTGTTGCCAATGATGGAACAGAAGGAACGGTAAAAGTCATCCAGATCTTCTATACAAAGCTGACAACGGTAGATAATAAGACGATCGTGATTCCAAATGGAACGCTTTCCAACAGCAGTCTGACGAATGTTACGGCAAGACCGGAACGGCAGTTGGATTTAAAAGTAGGGATCGCCTATGATGCAGATCTGAAAAAAGCAAAAGATCTGATCGAAACGCTGTTAAAACAGGATGATTCCATTATTCAGGACGAGGATATCAAGGTGTTTGTCGATTCTCTGGCTGACAGTTCTGTTATACTGGGACTGCGCGCATGGGTGAAGACAGAGGAGTACTGGAGTACAAGATGGAGACTTCTGGAAGAAATCAAGCTGATATTTGATGAAGAAGGTATTGAGATACCGTTCAATCAGCTGACTGTGCATATGGCGGAAAAATAATAAAAGAATATTGAGTAAAAGTAACAGAAAAAGAGAGCTGGAAAAGAAAAGCTCTCTTTTTTATGCAAAAAACGTAAAAAACAAAGAAAAAACAAATAAAATATGGAAGTTTTGCTGGAATAAGAGTATACTGAAAACGTAAATATGCTTAGGGGATATAACTGTACAGAAGTTATAAAAAATGAGAAAGGAGTCAATGAAGCAAGGAACAAAACAAAAACAGGAGGAAATGAAGGTATGAAAAAAGAGAGAAAAAAAGTGTTGCTTGTATGGGTCATGACACTGGCAATGCTTTTTGGTGTTCTGCAGCCGGCAGTGGGGATGAATGAAGTGCGGGCAGAAGAAGGAACAGTATCGGAACAAAACGAAGTGGGTGTGAAATACGAAGCACTTCCAAAGGAACCGATGAAAACAAGTGCAACTGCAAGTTCTTATCAGGATTCGGCTCAATGGGGAGACGGAAACGCATCACTTGCATTTGACGGAGATGTCAACAAAGGATGGCACAGTCAGTATGATTCCAAGACAGGACCTCACTGGATCCAGTGGTCGCTTGGAGGAGTTCACAACATAGGACGAATTGCTTATCAGGTAAAAGGGACTGGTGCCAACGGAAGATTTAAAGAAATTAAAGTCGAAGTTAAAAACGGAGAAGCTGACTGGCAGACAGTTAAGGAGGAGACACTTGCAGATGTTGGACAGGGCGGTTCCTGTAATATCGATTTTGATGCAGTAGAAGCTACAGATGTAAAGATTACGATCAAGAGTTCGTATAATACATACGAGAGCGGGGTACTGGCATCTGCCGGTGAATTGGAAGTATACAAGGTTGTACAGGAAGTTCCCCAGGGAACAGTCAATGCAAAAATTAATGGTGTAGAAGTGGGCGGAGAGAGTCTGTCAGATGTGATCACAAAGTCCGGTGTGACAGATGAGATTACATCCATTGAATTTGTATCGGGAACAGTGACATCAGAAGATCTGGCATTGTTAAAGGCGAAAGAAAAAGGAATTTTCAAAACCATTGAGACATTCAAATTAAATTTGAGTGATACATTGAAATTTGTGGATAAGAATGGAAAGAACAGCAAGGTGCTCCCGAATTCTGCATTTTATAATTTCTGGGCACTTCATACAGTAGAATTGGGCGGATTTGAGGAGATTGGAAGTCAGGCATTTGAAAATACTTCCTCTTTGGTATCTGTTTCTATTCCGAATGCTGTAAAAATTCAGAATAGGGCTTTCTACAATGGAAAAAAGATTAAAGAGTTGAATTTGGATCATGTGAAAGAAATTGAGACAGAGGCATTTTATCAGTGTAATGCGCTGACAGCACTGAATGTACCAAAAGTTTTGAAAATTGGAGAAAAGGCATTTTACGGCTCTAAGAATCTGAAAGAACTTCAGCTTCCGGCAACACTGGAAACCTTGGGAGACAGTGCATTTGCTGTAGAGCAGAAAAACAGAAGAAAGCTGAATGTGACAAGTGAAAGAGTAACTCCTCCCGTGGTCACACCGGGGAAAAACAATCCGTTTGCGTATGCAGTGAATTCAACGCTGACTGTACCGGCAGAGGCTCGGGAAGCGTATGTCAATGCAGAGCGTTGGGGTGATCCAAAGAATTACAAATGGTGTTCTCTGCAGTTGGAAAAAGATATGACAGCAACGGACACTTATTACATTACCTATCATTGGGAAGATCAGGATAATCTGGCAGGTGTGAGACCGAATAGTGTTGCTCCAACTTTGATTGATGAGAGCAGTGCTTCTTATGGAGCGGATACACAGTATAGAAATGTAACGATTCAGCCGGGACCGGTAGGCCAGGATTATCAGTATGAATTTACAAAGGTTCCGAGGTACAATAAGCGCGGTGAGCCAGCAAAATGGAAGTTAAATCCGGGCAGTTACAGTACAAATTATGAGATCAAGACAGAAAAAACAGGAGATTATGAATTCAAAGCTACTTATACTCTGCGGACAAGAAAACAAGATAAAACAGTCGGTGTCAACTGGGTGGGAGGAGATGCAGAAAACAGACCTGAAATCAAGGTACAGATGAAACGCCAGAAATGGTCCAATACAAGTGCTTATGATGAGGGAGAAGAGATCACTTTAAATATGCAAAATAACTATACTCACACATGGGAGAACATGGTAGAGTATGAGTCCGGAAAAGACAAATATCCATACTATCCGATTTATAGTATTGAGGAAATCAGAGCTGTTGATGGATATGAAGTAACTTACAGTGTGGAGAAGAATGATAAAGATGTATATCCGTTTGATGAAACCGGCAATATTGTGATTACTTGTACAGGAGAAGCAATTCCGGAAGATGTTGTAAAAGTGAATATCAATAAGGAAAGAGAAGCAGGAGGAACCAGTCTGGAGGATGCAGTTGCAAAAGCAGGCATCACGGCAGATCAGGTGACTTCTCTGGAGTTTGTATCAGGTAAGGTGACAGCGGGGGATCTGGAGTACATCCAGAAAAATGTAAATCAGATCCAGGAATTTAAATGTAATCTGAAAAATGGTCTGACATATGAAGATAAGAAGGGGGCGCAGTCAACCGTATTTCCGGGATGGACGTTCTCAGAAAAAGCAAGTCTGACTACAGTTGAATTAGGCGGATTTACAGATATTGGAAGTTATGCATTTTGGAAGACAAAAAATCTGACATCTGTAAAAATCGAAGATGCACAGATAATCAAAGCGTCTGCTTTTTCCGGAGCAGAGAAACTGACAGAGGTTAATATACCAAATGTAACGAAGATTTCTCAGTGGGGATTTAGCAAATGTAGAAATCTGGTAACAGTCAATATGCCGAAAGTGGAAAAAATCGGACCGGGGGCATTTCTTGCTTCAGGATACTTAAATATTACACTGCCGGCAAGTTTGAAATCTATCAGCGGCGCCGCATTTGGAGTTGCAGAATCTTATGGACAGCCTGGAGAGAAAGTGGAGTTCCATGTAGTGATGGAAGGTGCGACACCTCCAACGGTAGAGCCAGAGCATAACGAGAATTCGCCATTTAAGGATGCAGCACAGACTTCTACGCTGGAAGTTCCAGAGGGCAGTGAGGATACTTATCTGAAGTCTGAATTTGGAGATGAGGAAAAAGGAACATGGTGCAATCTGCCATTAAAAGGTATCAGTACAGATGCTACGGTTACCTTTGATGTTAATGGAACACTGACAACAGAAAAAATTCCAGTTGGAGAAATGATCGGTGACAAACTCCCGGAAAATCCAGAGAAAAATGGATTTGTCTTTACAGGATGGAATACTGCAAAAGATGGAAGTGGTCAGGAAGTCACGGACCAGACAGTGGTGGAAGGAGATATGACAGTATTTGCAGTGTTCGATGATCTGAAAGCAACAGATACGTGGACACTCGTATATCACTGGGAAGATCAGGACAATCTGGCAGGTGTGAGACCAGCACTTCTGACACCAAGACTGATCGATGAAAGCAGTTCTGCTAATGCTGCAGATACACAGGGAAATAATGTCACATTCTCCCCGGGACCTGCACCTCAGGACTATGTATATACGTTTGAAAAGGTTCCGCGCTATAACAAGGTCGGTGAAAAAGCCCAGTGGAGAGTCAGCCCGGGAACTCCTGCTAAAAATTATAAGATTACATTAGAAGAGGCAGGAGAACGCGCGTATAAAGCAACCTATGCATTAAATGTCAGAAAACAAGACAAGACTGTCAAAGTAGAATGGGCAGGCGGTGATGAAGCAAACCGTCCGGAAATTAAAGTAAGTTTTGTGAAACGCGGATTTATCAATGACTGGGTAACTGAAATCGAAGAAGTTGTCTTGAATGAAGAAAATGGATATACCCATACATGGAAAGATATGGTCGAATATGAGTCCGGAAAAGAAGAATATCCATATTATCCAATTTATAGTATTGAAGCAATCGAGACGATTGACGGATATGAAACTACTTATAGTGTTGAGAAGATGAAAGATGAGGATGTATATCCGTTTGACGAAAATGGTCAGCTGGTAATCACGAATACGGCTATCGACAAACAGGCGCCGAATGTAAGTGTTAAGGGTGAAGGAAATGGTGACCGCTTCCGCAAGATCACGGGAATTGCTGTACATGATACAGAGGGAGTCAAGGAACTCAAAGTCAATAATACAATCACAGTCATCAACAGCAAATACAAATATCTCACAGATATCGAAAAACTCGGTGTAAAAGAAGGCGAAAACACAGCAGTTGTAACAGACAATGCAGGCAATGCGAAATCCGTGACATTCTACTATGACACAACTGCACCTACATTTAACTGGATCGTAGACAACAAGACACAGGCACAGTCCAAAGAAGTCCGTCTGGAAACAAGTGAAGAAATTCAGCTGCCGGATGAAGGATGGTCACTTAAGGGTGAAGAGAATGGCGTATTTGTTTACGTGAAGACATTCTATGCAAACTGGAAAGATAAAAACTTTACCGTAACAGACCTTGCAGGAAATGTATCAGAGCCACAGTTTGTAGAAGTAAAACGGATCGATAATTCGAGACCAACAGTTGTGGAACTGACACAGGATATTACAGACTGGACAAACAAAGACGTGACAGTGACAATTAAGACATCTACAGATTGTGTGGCACCGGAAGGATGGAAACAGGTTAATAAGAGAACATTCACAAAGGTATTTAATGCAAACGGAGAGTACAGTGTGACGCTGACAAGTGTGACAGGAGTGACAGGAGATGCTCATCTATTCAGTATCACCAATATTGACAAAGAAGCACCGGTTATTGATTATGCAGCTATCGAGGCAGCAAACGGATACAGAAAAGAGATCCCGGTCAATGAGGGTGAAGAGTATACCGAAGAAAAGTTGGTCGAGATGTTCACAAAACCAGAGTGGGTAAGTGACAATTCCGGGACAGCAACATTTAAGGTTGACAAATGGGGATTGGAACACGGTCTGGATGGATATCAGCCATTTACATCCAAGACACCTGGTGAATA
>OHKZ01000797.1_pt1 | contig 12850 bp, 9 predicted proteins | sample 1569011 | NCBI WGS metagenome assembly OHKZ01 (sample SAMEA3879564, study PRJEB24766) | human gut metagenome | biome: human-associated habitat; feature: feces | place: USA | collected 1985/1987
CTCCTGGATCTTTGCCATAACCGGTTTTAATTCTTCCAATACCTCTAACGGACATTCGCCTGCTTCGATTGCTTTCTGTGCTTTCTGAACTTCCTTTGCTCTTCCCACATATGCGGGATCTTTTCTTGAAAGTGCAAACTCTGCAAGTCCAAGCGGATTAGAACGATACGAAGACGTCTCTCCTGACGGAATAAGTTCATCTGTTGTCGTTACCGGATCGTGGATTTCAGATACGACCTTCACGATCAGATTCTCAGGAAGCGCCGACATCTCCGGCCAGTCTTTAATATTCGGACCAAACTGGATCTCTACATTCGGATCTGCTTTGCCTTTGCTGTCGAACACACGATTCGCATAAATATTCTGATCAAAATGATACTTCTGTCCTTTATATTCTACATCAAATGCCGTAGCAGGCGTCAGATATCCTTTATTTGCCGCTGTCGCCGCAATGGAACGAGCATCCATAAGAGCAACAGAAGAAATCTGACCGCTCTGAAGCTTGCTTCCTTCACGGTTCGGGAAGTTTCTTGTTGTATGACGGATAGAGAATGCGTTATTTGCCGGAGTATCTCCTGCTCCAAAGCACGGTCCACAGAATGCTGTCTTCACAACAGTTCCTGCTTCCATAAGATCTGCAATTGCACCATTCTTAACAAGTTCCATATAAATCGGTGTACTTGCCGGGTAAACGCTGAATGTAAATTCATCTGCTCCGATGTTCTTTCCTTTGATGATATCTGCAGCTGCACAGATATTTTCAAATCCACCACCTGCACATCCTGCGATGATTCCCTGCTCTACATAGAACTTACCGTTTCTGATCTTATCCTGCAGAGAGTAATCAACTGCACCGTCAAGACTTACAAGTGCTTTCTGCTCTACATCATGAAGGATGTCTGCCAGATTTGCGTTCAGTTCATCAATTGTATAAACATTGCTTGGGTGGAATGGCATTGCGATCATTGGCTTGATCTCGCTTAAGTTTACATAAACCATACCGTCATAATATGTAACTGCTCCAGGATTCAGTTCTTTGTAATCTTCACTTCTTCCGTGAATATCATAGAACTCCTGAATCTTCTCATCTGTTTTCCAGATAGAAGACAGACAAGTTGTCTCTGTTGTCATAACGTCGATTCCGATACGGAAATCTGCACTAAGCTTGCTGACTCCAGGTCCAACAAACTCCATAACCTTGTTATTCACATAACCGTTCTTGAATGTAGCTCCGATGATTGCAAGAGCAACGTCCTGCGGTCCTACACCTTTCATCGGCTCTCCGTCTAAGTAGATTCCGATCACGCCCGGCATTTTAATATCATAAGTCTTGTTCAGAAGCTGTTTCACAAGCTCTGGTCCACCTTCACCCATAGCCATCGTTCCGAGTGCTCCGTAACGTGTATGGCTGTCAGATCCAAGGATCATCTTTCCTCCGCCTGCAAGCATCTCACGGGCAAACTGATGGATAACTGCCTGATGCGGTGGTACATACATACCGCCGTACTTCTTCGCACAAGTTAGTCCAAACATATGATCATCTTCGTTGATTGTTCCACCAACTGCACAAAGACTGTTATGACAGTTTGTAAGTACATACGGCATCGGGAACTTCTCAAGTCCTGACGCACGTGCTGTCTGGATAATTCCAACAAATGTGATATCATGGGATGTCAGCTTATCAAAACGGATCTGCAAACGCTCCATGTTCTCGGATGTATTGTGTGCCTTTAAAATACCATATGCCATTGTGTTCTGAGCGGCTTCTTCCTTCGTCAGCGGAACCTGCACATTTCCTGTGTCTTCTACTATCTCTGTTCCATTGAGAAGATATACGCCATTCTCGTACAATTTAATCATGTAAAGACCTCCTTCAATCTGATCTATAGTTTTGAAATAACTGCTACCATATTAACATATTTGAGTGTTTCGGTAAATCTAAATTTTCACAATTCAGCATTGTAACTCAATAAAGTGCAATTTTTACTGATTTTTTAGATAGAAAGCGGAAATCTCATCTCAATAATAAACTCATTTTTCTCTGTCTTTGCGCTGATTTCTCCATTCATACGTTTCACAAGTTCCTTTGCAATAGATAGTCCCAATCCGGTAGATGTTTTGCTCCTTGCCACATCCGCTTTATAAAATCTGTCAAATACATGTTCTATATCGATCTGCTCCGAATGTATCACCTGATTCCTGATTCGCAATACTGCATGCTCCTGCTTGCGCTCTAACACAATACTTATCTTCTTTTCTCCATGATCCAGGCCATTTTTAATTACATTCTGAATAACACGGTGGAGTCCTTGTTTATTTCCGGCTATAGATAGCAGTTCTTCTGTAATCTGAATATCCGGCTGGATTCCCCTTCTTACCCAGTCATCATAATAGGAAAAGACCGTTTCTTTCAGAATCCGGTTGATACAGCAAGGCGTCAGCTCCAGACTATAGGATTCATTTTTTAACTTTGTGAACATGAAAAGTTCTTCCAGCATTTCATTCAGACTGTGTATTCTTTCATGAATAATATTCAGATAACGTCTCTGGTCTTCGACATTTTCGCATTCTTCCATAAGCTGAAAATATCCATCCAGAGATGTCAGCGGTGTCCGGATATCATGGGAAAGGTTCGTATAAGTATCCGCGATCAAAGCTTCTTTCTCCTGATAACGCTGCTTCTCTTTTCTTTGTAATTCCAGAAGTTCATTCAATCTGTCTGAAAGCGTTCCGATTCCACCCAAATCAAACTCGCGTTGAATCAACATGTTACTGTCATGTTTCATCAAGAACGCCAATTGGCGGCAGATGTCCTTCACCTGCCGCTGATATTTCCACATAATAATAAATTGTAAAATGATAATTCCTGCTAATATTCCAATTACGATATACATCCGCTAAATATCCCTCTTTTGAAAAACAGCACTGCTTGCAGCTATCATTATGACAGCAAACACAATCGCCACGCCGAATGCTTCCAGACACTCATTTCCACTTGGATTCATAGGAAGCAGTGATAATTTCCCGGTTATCGTATACTTATAAATCTGGAAATTCTGGATTCCCATTTTCCGAACAGCACTGTTTATTAATCCGTATACGATACTCATTATATTCATTGTAAGACAAATCGCGATGACCATGCTAATCACATTATTTTTCAGAATAATTGCAATCGCCATGCAGATCAACACGAGTGCATAATGAAGTGCCAGCTCCGTCAGGAAATAAGACAGAACAGCTTTTGAACTTCCCCATGTCAGTTCTCTGAAGACAATATAATTCGCCACTGCCTGGAGCAAGAATGCTCCTGCCATTGTCAGCACCGTAAAGACCGCCAACGCAATAGATCTGGAAAAAATCAGTGTTCCTCTTTTTTGAACCTGGCCGCCAATATTTTTAATATAACCGCTTCCGATATCCGCTGTTGAAAACATCACAGCAAAAATCACCAGAAACAACGCATAAAATTTCCCCTGAGAATTTGCAAAGAAAATGTCATACACCGTAACCTTTTCTCCCGGTTCTGTCGGCAGTGTCACCATCATTCCCACATTAATATTCTCTGCAGTCGGTTCCGCAAACTGCTCCTGCCGCACGGTATCTTCTTTACTTAATGAATCATAATCTGTTTTACACATAAATGTTGTAAACAGTACTGACACAGCCAGCACGATCCATACTACATACATACTTTTGGTGCGAAACATCCGGTACAAATCCATTTTTATCATATTAAGCATGGCTGGCACCTCCTGTCAGATTCAGAAAATACGTTTCCAGTTCTTCACTCGTTATAGAAAGCCCTTTTACCGGAATTCCTGCCTTTGCAAGCTCCATATTCAACGTTGCACTTTCATTCAGACGTTCAAAAATGTGAATATGTTCTTTGTCTGTTACCTGATAATTCGTGAATCCCATAGCATCCAGCACCGGAATTGCCAGCTTCGGATCAGCCAGTGTTAATTCCATCCGCTCACTGCATCTTCGCATTAATTCTTCTCTTGTAAGCTCCTGCAATAAACTTCCATTGTGAATGATTCCATAATCGGTAGCAATCTTCGATAATTCCTCCAGTATATGACTGGAAATGCAAATCGTCATATTCCTCTCTTTCTGAAGTCTCTGAATCGTGTCACGGACCTCAGCAATTCCCTGTGGATCCAACCCATTGATTGGTTCATCAAGGATTAACAGATCCGGTTCTCCAACCAACGCAAGACCAATTCCCAGACGCTGTTTCATTCCAAGAGAAAAGTGTTTTGTCTTTTTCCGTCCCACATGCTCCAGACCTACTGTTTTCAATATCTCATCAATGTAACCTGCTTTCTTTATCCCAAACAGCTTGCATTTGATATTCAGATTTTCATATGCGGTCATATTTCCATATAATCCCGGTGCTTCAATCAGACATCCCACTCGGGAGCGGACTTTCTGTAAATCCTTTCCCTTATATCCGAAGATCTCAATCTCTCCACTCGTTGGCCTGGAAAGTCCACTGATCATCTTCAGGCAAGTCGTCTTCCCGGCTCCATTTCGTCCGATAAATCCATAGATAGCGCCCTTTTTAATATGCATGCTGACACTGTCCACAGCTTTATGATGTCCATACCGCTTCGTCAGTCCTCGTGTTTCCAATAACATCTCACTCAAATTTTTCATCTCCTTTTTCTTATCTGCATTTATCATAAAAGATGAATCCTAATCAAACGCAAATAAATAGTAAAAAAAGAGTAAAGATTACGCATGAAGACGATAACCGATTCCCCATACTGTCTCAATGTATTCCTCCGAAGTCACTTGTTTGATCTTCTTGCGGATGTTGCTGATATGTACGTCCAATGTCTTCGTCTCACCAATATAAAGTTCGTCCCAGGCATATTCGAAAATATCCTCTTTACTGAAAACCTGTTTTGGATTCCTGAGCAGTAATTCTAAAATCGCAAACTCCTGTTTTGTGATCTTCGGAAGTATCTTTCCAGCAATTTCAACCTGAAATGTATCTCTGTTTAATAGCATATCTTTAAATGAAAGCGCATGCTGTTCCTCTGCTTCCTTTTCTTCTTTATGACGGAGTTGTACCTGAACTCTTGCCAGCACTTCCCTGATTTCAAATGGTTTCGTTATATAATCATCCGCTCCGCTCGTTAAAACCTCTACCTTTTCATCCAGGCTGTCTTTTGCAGTCAACACAATAACCGGAAGATTTCCCTTTTTCCGTATTTCCTCCAGAACTGCCTCACCTGGAATTCCGGGCAGCATCAGATCCAGCAGCACGAGTGCATAACCGTGCTCCTGCATATTTAAAAGCAGCTTTGCTTCGGTCCCGGAAAATGCCTGCTCACAGGAATAGCCTTCTTTGGATAATGCCTCCTGAAGCAAGTTATTAATATTTGTATCGTCTTCTACAATCAGTATTTTCTGCATGATATTGCTCCTTTATCTTCCTCAATACTCGGCCATGATTTTCTGAGTGCTGCATAAGAAATCAAGAAGTTTGCAAGCCATCCGGCCGGTACTGCAAGCCAGACAAATGCAATTCCGAACCGCGGTGCACAAATCAAAGCAACAGACAAACGGATTGCAAGATTTACCATATTCGCAATGAGAAACGGACGCATGATTCCAAGTCCGCGAAGAACACCATCGGTTGCCATCTTAATACCCATGAAGATGAAAAAATACCCCAGCCATCTCATATAATCACCGGATACCTGATACGCTAAAGCTGTTCCATCTTTTCCAAGGAATAAGGAAGAAATCTGATTGTGCAGTGATTCAATGACCAGAAAAGCAAGGAGTGCGAAACATATATCTAACACCAGTGCCGCATGATAGCCTTTTTTGAGCCGTTCGATTTTCTTTGCACCAAGATTCTGGGATATATACGGCGAAATCGCATTGCCGATGGATACAAAAATCAGTGAAAAAACATTTTCCACTCGCATCGTTGCCGAATAACCTGCGAGCGCCTGTGTGCCAAATGGATTTACAACTGCCTGTACGATCATCATACCGATCGACACTGTAGACTGCTGGAGAACTGACGGTACGGCAATTTGAAGCATCGAATATAACTCCTGTCCGTCAAACCATTCAAACTGACATTTATACCGTCTCATTCTATAAAGGAAAATCAGAAATGAAAAGACCGCGGAAATCCCCTGTGCAATAAGCGTTGCCAGGGCCGCACCAAACACGCCGAGACCAAGTCCGGCTACCATCCAAAGATCCATAAAAATATTTAATACGGATGAAAAAATCAGAAGAACCAATGGAATTCTGGATTCACCGATGGATGTGAACATCGTTGAGAGGATGTTGTACATAAACAGAAATGGGAATCCCACAAAATAAACCCGCAGATACAATACTGCTTCATCCAGTATATCCGCAGGTGTTTGTAATAAACTCATCATTGAATGCGAAAAGCAAAAACCAAAGATTCCAAGTAGTATGCTCAGGACTAAAAAGCTGATCAGTGATGTCGACACAATTGTTTTCATTTTACCATAATCTCTGGCTCCAAAATAACGGCTTACGAGTACACCTGCGCCTACACCGGCGCCCAGAGCTACACAAATGAAAACATTCGTAAGTGCAGCACAGGCGCCGACAGCCGCAAGTGCCGAAGAACCAACAAACTGACCGACAATGATCGAATCAGCCATATTATATATCTGCTGAAAAAAACTGCCTAAGATCATAGGCATTGCAAAAACAGTTAACGCTTTCAGGGGCGCATCTGTAATTAGATATTCATCTTTTGACATGATCATACTTCTCCTCAATCAAAATCTCTGGTAATATTTGTAAGCCATTTCTTTCTGAAATAGTGAATAAATACCACTGGCATTTTCTCGAACTCATCTAAAGTCATTACAAAGTAAACCCAGACAGGCGGTAATTTAAAAACATATGCTGCAAGGAAAGTTGCCGGAACTGCAACAAGCCACATAAATATGGAATCTACGATCATTCCAAATCTGGAATCTCCGCCACCTCTGAAACAACCGCATATAAGGCAGGTATTAATCCCTTCTCCCACAAGACGCCAGGTTGTCATAATTATAAAAATGCTAAGATAAGAAAGGGCAGTCTCGGTCAATTTATCCCGATAGAAGTCCAGTATCAGAGGACGAATCGCCAGAATAATAACGCATCCGATCAGGCTTACAGCAAGTGTTATCCTAAGCATCCGTTTCCCGTATTCTCCGGCTGTATCAATTTGATCTTTCCCTAACTCCTGGCTGATAATGATAGTAGTAGCGTTGGCAAAACCTCGGCAGGCAATAGCACCAATATTTACCACCATAACAGCAACCGCATTTGCGGCAACCATGTCATCTCCGATATGCCCAAGAATTGCTGCAAATGCTGAAGTGGCAAAACTCCAGACAACATCATTTACCACGGCTGGAGTGGCAATTTTCATAAAGTCATGAAACAAGATTCCTGATTTTGCAAAGAAATGTTTTATCCTGAATCTGACATCTGAACTGTTTAATGAATAGATGAGACAAATTAATACCTCTGTAATTCTGGCAATCACAGTACCAAGTGCAACACCTGCAACGCCAAGCTTTGGAAATCCAAACAGACCAAAGATAAATGTGGCATTACAAAGTACATTGACACAAAGAGAAACAATGTACGTAATAGAAGGCAGCATTATTTTTCCAATACTTCGAAGCGCACTCATAAAAACCTGCGAGAACCCCATAAACATAAATGAAAATGAAATCACCTTCAAATACTCACTTCCGGCAGCAATCGTATCCGGACTATTTGTGAAAATCTTCATAACCGTAACCGGCATAGTAAAGGAAATAAAGAAAAATATAAGCGAGACGATCAGTGAAATCCGTTCCGCCAGACCGAGAATCTTTTCTACTGTCTTTTTATCCCCTTTTCCCCAGTACTGGGCACACAGAACCGAAGTTCCTGTAGCCATACCGTAATATAAGCAGAACAGAATAAACGTATACTGGTTCGCAAGTGATGAAGCTGACATCGCCGTCTGGCTTACGTATCCAAGCATTACCGTATCGGCAATATTTACCAATGTTCCAATCAAATTTTGAATCATGATCGGAAAGGCTAATTTTGATGCGTATTTTAAGAAATCTTTTTTATTTAACATACAACTGTTCTTCCTAAATTCTATAAATGTTTAATCTACAGTACTGTTTTTGCAGCATCATCAGCCTTCCTCTTCTCCGTAATGTTTACTCAAAGAGAAGCCTCTTCCTCGTACCTCTGTAACTCTGCTGATGATCATAAAAGCCTCCGGGTCAATCTGTCTGATCAGTCTCTCAACCTGCGGAAGCTCCCGGTTAGACACAATACTCAACACAATCTGCTTTTGTTCTTGCTTGTAACCGCCTTCCCCATACAGCATCGTCACGCCTCTGTCTACCTGCGCAAGAATTGCCTGACGTACTTCTTCCACCTGTTTGCTGATAATCTTCACTTCCGTCTTGGTATTTCCCATCACTAACACTTTGTCCAGCACTGTCGTGTAGATCATTACCAGTAAAATTCCGTATAAAACGCGTTCCGGAGGATTATATAGAATCTGCGGTAACAGAATCAATATATCAAATACATTCAGACTCACTGACACCGGAATTCGAAAATACTTATTCAGAATCAACGGTGGAATATCCATACCTCCGGTAGAAGCTCCCGTTCGAATTACAATACCAAGTCCAATCCCGATTCCAAGTCCGGCAAAAATCGTATTCAGCATTGAATTATCCGTGATCACCAGATCCCCAAAAATATGATTGGCCGCTTCCAATGCAATTGGATATGTGAAAGAACTGAGAATTGTCGTCAGTGCAAATTTCTTACCAAGAAAAATCACTCCAACTATCAGCATCACAATATTAAATGCTAAGACAAATCCAGAAATTGATGCTCCCGTAAAATGCTTCACTACCAGACCAATACCGGTTGTTCCTCCTGTCATCAGATTCCCCGGTAAAAGAAAAAGTTTGATTACAAACGCATAGAAAACGTTTCCAAAAATGACCTTTGCAACGGTACTTGCCCGCTTTAAATATGCCTTATCCATAAATTCCTCCCATTAGCCATATGATTTTGATTATCCCCAAAAACGTCCGTTAGAGAATCTTCCCTAACAGACGTTTTTCAAAGTATTTCCTAATACAGTGATATTATACTGAGAAATGCGGGCAGTTTCAATAGGATTTTTCAAAGCACAACATATTTAAGATAATACTTTTTTGAATATTTGCGCACCAATAGAAAAACCCGCAGAACCGAAGTCCTGCGGGCATATTTCATTTTAAGTATCGATATTAAATCTATCTAGATATTAATTACTCGATGATTGTAGCAACTGTACCTGATCCTACTGTACGTCCACCTTCACGGATAGCGAAACGAAGACCTTCCTCCATAGCTACTGGATGGATCAGTTCAACTGTCATCTCTACGTTATCTCCAGGCATACACATCTCGATTCCTTCTGGAAGCTCGCAAACACCTGTTACGTCTGTTGTTCTGAAGTAGAACTGTGGACGATAGTTGTTGAAGAATGGAGTATGACGTCCACCTTCGTCTTTTGTCAGTACGTAAACCTGGCATGTGAATTTCTTATGGCAGCTTACTGTACCTGGTTTGATAAGAACCTGTCCTCTTTCGATTTCTGTTCTCTGAATACCACGAAGAAGTGCTCCGATGTTATCTCCAGCCTGAGCCTCATCAAGAAGCTTACGGAACATCTCGATTCCTGTTACAACAGTCTTCTTAACGTCCTCGTGGATACCGATGATTTCAACTTCGTCAGATACGTGAAGTGTTCCACGCTCTACTCTACCAGTTGCAACTGTTCCACGTCCTGTGATAGAGAATACGTCCTCTACTGGCATAAGGAATGGCTTGTCTGTAGCACGCTCTGGTGTTGGGATCCATGTATCAACAGCGTCCATAAGTTCCATGATCTTGTCTCCCCACGGTCCGTCTGGATCTTCAAGAGCCTTAAGAGCTGATCCCTGGATGATCGGTGTGTCATCTCCTGGGAAGTCATACTCGTTAAGTACTTCACGGATCTCCATCTCTACGAGTTCAAGAAGCTCTTCATCGTCTACCATGTCACATTTGTTCATGAATACAACGATGTATGGTACGTTAACCTGACGGGACAGAAGAATATGCTCTTTAGTCTGAGCCATAACTCCGTCTGTTGCAGCTACAACAAGGATAGCTCCGTCCATCTGAGCTGCTCCTGTGATCATGTTCTTAACGTAGTCAGCATGTCCTGGGCAGTCAACGTGTGCGTAGTGACGGTTAGCTGTCTCATACTCAACGTGTGCTGTAGAGATTGTGATTCCACGCTCTCTTTCTTCTGGAGCTTTATCGATGTTCTCGAAATCTACTGCTGCATTACCTTCTACTCTGTGAGAAAGTGTTTTTGTGATAGCAGCTGTAAGAGTTGTTTTACCATGGTCAACGTGTCCGATAGTACCGATATTACAATGCGGTTTTGTTCTTTCAAATTTAGCCTTTGCCATTTTGAATATCCTCCTTAAAAATATAACCCTCAATGGGGCAACCTTGTTTTGGTTTTCTATTTTAAACCTGGCTAAGTTTGATTATATTTCAAACTTAGCCGATTTTCAAGCCTTTTATGATATTTTAGGCATTTTTGTTGGATAATACTTTCTCCTGTACAGACTTCGGTACTGGCTCATATTTCTCAAAGAACATTGAGTAGTTACCACGTCCCTGTGTTCTGGAACGAAGATCTGTAGAGTATCCAAACATTTCTGACAGAGGAACGTACGCACGTACGATCTTTCCGCCACCGAGATCATCCATACCTTCAATACGTCCACGACGTGAGTTCAGGTCTCCGATGATATCTCCCATATATTCTTCAGGCATTGTAACCTCTACCTTCATGATAGGCTCAAGTAATACAGGTGCAGCCTTTGCCATAGCTTCTTTGAAACACATAGATCCGGCAATGTGGAATGCCATCTCTGATGAATCGACCTCATGGTAAGATCCATCGTATACTGTTGCATGGATACCAACTACTGGGAATCCACCAAGAGAGCCGGCCTTTGTAGCCTCCTCGATACCTTCGCCGATTGATGGGATGTACTCCTTTGGAATAGCACCACCGACAACCTCTGAATCGAACTTGAAAAGTTCTTCTCCATTGGCATCCATTGGCTCGAAGCGAACCTTACAGTGTCCGTACTGTCCACGTCCACCTGACTGCTTAGCATATTTGTATTCCTGATCAACAGCCTTTGTAAATGTCTCCTTGTAAGCAACCTGAGGTGCACCAACGTTTGCCTCAACCTTGAACTCACGGAGAAGACGGTCAACGATGATCTCAAGGTGAAGCTCACCCATACCAGCGATGATTGTCTGACCTGTTTCCTGATCAGTATGAGCACGGAATGTAGGATCCTCCTCTGCAAGCTTTGCAAGAGCCTCACCTAACTTACCCTGTCCAGCTTTTGTCTTTGGCTCGATAGCGAGCTCGATAACTGGCTCTGGGAACTCCATAGACTCAAGGATAACCGGATGCTGCTCATCACAGATTGTATCACCTGTTGTTGTGAATTTAAATCCAACAGCAGCAGCGATATCACCTGAGTAAACCTCATCCAATTCCTGTCTCTTATTTGCATGCATCTGAAGAATACGTCCGATACGCTCTTTCTTATCCTTTGTTGCATTTAATACATAAGAACCTGCCTTACATTTTCCTGAGTAAACACGGAAGAATGCAAGCTTTCCTACGAATGGATCTGCCATGATCTTGAATGCAAGTGCTGAGAATGGCTCATCATCTGATGAATGTCTCTCAATCTCATTTCCCTCAAGATCTGTTCCCTTGATTGAAGGGATATCTGTAGGAGCTGGCATGTACTCAACAATAGCGTCAAGTAACTTCTGTACACCCTTGTTACGGTATGCAGAACCACAACATACAGGTACTGCTGTACACTCACATGTTGCTTTACGAAGAACCTTCTTCATATCCTCTACAGATGGCTCCTCACCCTCAAGATACTGCATCATGAGATCGTCATCTAACTCACAGATTTTCTCAATAAGCTCTGTACGGTACTCTGCAGCCTGATCAGCCATATCTCCAAGATCATCAGTAACTGTGATATCGTCACCCTTCTCATCATTGTAGATATATGCCTTCATCTCGAAAAGGTCGATAATTCCTTTGAAATCGTCCTCTTTACCGATTGGTAACTGAAGTACAATAGCATTTTTTCCTAATCTTGTACGGATCTGGTCAACAGCTCCGTAGAAGTTTGCACCTAAGATATCCATCTTATTGATGAATGCCATACGAGGTACATTGTATGTGTCAGCCTGACGCCAAACGTTCTCTGACTGAGGCTCAACACCACCCTTTGCACAGAACACACCAACTGCGCCATCAAGTACACGGAGTGAACGCTCAACTTCTACTGTGAAGTCAACGTGGCCCGGTGTATCGATGATGTTGATACGATGCTCAAGTGCTCCTGGCTTTGGTTTAGTGAACTCTTCAAGTGTCCAGTGACATGTTGTAGCGGCAGAAGTAATTGTAATACCTCTTTCCTGCTCCTGCTCCATCCAGTCCATGGTAGCAGTACCTTCATGAGTATCACCGATTTTATAGTTAATACCAGTATAATAAAGAATACGCTCTGTCAGTGTTGTTTTACCAGCATCGATATGAGCCATGATTCCAATATTTCTGGTTCTCTCAAGTGGATATTCTCTTCCAGCCAAGGTTTTTTCCTCCTATATTTAGTGTCCTATGCACAACCGGACTCTGTTACAAATCCGGTCCGCTGCA
>OHKZ01000804.1_pt1 | contig 12745 bp, 14 predicted proteins | sample 1569011 | NCBI WGS metagenome assembly OHKZ01 (sample SAMEA3879564, study PRJEB24766) | human gut metagenome | biome: human-associated habitat; feature: feces | place: USA | collected 1985/1987
CAAACTGAATGATGAAATCAATGTGCAAGCTGCCCGTGAATATGCCCGCCGCCGTTGCAACCAAACTCAGACGAGAAATACAATGCGGCACGAACACAAGAGGAAAAACAATAGTTTACCGTTAAAAGGAAATTTAAATATTTTTTCAAGCTTGAACAAGAAACGGATTACGACACCTTGCTGTATTGCAGTTTTGCGTTAATCAGATTTTCGTCATGATTATACAACGAGGCAACTTTTCAATGTCCAAGTAATTCAGCACTAATTATGCTAAACCAACATTGTTATTTATTTGACCAATTTAAATATCTTGAATTTAATTAAATTTGACTTCTGACATTATTTTTTGAGGATATAAAGATGATACCAAATAATACGTTCTGTTTCTAATATCGGTGGAATCATAATTGAGAAATTGTTCAGAAGAGATAGGAACGGGTGCAATAAACGTTTTTTGTTCACCTTTTGAAAGTTTAATATACATTCCACAATCATTGTAATACATAACGAGCGGGTAATAAAATTGTAATGAAAAAGCACCTGATTCAATATGAAAAGCTGTTAAATCAACAGTTATTTCATCATCTGTTGTATTGGAAATTATAATTTTTATTAAGCCAAGATTCAAATCTTCACTTTTCAAATAGTCAGAATTTTCTTCCAAATATTCTGATAAATCATCATCATTCATAATGTCCATACGCTTAAGCATGTATGTATCTGTTATAGTGAATTTTGCATTTTGACAAACAAATGAATCGCCCATTTTATATACAACTTTTTCGTTTTGCGGATATTTTGAATTGATACTAAAAAACCTAATGACACCACATATACATAATACTGTTACAATAAGGAGCGTTACAATAACTTTTAAATTATTTTTCTTTCTCATAAAGACTATCTCTCCTGATGATTTTACCCTGCGCTAATTCTATAGTTTCGTCGCAAAGAGCGTTAATCTGATTTTTGTCATGACATGACAGCAACACAACTCTATCGGGAACTTTTGCGGACAAAATCATTTTTTTGACATTTTCACATGAAGCTTCATCCAACGCATTAAAAGGTTCATCTAAAACTAAAATATCAGGATTTTCCATTATTGCCTGCGCAATCCCAAGTCGTTGTCTCATTCCAAGTGAATACTTTCCGACAGCTTTTTTGTCCTCTGGATTTAACCCTACTCGTCTTATAGCATTCTTTATATCATCATTTGTGATTTTTTTATTTAAATCAGCAAGAAATTTCAAATTCCAATATGCCGAATAGTCTTTTAGGAATCCAGGTGTTTCAATTATCAATCCTACATTTTTAGGCATGTCCACATCTTTGCCGATTACTTTATCTGAAACTGTTATTTCTCCCGAATCTAATAATATGAATCCACATATGCTTTTAAATAAGACTGTTTTTCCACTGCCATTTCTACCTATTATTCCATATATTCTTCCTTTATATATTTCAAGTGAAACATCATTCAGTACAACCTGCTCACCAAATTTTTTATAAGCATTTTTTATAGATATTACCAATTCATTCATCAAATCATCTCCAATACATTCAATGTACACTTTTTACCTTTTTTCAAAATATATGTAATTAATATAATAATTACAAGTATTTCAACCGTAACAATATATATAATTGATATCGGATTACTTTTCCTCATAAATATGAATATATTTGTCCAATGAATTACAGACATATACTGAAGCTTATAAAGCCAGAACACGTCTATAAGATTCGAAAATACAATCATCGCTGCCGCTATAGAAGCCCCAAATATTCTATTATTTCCCAAATTTGCAGCAAAAATTATTAGCCCAACAATAAAACCGGCTGATACATTTAATAAAAATGTTATTAAACATGCTATTATTGGTGAAAAATATATAACCGCTTCTTCATGCAATACAACACCTGCAAGTGCAGGATTATGAGATAGATTAATCCAAATATCTCCCCATTTTGCCGAGGGCGCAACCCATGGAATAAATACAATAATGCTTACAAAAAACATCCATGCAAAATATATGACATTTGCTAACAAAATATATAATATTTGACCACAAAACCATTTTTTTCTGCCTAATCTGGAAAGTGTAAATAATTGGTGTTCATCAATAAATGGTGCATTACATAACAAAAGGATTATCCCAAAATAAAATAACATTCGTGTTATTGAATCATCCATTTGAAATGTAAAAAAAAATGGTGTAACTGAGAGTCCTTTTAACGCTGCATAGTTTTTTATACTATCACTTCTTATGTACGTAAAAACTGCTACAGCCAAAAACGCAATATATACCCTGTAATTATTGCGCCATTTTCTAATATTACACCACATACTTCTAAACATTTTGTATTCTCCTTTTCATCTTCCAATAACACAATTTATACATAATAAAAACAATGCAACCAGAATAGCATATCGCGTAAAGCCAATGATATAACATATTATCAAATATATGTGTAAATGCGAAATACACACAGGATGGTAATAAATATATATTACTACACCATTTATTCAACAGAGTCATAACCATATACAAAATCAAAATCGGAGCTGCCGTCCCGACAAATATATTAGGAATAAAAATTGTAACTGTAACCGCAAGACAGGATAAAGTTCCACATAACAATGAAAAGATTAATCCTGTCCAAACATTTTCTGTAAAATATGCCCAATCTCCAATAATACCATTTCGTGGCATATAACCAAGTATAATAAGTGAAAATATAATTAACACTCCAAAAACTATAATTGATAGCAAAGCACTAATACTTCCCCAAATAAATGCCGAAATCAACTCTGCTTTTATATAGTCTTTTTTTTTCGTCTTTGCAATTATGAATTTTATATATCCGCTTTGCAAATCCTGGCACAGGTTTAGTCCTCCGCCAAATACACTTAAAATATAATACAAAATAATAAAGCCTGATGAGATGCTAACAGCTACTATATCATTAAATGATGCGCTCTCTTTCTGTTGTATGATTGCTCCCAGCCCATTTATATATAAAGCTGCAATCATTCCAATAATGCATAAATATGATTTTTTGCTGTGAAAACTTCTAGACATGCACATTTTCAAATCTATTATCATTGTATTCTATATTCCTCCCCTGTATATGCGTCATATACATCATAAAGAGCCATTTTTTGCGTATAACTGTTTTCTCCTGTCACCAATTGGTTTTGATAGTAGTAAACCACCCAAACAGGCTTAATATCATAAGTTTCATTTTTATCTGCAAACAACATATATTCTAATGATATTTCGCTTACCTCAATATCCCCGGATGTTACGTATTTTTTTAGTTTATCAACCTCTTTTGAAAGTATAGACGATGGATGTAATATCTCACCAGTCTCAGTTGTCTCGACCCAATCATACAATGGTGGAATATCTAAAAACGAAATTCCCTTTTCATCCATAGCTATTACCAAATGATTTTCTTGATTTGCATAACCCGTTAACGCTTCATTTTCAGGGCATCTGCTATATGGAATACCATACACGTCCGGAAACATAAAAAATACATATGTATCATTTTGTTTATCTGTATCATCCTCTGGAAATATTAATGTATTTTTGTCATCAAGAACGTATAATTCATTTTTTTCACAAACATTAATTTCAAGTTCTTTCGCTGTTTTAACCGCTAATTCTTCCGCCTCTTCGGCAGACATAAACATTAGTTGTTTGTCAGTTCTAAACTTATCTTTATCATTAAACGGTGAGTAATATGTGCCAAATTTAGACGCACTAACAGCAAGCTTTCCGTCATGCGTCTCGGCTAAAGCTGAATCATTTCTGATTGCTATGCTATCCTGAGTATAATTGTTATCCCATAAATAAATCTCATTACCATTCTCCGATCTGTGGCTTTGTACACATACATCCTTATTTAGATTAATCGCTTTTGCTAATTTTTCCATCAGATCATAGCATTTATCCTTATTTTCCGAAAAATTAATAGCCTTAACTTTTCCACTTTTAACGTAATAACTTGTTGCATCCCAGATATTAATTTCTGAATCAATGTTCAGCTTATCATTTACAACGCATTTTATATTTTGTGGAAGTTTTCCTATCTGTTCTTCGTCCAAAGAATTTAGCACATTTTCATAATCATTTAAGTCTGTGGTATTAGCTTGTGTACCATCATCTATTACGTTTTCAGTTGGTGCACAACTAACAAGTGAAAAACATAGTATAAGTATAATATAGCAGATTTTCTTCATTAAATCACCCCATTGAATGTTAATACATTTTACGGATTCCAGTAACCTGAGACTGTAACGGTCACGCCACCATTAGAAGATGGATTATATCCATATAGCTTAATCCTATCATCCTTATATACAGTAGATGTATATATAACCTGTGTACCCCCAATTCCTCTCACTGAATTATAATTAGAAACAAAGCCTTTTCCCTGCTTATAGGCTTTAAATTTTATTGTTGCCGAAGGATAAGATAAAGATGTTACATTTACCCCAGCATATGCACTATCTCCATTTTTTCGTACATAACTAGTGTTTGTTACATTTTCCGTCATAAGCGAAAAATTGTAAGTTTGAGCCGTAACAACTGTAACAGAAAACATAGTACCTATTGCTAGTGTTGAAAAAAAGTTTTTAATTTTCTCATTGATTTTCTCCTTTTGATATTAATTACTCAAAATTCCCATATCTAAATAGATTTTTTGTAATTAGAAATTTAAGTGTTTCAAGTTTACAAGTTACATAACAATAATTATTGTTGCTTGAAGTCAATGACAATTTCTATTATCATCATTTTCGTTATTTTTTCAATACTATTTACACGAAGCAACATTTTTATGTCCTTTTTGGTCGATTTCACTGCCAAAAATAACCTCTTTACAATTTTAATTATTGCAACAGATTTTTGTCGTTATTTTACCCCCCCACTGACAAACAAATGAAAATACTACTGTTCCTATAAAACAAACCTACCATATACTTCTTAGTACTTTGTTTTCTTTATAATTCTCCGAACATGGAACCAGCCATTGATCTTGCCGATATTTCAAAATATGTTCCTCCAATGGTTTGTATTCTTTTACTATTATGCTCCACATCAACGCAGTAATATTGACTATCACCGAACTATAATAAACAATCGGTGAGTTTGTCTTATCATAAAAGAAGTAATATGCCATTTTCCACATGAATATAAACCATACACAAGATACAATAATTGTAAATGTACTATCCATTTTCCACTTCAATCCAAACAGTACCAAAGGTAAAAAAGCTAAGATTACAGCTATCGGTAATCCTGCCGCCTTTCCATGTCTGACACCTGATTCCAAATGCCATATTCCCGATAAAAGAACTACAAACGGAATAAGTATCGTTAAATAAATATTCCAAATTAATATTATATTTCTACTTCCACAATGTCTCATTTTCATAATAATATCCTTATCTTTCAGCCACTTTTATCTGCCATACTTTTCTTGTAATAAGAATACATCCTAATATATTGCAAATCCACGATTTGGAATAGAACAACATTTTTCGGGCACTTTTGGTCAATTTATGATATCCAAAACCACCCGTTTTTTGTCTTTTCACGTCTTTTTCTTGCCTTACTCTGCGTACTTCTCTATAATAATTTTAATTAGATTTTACAGGAGATCTTCAATGAGAATACTTATTTGTGACGATGATCCATCTATCACGCAATCACTATCCCAGATAATCAAAACATATTTCAACAAAAAGAAAGTAAATAATCTCGATATTGTAACCTTTAATGATGGGGACAGCCTTCTTTCTGATAAATCCCAAAAAGATATCATCTTTTTGGATATAGAAATGCCCGGTTTTGACGGCATCTATGTGGGAAATGAACTAAAAAAGCAGAATGACTCCGTTATTATTTTTATAGTGACATCTTACCTCGAATATCTGGATGCCGCCATGAGATTCCATGTATTCAGATACTTATCTAAGCCAATAGATAAACAACGGTTATTCCAAAATTTAGATGATGCACTTGAGCTATACTATTCTATCAATCAAAAAATCGCAGTTGAAACAAAATATGGTGTTACGTCTGTTTTGACTTGCGATATCGTATATGTGGAGGCAAAGGGGAGAAAGGTTATAGTACATACTGCCACGGCTGATTTGGACTCCACTCAGACACTTCAATTTTGGATAGAGCATCTGCCGCAGGCTACCTTTTTTCAGTCACACCGTAGCTATATCGTAAATATGGCTATGGTAACAAGCTTTGATCACGAGCTTATATATCTTTGTGATGGTCAGTTTACAGCATATTTAACAAGAAGAAAATTCACCGAATTTAAGAAAGCATATTTGGTGTTTATGGAAAGTAAGAGGTAATACTTATGAGTGCTGCTGTTTGTTATTTTTTAGTTTATTTTTCTGAGGCATTAATACTGTTGCAATATTCATCTAATGTTTTTGAATACAAAATTTCCTCGATAAAACGATATATATTACTTACAATACTATTTATCCCCATATATTTTATTTCATTCGCACATATTGCTTTATTAAACACTGCCTTATTTTTTGTTGCTACTTTTGTTTTTTTGAAAATTTCAACCATGGAAAATAGTGCAACTCTCTTTTTTCATTCTGCAATTATGATTGTAATTATGACTTTGTGTGAGCTTGCTTCTATGGGGATTTTTTCAAAGTTTTCATATCATTTTTATTCTAAAATGAATGATACCGTTTTGCTTTATTCAGTTAGTTTTTTAAGCAAATTACTTTACTTTGTAATCATATATTTTATATCACATAAGCTATCCAGCACCAGATCCAATATACGATTTTCCATCTATGAAATCACTACATTGGCTATAATACCTGTTATTTCCGTATTTGTAATATACACAATGATATATTTTCTTATGAATTATGAAATAAAATCTCCACTCAACTATCTGCTCATCCTTAGCAGCTTTTTCATGCTGCTTATAAACATACTCATCTTTGGGCTGTTTGAACATATTAAGCAAAAAAATTCCGAAATAGCAGAGCTCACACTTCAGAACCAGCGTGATGCCGACTCTGTAGAATACTACAAAGCCCTCGTGTCACAGGATGAGAAACAAAAAGTTCTCATTCATGACATCAAAAAGCATCTCAATGCCATAGCCTCACTGAACGAACAGCACGATTCTGAAAAAATCGCAGCATACCTTACCCACGTACTCGGTTCTCCCGAATTGCAGCACTCTGTGCGCGTCTGCGACAACGACCTGCTTAATTCTCTCATATGCCGTTACCAGAAAATATGTCTCATGAAAAAAATCGCATTTCACATCGATATCAGAAGCAAGTGCATTGATTTCGTAAGCTATGATGATTTAAGCATTTTGTTTGGTAATCTTATGGACAATGCCGTAGAATCTGCCGAGAAGATGGCGGTTAATCCTTTTATCGAATTAAGTGTCTTTTGTAGAGAAAATACAAATATGACTATCATCACCCTGATAGATTCCTGCCGCGTAAATCCTATTGATAAAAATGGCAACCTTTTACCAACTAAAAAACCGAATCCACAGTTTCATGGATTCGGTATGCGTAGTATAGAAAATATTGTTAAAAAGTATAACGGTGAAATGACTTTTTACTTTGATGATCCTACCAAGACATTTCATACGATTATTATGCTTCGGCACTGAAAGCTGTTTCTTTTTCGTTTACAAAGCTATTTTCATCAGCAGAAGCCATTCCATAACCGGCATCTGCTTTCATTATTTTATAGGCAGAGTAATTATTTATCGAATCAGGCGCAGTTCTTCCTTTATACCCCTCATATGACATAAGCGCAAACATTTCCAGATCCGAAGCATTGCAATTAAATTCTTGCCAAAAGTTCCGCAGGTGTAAGTGCCATAACCTTACTTTGCGTGAAGTCTTTGATGTTGCGCGTAATAATATAGTCTGCATGAACATATTCAGCAGTTGCACTTTGTATGGCATCTTCAAAATCTTTCCACTTCATATTTACAGCCATCTCAAGCACAACTGAACTAAAATCAGCAAACTCAAAAATAAGTTTTAACTTGCGGAATACATCTTCTATCTGCTCTGGAGTCATTTGTTTTCTCATGATATACATCATATTTGCATAAGTTAATGTAGATATATATCCCTTTGCCTGTTCAGTTTCACAAAGTTTCCAAATTATAGATGATTCCTTCACAAAATCTGAGCGACTTAGTAAAACATCAAGTATAATGTTAGTATCAATCAACAAAACCATATTTTTCCCTCATACTTTCGGTTTTTATCTCATCTAAATTACCATTATCCTGAAGTATTCCTGTTAGAGAATCCGTCAAATATGATACTGCGGCATCCTTAGGAATAAATCTTCCCACTTCATGACCATTCTTTGTAACAATGATTTCATGTCCTGACATAACAAGATTCAAATATCTCCCAAAATTGTTCTGCATTTCTGTTGCAGTTGCTGTTGCTGTATTCATATGCCTTCCTCCTATCCATTTCTTTTTTAGCTAATTATATTATAACGTTAATTAGCTATTTTTTCAAGATATATCCCCGTTGTAACATTATTCTTGATATTTTTTGCTGTATTTGTAACATAATTCCGTACATTTTTCCAACATTGAATTTTATTTTCAAAAATTAAAAAAATTAAAAAACACTGTCCGTAGACAGTGCACATAATCTCTTGTTGCCTACTTCCATCACTCCTCCAAATCTGTTATACTGATTATATAAAAATGAATTGGAGATGGGACAATGGGTATTTATTTTAATCCGGGAAATGGCAGCTTTACAAAAGACAAAAACAGTCAGCTATATATTGACAAAACCGGTCTGATTGAATATTTAAATAGAGTTATCTGTACAAATGCCAATTGCATAAGTGTCAGCCATGCCAGAAGGTTTGGTAAATCCCATGCTGCAGGAATGATCGATGCATACTACAGCAGAGGTTGCGATTCATCAAATCTTTTTGCCGATTCTGAAATTGCAGCTAAGGACAGCTATGCTGTACATTTGAATAAATACAATGTCATACACATTGATGTATCATCATTTTGGGATGCTTACAAAGATAATGTGATAGAAAAAATTCAGGAATATATTTATGACGAGCTTAAACAGGTATATGGCGATCAGATAGATTATACCAAGATGATCAGTGCTGTGCTCATGTCCGTCTACAACATTTCCGGTATTCCATTTGTTATAATAATTGATGAATGGGATTGTGTAATCCGAAATGGTGGAAATAAAACACTGGTTCACAGCTATCTTCAGTTTCTACATTTGTTATTTAAGAGCGAAGAGTCAAAAACTTTTTTAGCTTTGGCATATATCACCGGTATTCTGCCAATCAAAAAAATTAAAGATGAATCAGCTCTGAACAACTTCCGTGAGTTTACAATGTTGAAATCTAAACAATTGACTAGATATTTTGGTTTTACAGAGGATGAAGTTAAAAAACTGTGCATCACATATGATATGGATTTCGAATCAATAAAAGCATGGTATAACGGATATCTGATAGATGGGCTTCATATGTATAATCCTAATTCCGTTGTTCAGGCTATGCTAGATCATGACTATGATTTTTACTGGAAAAATACATCCTCGTTTGAATCAATCAACACATTTATCACCATGAACTATGCCGGTTTAAAGGATGATGTGCTCGCCATGCTTTCCGGCGATAAAATCAGAGTTAATGTAAATACCTTCCAAAATGACCTTACTACAGTTGCTTCAAAGGATGATGCACTTACAGCTTTAATTCATTTAGGTTATCTGGCTTATGATGCCAACAAAAAAATGGCATATATACCTAATTATGAGGTTGCTGCTGCATATGATCTTGCATTACAGACCGGTTCATGGAGTGAAGTAGCCAACTCCATTTCAAAATGCGATGAATTATTAGATGCTACCCTAAATGAAGATGCTGATAAAGTCGCTGAATTGGTAGAAATAGCACATGAAACATATACATCTGTTCTTAAATACAACGACGAAAATTCTTTAAGCTGTGTTCTCACAATGGCATATTTTACTGCAAATGCATATTACAATATTGTCAGAGAATTTCCAGCCGGCAAAGGTTTTGCTGATCTTGTTTTTATTCCAAGAGCGAATGCCTGTGGCAGACCTGCAATAGTAATTGAACTTAAGTACAATGCTTCCGCTGATTCTGCCATATCACAGATTAAAAACCGCAGATATCACGGAGCCTTATCAGGATACAGCAATCAGATCTTACTTGTCGGAATTAACTACAGCAACACATCTGATAATAAAAAGCATACATGTATAATTGAAAGTATTAATAACCTCGATTAACATAAAGAATAACACAAGCGGACTGACGAAGCAGCCCGCTTGCTTTAGTGTAATAATTATCCTTCAATAGAAATCTATTTCTACTTATGCCTAAATATATATCTCACTACTTCCGCATTCATGGTCACTACTGTTTCCTACACTGATTCGAAGTTGCATTCCGCTACTAACGATTTCCATATTTTTATCAAAGTAAGAAAACTCTTCTGAATCAATAGAGAAATCCACACTCTTAGCTTCTCCCGGATCCAGAAAAACCTTCTGAAAACGGACAAGTTCCTTCTTCGGTCGTACCACAGATGTTTGTAATGTTTCATAATAGCACTGAACAACCTCTGCCCCTGTAACTTTACCTGTGTTACTTACATTACAATGGACATGCACTCTTTTGTCCTGTCCTATCTTGACTTCAACATCCGAAATATCAAATTCTGTATAGGACAATCCAAAACCAAAAGGATATAATGGTGAATTAGGAATATCCATATATCTGCTTGTGAAACGGTTCTCTAGATTATCCTCTGTAAGCACATGTCCGGTTTTTATATCCCAGTAACTTATCGGCACCTGTCCAACGCACCATGGAATACTTACAGCCAGCTTTCCGGAAGGATTGATCATGCCATATACAAGATCTACTATTCCCTCTGCCCCCATGGTTCCGGGTCTCCATGCCATGATGACGGCTTTGGATTTTTCTGAGATTCTTCGCAGATCCAGTGGTCTTCCTGAGATTATCACTGTCACGATATTATCCGTGCGTTTTACTATTTTTTCAAAAAGCCTCTGCTGCTCTTCCGGTAAAGTCAGAAATGCTCTGCTGGCAGCCTCTCCGGACTGAGATTCATGTTCTCCAAGTACACATACAACCGTATCTTCCCGGTTTATCGTTTCCAGCCACTGCTCATCTATTTCTTCATCCGAATCAACCGGTTTCACTTGCCAGATCCTGCATTCTTCCTCAGAAAGCATTCTGCATCCAGGAATACATACCCCATTAATCTTCTTATCTTGAAGAATATCTTCGATTGTCTCAACAGGCTCATGCTCACCAAAGATTGCCCAACGGCTCAGGAATTCCTTTGATGTCACATAAGGTCCTGCCCAGATAACTTTCTGTTTCTGGCTCAAAGGCAGAATTTTTTCATTTTTCAAAAGGACGTAGCTTTCGCTGGCCATCTGATATGCCTTTGTCCGGTTATACTGAGTGAGGTTTCCACTCTTTCCAATTCCTGCAAAAGGATTTTCAAAAAGCCCCAGCTGATTCTTCATCATCAAAACCCTGAATGCACTTTCATCGATAAAAGACTCCGGAATCTGCCCGTTTTTCACCAGTTCTTCTAAACGAAACATATAAGCAGGACTCATCATATCTATGTCCACTCCCGCTTCTATCGCCTGAGACGCCGCTTCATCCATATTGGCTGCCACACCCTGTTCCTTCAGCTGCCCAATAGAGCCCCAATCTGAGATCACTGTACCATCAAAGCCTTCTTTATCCCGCAATAGATCTCTGAGAAGTTCTTTATTTCCGCTGATTGGTTTTCGGTCTATTGCATTAAATGCGGTCATAACCATAGCAGGCTTTGCCTTCAACGCCATGCGGAAAGGTTTTACATACTGTTCCAGAAATGTCCGTTGAGATATTTCAACATCGTTGTATTCCCTGCCTGCATTGACCGCCCCGTAACCTGCAAAATGTTTCAGACATGCTGCGATTCCTTCATCGTTTTTCTGCTGATAGCCATCTACCATTGCTTTTCCCATGATCCCATTTACATATGGATCTTCTCCAAAGGATTCCATCATCCTTCCCCATCTGGGATCTCTTGAAACATCAATCATAGGAGAAAATGTTGCTCTGAGCCCTTCTGAAGATGCCTCTGAGGCAGCTATAGAAGCCGCCTCAGACACCAGTTCCGGATGAAATGAACACGCCTGCCCCAACGGAATCGGAAAAATCGTCCGACATCCATGGATAACATCTGCCATAAAAAGAAGCGGAATATGATGGGGATGCTGTTCCATATATCTGCTCTGAATATCATAAATTTTATCTTTACCGATCACTCCAAGCACTGAACCGGCATATTGAATGATCCATTCCGGTGGTAACTGTTCGCCAACAACACCGGTGAGTACTGCCTCTTTATCGAAGTATACACCAGTGAGCTGCACCATCTGTCCTATTTTTTCCTGTAATGACATTTCTGACAGCAATTGCTGTAATTCATGTATTTCCATAAATACTCCTTATGTTCAATCCGTTTATTTCTAATGTTCATTTCTCCAAAGAGCACCTGAGCTGTTTTTCTGCTTTTTCAACTATAATTGCATCATGCAAGCGGCCTTACGCTTCCTTCCGTAATTCCA
>OHKZ01000812.1_pt1 | contig 12455 bp, 10 predicted proteins | sample 1569011 | NCBI WGS metagenome assembly OHKZ01 (sample SAMEA3879564, study PRJEB24766) | human gut metagenome | biome: human-associated habitat; feature: feces | place: USA | collected 1985/1987
TCTCTGTGATCTGCGTCCAGATTCTTACACGGGGACGGGAACAGACACTGACGCGTTTTACAAACGCCATGCTCCATCTGCTTTTTGCAGGATGGATGCCGGAAATTTGCTGTCGGACCGCCAACATCATGAATATATCCTTTAAAGTCCTTATCTTTTGTAATTTCTTTTGCTTCTTCAATCAGAGATTCATGACTTCTTACCTGGACAATTCTTCCCTGATGGAACGTCAATGCGCAAAAACTGCATCCTCCAAAACATCCTCTGTTGCTAATCAGACTGAATTTAATCTCCTTGATTGCAGGAACTCCGCCTTTCGCCTCGTAAGACGGATGGTAAGTCCTCTGATAAGGAAGGGAGTAAACATCATCCATCTCCATCTGTGTCAGTGGTGTTGCCGGCGGATTCTGTACTACATACAGATGATCAGAATATGGTTCTACAAGACGTTTTCCGTTAAATGCATCCGTATTCAGATACTGTGTGTAAAAGCTGCGGGCATAATTCATCTTGTCCGCTTTGAGGTCTTCAAAGGACGGAAGGATTTCCGCATCATAAATACTGTCTAATGATTTCGTTTTTACAACCGTACCGGCTATATACGTGATATCCTCAACCGGTATCCCGGCATCCAGTGCTTCTGCAAGCTCTATGATCGAATGTTCTCCCATTCCATAAGAAATCACATCTGCACCCGAATCGAGCAGTACAGAACGTTTCAGCTTGTCTGACCAGTAATCATAGTGTGCCATTCTTCGAAGACTTGCTTCGATACCGCCCAAAATGATCGGTGTCTTTTTATAAGTCTGACGAATCAGATTTCCATATACTACGCAGGCATAGTCCGGTCGTTTTCCCATCTCGCCGCCCGGTGTATAGGCGTCTGTCTTTCTTCTCTTTTTGGATACAGAATAATGATTTACCATAGAATCCATATTTCCTGCAGAAACAAGAAATCCAAGTCTTGGTTCTCCGAACACCTGCACGCTCTCCGGCTTACGCCAGTCCGGCTGTGCAATGATCCCAACACGATATCCTCTGGATTCCAGAAGACGTGTAATGATTGCGTGACCAAAAGATGGATGATCGACATAGGCGTCTCCTGATACATAGACAAAATCTACCTGATCCCATCCTCTCTCTTTCATCTCTTCTCTGGTAATTGGTAAAAAATTTCCTTTCATGCTTTCTCCCTGTTTAACGTAATAATGAACAGTCACGCAATGCTTCCAGTTCCTGTCCTGTTAATTCTCGATATTCTCCTAATGCAAGCCGCGGATCAAGTACAAGGCTCCCCATCTGCAGGCGTTTCAGATAAATAACCTCTTTTCCGACTGCATGGAACATTCGTTTCACCTGATGAAACTTTCCCTCTCTGATCGTCAGTCGGATTTCGGAAATCTCTTCACTTTTCAGAATTTCCAGATGAGCCGGAAGTGTCGGTTTCTCTTCCCCGATTTCAAGTCCTTCTGCAAATCTTCTCACATCTTCTTCCGTAACTTTTCCATCGATTCTGGCGAAATAGACTTTATCTACATGCTTCTTCGGTGACAAAAGCTGATGTGCAAGTTCGCCATCATTTGTGATCAGCAAAAGTCCCTCTGTGTCTTTATCTAATCTTCCGACAGGAAAGAGATCCTTTCTCTGCTTTTCATCAATCAAATCTAATACAGTACTGTCGTTTTTATCTTCCGTTGCAGAAACCACCCCGGCTGGCTTATTTAACATGTAATATTCATATTCTGCATAAGCAACCATCTGTCCCTGGTAAAACACATGATCTTTTTCTGTGTCAATCTTGATTTCCGGACGTTTTACCGTCTCTTCATTAACTCGAACCTGTCCTTTTGTGATTGCTTTCTTCACTTCTGTACGTGTTCCGATTCCCATGTCTGCCAGATATTTATCCAGTCTCAGTTTCATGAGTTCCACCGCCATCCCGGAAGGTACTTATTCTTAAGCATCTGATTCACAAGCTTTCCAAAACCAAGCGGATATCCATCCACACAGATCAGATACCATCCCTTGTCTTTCGGCTTCACAAGATCCTCCACATCCAAAGTCTCGCCTTTCAGATATTTCATAACGCGTTCGTCTTCTAATGGAAGGTCGATCACCTGATCATATTCTTCCTTTTTCAGATTCATCGCCAGTGCCTGACTCGGCTCAAAACGATTCTTCTTCAGTTCACCCATCAGTAGGCCTGTTCTTAAGAAACGGATTCCACGAAGTGTCGGAAGTCCTTCCGGCATATAATATACTTTCTCTCCACGCAGATCCATGCGAGAGGAATCGAATTTTCGATCAATATGACCAAGAAATTCTTCCAATTCTTCCGGAAGCTTCTTGTTCTTCCCACTCTCCGGAAGTCTCTTTCCTTCTTCCTGTTTTTCACCCTTTTGAAGAAGTGCGAGGAAATGTCCTTCTCCCTTCATACGATGAGGGAAAATACGAACCGTCTTTTCAAGTTCCGGATTCTTGCTTTCTGTCACCTGCGGCATTCCATCTGCAAATCCTTCGTAACCTTCCATCTCACAGATCTTAAATTCCGGGTATTCCTGAAGCAGATATTCAATCGTCTGTTCATTCTCTTCCGGTGAAAATGTACAGGTGGAATAAAGCAGCATTCCACCCGGGCGCAGCATCTGGGCTGCCTGTGTCACAATGCTTCTCTGGATCTTTGAAAAAAACTCCGGTCCGTGTTCTTCCCATGCTTTCACCATCTTTTTCTCTTTACGGAACATGCCTTCCCCGGAACAAGGTGCGTCGATCAAAATCTTATCAAAATACTCTGGGAAATAAGAAACAAGCTTTCCAGGCTCTTCACTTAAGATGAGCACGTTTCCAATTCCAAATAATTCAAGATTCTTCAAAAGTCCCTTCGCTCTGGAACTGCTCAGATCATTCGCAGCCAGTACACCGGTTCCTCCAAGCTTTGCCCCAAGTTCTGTGGCCTTGCCTCCAGGTGCTGCACAGACATCAAGCACACGGTCTCCCGGCTCTACCGGAAGACGATCTGCCGGTGTCATGGCACTTGGCTCCTGCAGATAATAAAGTCCTGCGAAATAATATGGATGTTTCGACGGCTGGATATTATCTCCGTCATAATAGAATCCATTATGGATCCACGGAACCGGCTCTAACGGCCAAGGTGCGATCTTCAGGAAATCTTCCACAGAAATCTTCGCTGTGTTCACGCGCAGACCATAGTGACGCGGTTCATCATAACATGCCGTATATGCTTCATATTCAGAACCAAGAAGATCCTTCATTTTCTCTTCAAATACTTTTGGTAAATTCATATTTATTGTTTGCTCCTTTGCAATATCAAGATCAAAATACTTTACATTTAACTATATCATATTTCCATAGCTTCGGTATAGTTTCTTTTTTCTTTTCATAGAATATTTTTGTAAAAGGAGGTTTCCTATGCTTCTGGCTCTCATACTGCTTTCACTGTTTTTTACGATGCTCCTCTTTCCTGAAACTGTATTCCAGGGAGCTTGTGATGGCCTGCTTCTCTGGTATCAGATTCTGATACCGACCCTTTTTCCTTATCTTATTGTCACAGGACTTTTATTGAAAACAGATGGTGCTGCTGTTGTCTCCCGTCTGCTTTTCCGTCCTTTCCATCTGCTCTTTGGAACTTCTTTCTATGGAAGTTTCGCCGTTCTGTCCGGCTTTTTATGCGGTTATCCAATGGGCGCAAAAATCATTGCCGACCTTCTTCTTCAAGGAAAAATTTCTCTTGAAGAAGCTTCTTACCTGCTGTCCTTCTGTAATAATGCAAGTCCATCTTTTATTATTACTTTTCTTGTTTTAAATACAATTCATCAGAAAGCTTTCTGCATTCCCGCTTTACTGCTTCTTTTCGGAACTATGATCCTCTTAAGCTTTCTTCAACGGATTCTAAGACATTTCATCAAAAATAAAGATTGGATTTTCCCGGAAATGTCCGAAGTTTTCACACAGGAGAATTCCATTTTTTCAAAACCACTGACGCACAAAATGAATTTTTCCGTGTTAGAATCCTGTATCCTGAACAGTTCAGAAACACTTGTAAAAGTCGGAGGTTACCTGATGATCTTTTCTGTACTTCTTGCATTATTGGAACTTCTGCCGATTCGTTCACCTGGTTTTCTTCTCCTGAAATCTTCTCTTGAGATGACAAACGGAATTCTTCTCCTGTCTCAAAGTCTTTCCCACCCCCAGGTTCTTTATCCGTTGCTTCTCGCACTTACTTCTTTTGGTGGATGGTGTTCCGTTGCCCAGACACAATCCATGATTGCCGGTACAGGACTTAAACTCTCTTCTTATATAATACAAAAACTGACCGCCGCACTGGCAGTCAGTCTTTTGACATTTCTCTATCTGAAATTTTTATAATACAATGTAATGACTACTTCAGGTCTCCCTGTCCATTCTCATCATAATATCCGTCATCGGATGGAATTTCAAGTTCTGAACGGTTAGAGCGGACTGTATCGTAGCACTCCTGTAAAGAATTGATCAATCCGTCATACTTTGTTGTATAACTGTCCAAAGTATGTCCGATAATGCTTTCTGCATTTGCAAGAAGATCATCTGTATACTGGATCGCACCAACACGGATTGTATTTGCATCCATTGTTGCGTTATCAAGAATCTCCTGTGCCTGTGCTGTTGCCTGAGTTACGATCTCATTTGCCTGAGCATATGCCTGCTGCATGATCTCATGCTCACTGACAAGCTCTGTTGTCTGAACCTGTGCTTCCTCGATCATTGCATCTGCTTTTGCCTTTGCATCAGCAAGAATCGCATCTCTGTTCGCAATAATCTTCTGATAACGTTTGATCTCATCCGGTGTCTTCATGCGAAGTTCGCGAAGTAACTCATCCAGATGTTCCTTATTTACAATAATCTTTGTTGTAGACAACGGCTGAAACTTACAATCTCTGTCTATATATTCTTCAATTTCTTCAATGATCTGTTCAATACGGCTGCTCATTGTTACACTCTCCTTTTTTCTTTCATCTTTTCTCTGAGTGCGATCTCGACGGCTTCCGGCACAAACTGTGATACGTCTCCCCCAAAAGCGGCAATCTCCCGCACTGTAGTCGAACTTAAGTAAGAATATTCTATACTTGTTGTCAGAAACATGGTCTCTATATCAGGCTTCATCCTCTGATTCGTCTGCGACATCTGCAGCTCATATTCAAAATCGGTAATCGCACGTAATCCCCTGATAACCACATCTGCACCTATCTGTTCCGCAAAGTCTACCAGCAATCCATCAAATGGTATAATCTCAACATTCGGCAGATCTTTCGTCACTTCCTTTAACATTTTAACACGTTCTTCTACAGAAAACAACGGCATTTTTGCTTTATTATTCAGTACTCCGACAATTAATTTGTCTACGATTTTACAAGATCTGCAAATGATATCATAATGTCCACGGGTAACGGGGTCAAAACTTCCCGGATAAATTGCTTTTAACATACTTCTTCCTTTCCGGCTTTCTCAATAAATACATGCTTGTTTGTCTTATATCTCTTCTCTTTGATCAAAGAATATCCCAATTCTGGAAGATATCCAAAATCTGTATCTAACGAAGCTTCTACGATGATCACCGTATCTTCATAGATCAGATCCGATCCTGCAAGGTATTCCAGAACTCTTTTCTCAAATCCCATATTATACGGTGGATCCATGAATACAAAGTCAAAAACCTTTTCACCTTCCAACTGATATAATGCGTTCATCACATCCTTTGTCAGTGTAAGTCCCTTCTTCTCCAGACGTGTGAATTTCAAATTCTCCTTGACACATTCCATCGCCTTAGGATTTTTCTCTACAAATACTGCTTCTTTTGCTCCCCTGCTGAGAGCCTCTATTCCGATTCCGCCACTTCCTGCAAACAAATCAAGGAAAATACAGTCATACATCTGCGGACTTATCATATTAAACAAAGTTTCTTTGATCCGGTCCGTTGTCGGTCTTGTCTCTATCCCCTCAAGAGTCTTCAGTTTTAGGCTTCTTGCGCTTCCTGCGATTACTCTCAAATATCGACACCTCCTGTCATTAACTATGGTGAATTTTAGCAGAAAAAAGCACCCGGGTCAATGCCGAGTGCTTTTCTCTTTTTCATTTCTTGTGTTCTTTTTACTGTACATGACAGTTTTTGAACCGCTTTTCTGTCTGATGCAGACCGCTTCTGCAGACGATTTTTCTTCGCCTGTTACTTTTCTGCCATCTGCTTCTCCTGCTGTTCAATCATCTTTTTAACCATATAACCGCCGACAGAACCATTCTGTTTTGATGTGAGGTCTCCATTGTAGCCGTCTGTTAACGGAACTCCCAACTCGGATGCTACTTCGTACTTGAACTTGTTCATAGCTCCTTTCGCCTCAGGTACTGCTGTTTTGTTAGATGAACGACTTGCCATGATCTTTTTCCTCCTTTTGCATTTTGTAACTTTACTATTTAGCTTTGTTACGCTGTTAGTATGTGGAGGAAAATTAATTTTAAACTGGTAACTTCTGGCAATCACTGATGCAGCCGAATTGCTCCATTGCTGTACAATTGCTGTAATCCGCAAACATCACAATGTTGTTTCCAGCATGATCTCATCCAGTTTTATCCGTAAATGTTCTTTCAATTTGCGATGCTCAGGGAATTCCAGTTCCGGATCGTCCAGAAGAAGTCTGTCTGCCTCTTCACTTGCGTTTTGAAGCAACTTTGCATCTTGAAATACATCGGCAACTTTAAAATCAAGCACGCCACTCTGCCGGATTCCAAAAAGATCCCCCGGGCCACGCAGTCGGAGATCTTCACTTGCAATAAAGAAACCATCATTTGAATGATTCAGGATATCTAACCGTTCCTTCGTTTCTTTTGATTTCGATGCTGTCATGAAAATGCAATAGGACTGATACTTTCCACGACCAACCCTTCCTCTCAACTGATGAAGCTGTGCCAGCCCGAAACGTTCTGCATTTTCGATCATGATCACTGTCGCATTCGGCACATCAATTCCCACTTCAACAACTGTTGTTGAAACAAGCACCTGGATTTCATTTCTTCCAAATGCATTCATCACTTCATCTTTCTCTTTTTCCTTCATCTTTCCATGCAGAAAGCTGACATTGATCGAATCCCCTAATGTTTCTGAAAGCATCTCGCAATAATCGATAACATTTTCCGCTTCCATTGCTTCACTTTCTTCAACCATTGGACAGATCACATAGCACTGACGTCCTTGTGCCACCTGTTTTCTTATGAATTCATAGGCCTTCGGACGATATCCTGTATCCACAACACAGTTTTTGATCGGAAGACGGTTCTTCGGGAGCTCATCGATCACAGAAATATCCAGATCACCATAAAGAATAATTCCAAGTGTTCTCGGGATCGGTGTCGCACTCATTACGAGAATGTGTGGCAGGTTTCCTTTACCTGCAAGCATTTCTCTTTGTTTTACGCCAAAACGATGCTGTTCATCCGTCACCACAAGTGCCAGATTGTGATAGATTGCTTTCTCCTGGATCAATGCGTGTGTTCCTATAATAATTGATGATTCCCCACTCTCAATCCGGGCATAAGCTTCTCTCTTTTCTTTTGCTTTCATAGATCCGGTCAAAAGTTCTGCCCGCAGTGGGATCTGATACTGTTCCAACATGTCTTTGATATTTTCAAAATGTTGTCTTGCAAGTACCTCTGTCGGTGCCATTAACGCTCCCTGATAGCCGTTCAATCCTGCAAACAGTAATCCAAGAACTGCCACGATTGTTTTACCTGATCCAACATCTCCCTGAACAAGTCTGGACATGACATATTGACTTTTCATGTCTTTCTGCATATCATCCCATACCCGCAGCTGCGCAGCCGTCAGTTCATACGGCAGTTGTTTCAGGAATTCGCTGATTTGAGGCTGATCTTCAAAATGGAATCCGTTCTTCATCCTGTCCTGTGTATTTTTAATCTGGCGCAGAGAAAGAATAAAAACAAGAAATTCCTCAAAAACAAATCGTTGTCTTGCCGCAAGAAATGCTTCTTTATTCTCCGGGAAATGCATCTCCCGCACAGATTGTTCATAAGGCCGGAAATGATATTTCTTCGTAAATTCATCCGGAAGAAAGTCATCCTGTTCCCGCACCTGTTCTAATGCCTGACGTAGTGCTTTGATTACTGCATTGTTTGTCAGACCTGCTGTCAATCCATAAACAGGCTGCATGGTGTTGATCTTCTCCTGATAACGGACTGCCGGATCGTAAATCTCCGGATGTTCCATCACAAGGGAATCTCTTTTCTTCACAACCCTGCCGCGGAGAACAACTGCTCCTTTTCGCCCAAGTGTATTTCTTAAAAACGGCATTCGAAACCAGATCACCTTTATTGTTCCTGTCAGATCCTTTAAATATGCAGTCGTGATCTGTCTTCCTTTTCCCGGAGAAACCTGTACACGCCCAAAAACACTGCCGCAGATCGTGCAGACTTTGCCTTCCTCCACTTCACTGATTGGAACCGGTTCTCCAAAAATCTCATACCCTCTCGGATAATAATGAATCAGGTCATCCACTGTGTAAACTCCGATTTTTTCGAAGAGTTTCTCCGTTTTTTCGCCCACACCTTTGATTGTTCCAACTCCTGCTTTTTTACTCATTTATGTCTGTCTCCTAAACAAAATAACCGGAACACTTTTCCAAAATGTCCCGGTCTGTTCCTGATTTTAATACAGTACTGCTGTTCTGTCTCTTTACTGACAGTTCTCCTTATTCAACAGAAAGTACATAATAGTAGATTGGCTGTCCGCCGGAATGTACATCAACATCTACATCCGGATATAAATCTTCAATCTCCTGTGCAAAGTTCTCTGCACTCTCCTCCTGTACATCCTGACCATAATACAGACTGATCAGCTCTGTGTCTTCATCCACCAGCTGTGCAAGCATCTCTTTTGTTGTCTCTTCCACAGACTGTCCGACAGCAAGAATTCCACTGTCTCCGATTCCCATGATATCTCCCTCATGGATCTCTTTGTCATCAATGTGTGTATCACGGACTGCATAAGTAACCTGTCCTGTCTTCACATTTCCAATTCCTTCGATCATTGCTTCCAGATTTGTCTGTGCGTCTGCATCCGGCATATAGTTAATGATCGCAGTAATTCCCTGCGGAACTGTCTTGGAAGGCACAACAATAATATCCTTATCCTCTGTCAGTGCCTGCGCCTGATTGGCAGCAAGAATAATGTTCTTGTTGTTCGGAAGGATAAAGATATGTTCTGCGTTCACCTGATCGATTGCATTGAGCATGTCTTCTGTACTTGGATTCATTGTCTGACCGCCTTCAATCAGGTAATCAACTCCAAGTTCTCTGAAAATATCTGTAAGACCGGCGCCGGCAGATACGGCGATGAAACCGGTTTCTTTTGGAGGAGTCTGCTGTTTTTCTTCCTCTGCCTGCTGTTTGGCAAGTTTTTCTGCATCTTTAATCAGTTTTTCCTGATGCTCTTCACGCATGTTATCAATTTTCATACGAGAAAGAGAACCATATGTTAAAGCACGTTCGATTGCCTGTCCCGGATGGTTTGTGTGTACATGGACTTTGACAATTTCATCATCTGCAACAAGAACGATAGAATCACCGATAGAAGTAAGAAATTCCTTGAAAGAATGCTCTTCTTCAATTGGCATTGGCTTATTCAGAAGAATGATGAATTCTGTACAATATCCGAATTTGATATCTGCTTCTGCCTGTGGAGAAATCTTAGTTACTGCAGCACCTGCAGGTTTCTCAAATTCAGAGTAATCAACTTCTTTGCCGAGAAAGCCGTCAATTGCACCACGCAGTACTTCAAGAAGTCCCTGTCCACCTGAATCAACGACACCAGCTTCTTTTAATACCGGAAGCATTTCCGGTGTGCGGGAAAGAGTATATTCTGCATGTTCAAATATTTCTTTGAAAAAAGGTTCCAGTTCTTCTGCTTCCGGAGCAATTTCTGCAGCTTTGAGAGAGGCTTCTTTTGCTACAGTAAGGATGGTTCCTTCTTTTGGTTTCATAACAGCTTTGTATGCTGTTTCTACTGCACGTTCCATGGCAGCAGCGATTGTAATGGCATCCAGTTCGTTGGATTTTCTGACTCCCCTGGTGAATCCGCGAAGTAACTGGGAAAGAATTACACCAGAGTTTCCACGGGCACCACGAAGAGAACCGGAAGAAATGGCTTTTGCCAGCGTTTCCATATCCGGTTCTGTCAGCGCACTTACTTCTGCAGCTGCAGACATGATCGTCATAGTCATATTTGTACCTGTATCTCCATCTGGAACAGGAAATACATTTAATTCATTGATCCATTCTTTTTTTGCTTCCAGGTTCTTGGCGCCGGCCAGAAACATTCTGGAAAGTACTTTGGCATCTATGGTCTTTATGTTCACCACAAGTTCCTCCTCTGATTATTAATCGATGGCGCGTACGCCCTCCACATAGATGTTGATCTTTTCGATTTCCATACCGGTGAAATCTTCAACTTTATATTTTACATTGCTGACAAGGTTATCTGCAATTGTACTGATGTTAACTCCATAGGCAACAATTACATGAAAATTCAGGCGGATCCTGTTGTCTTCAGTGATTGTTACGCTGATGCCGTGTTTCAGGCTGTCTTTGCGAAGAAGTTTTACCAGTCCGTCCTTCATACTGACAGCTGCCATTCCAACAATACCGAAACATTCTACAGCAACACTTCCTGCATAGGTAGCAATTACGTCTGTATCAATGACGATTTGTCCTAATCCGGAATCTATACGTCCATTCATATAGGTACCTCCAATTTTTTAGTATGCATGTATTATAACCTTTTTTTTACGAAAAAGGAATATTATTTTTAGAATTTCTGTTTTTTTACTTGCAAAAGGCAAATTCATCTGTTAAAATAAGACCTGTTGAAAAAAAGCGTCAAGGAGGTGCTATCATGGCTAAATGCGCAGTTTGTGAAAAAGGTGCTTATTTCGGAAATAATGTAAGTCATTCACATAGAAGATCTAATAAAATGTGGAAATCTAACGTGAAATCCGTTAGAGTTAAAACCGCTGCTGGCGGTGCACAGAAGATGTATGTATGTACTTCTTGTCTGAGATCCGGAAAAGTAGAAAGAGCATAATCGTTTCATTAAATGAACGAATAAGAAGAGGCACGGGATGTATCCCGTGCCTTTGTTCGTGTTATAATCACTTCTGCTGCTTGTTGTCAATAATATCATCTGCAGAACATGTGATATCCACATAGCAGGCAAAGGCCGGCTGAGATAATAATGATCACATTTTCTGTAACGAGCATGCCGATCACCATTCCGATGCCAATGCAGAACAACATTAATCCCAAAAGTCTTCCCACATCCGACCTCCGTCTTTTGAGGTTATATTATTATATGCAAAAAAGACTTTCGGGAGAATCACGAAAGTCTTTTTGTGAGTGTTCTTTTTCTATTTTTATTCATCGTTTCCATCATCTGAAGAAGTGTTTTTCCCAAAACCGGATGAAAAACGATCTACAAAATCCGGAACCATATCAAGAACCTTTGTAAGTCCATCCTGATTTTTGATATTTACCAGTTTGGTAGTTCCGTTCTGAATAACAAGGACAGCGCTAGGGGTGAGTTTTCCGGTCATACCGCCACCGCCGTTACTTTTTTTGTCACCTTCAAATGCACCAGCACCAACACCAAAGGATACATCTACTAGAGGAAGAATGATCGTATCTCCTACATGGATTGCTTCTCCTACAACTGTTTTGGCGGAAATGAAGGCATCCAGCCCTTTGAAAAGAGAGTTTACAGTGTCTTTGAAATTGTTTTCGCCTGACATAATCAGTCCTCCTTATTTATGCTTCCATCGTATGATGATGTACTTGATATTTTTGTTAAAATATAATTCCAGAGCAGTTTTTAATAAAACGACTCCGTATATTCTGCCTTTTATCTGAATATTTCCCAGTATAACATTCCGGTCTTCAAATAAAGGTGTTACAGCAATGCAATTTTTGTGAAGAGGTATCGTCATTCCCAGAATTGCAAGTACGGCTCCTGTAACAGATGGATCTGAGCTTCCAAAAGTAAGTGTGCCCTGTATTCTGGTTGGAAATACATGCCGAAGCAACCGGAAAAACCTGTCCTTTATGAGAGAAAACGCAGCTTTTGTTCTGGGATGTTCAAGAAATTTCTGATATGATTCTATTTTAGCACAGATATTCTGGATTGTTAAAGTAAAATTTTCTACAGAGGAAGGAATACGGCAAATTTTCTGCCATAATCTGCTAAGTCTGTTCCAAAGATTCCGAAAAAATATGCCGAGTCTATAAAAGAGATGTCCAATCTTTGTTCGTGCATATTCAAGATCTGTATCTCTTTCAGAAGCTACGGTTTCTTCAGTGAGATCGGAAGCCTCATTTGTGGAACGACAGGAATCTGCTGTTGA
>OHKZ01000815.1_pt1 | contig 12422 bp, 13 predicted proteins | sample 1569011 | NCBI WGS metagenome assembly OHKZ01 (sample SAMEA3879564, study PRJEB24766) | human gut metagenome | biome: human-associated habitat; feature: feces | place: USA | collected 1985/1987
TCCGGTCCACATGATTTCCCCGACTGTTGCCGGGAAATTCTGGTTTTTGCTGATACTGTTCTGAGGTACATAACCTATATAAAATCTTCGGAATACTGCCGGACTGACGGTTTGACCAAAAAGATATATTTTTCCCTGCCGGGGAATTAATTCCCCCAGCAGAAGTTTAAGAAAAGTACTTTTACCGCATCCGTTTTCACCCGTCAGAATCACATAGTCACCGGAATTCAGTATGAAATTCATATGGTCTATTACCGGAAGACTGCTGTAGGAAAATGTCATATTTTCAATTTCAGCATCCGGCACGCTATTTTCCTGATTATTCATTTAACGCCTCTTCCAGAGTTTTCAGATTGCTTTCCATTACAGAAAAATAATCTTCACCTGCACTGATCTCGTCATCGGTCAGACCCTCAATAGGATTCATAACAGCAGTCTTTGCTCCAATTTCATCAGCAATGGTTTCAGATACTTTCGGACTTACAAGTTCTTCAAAGAAAATAGTTTTGACATTATTTTCTTTGGCAAATTTAATGATCTCATCCATTCTGGAAGCGTCCGGCTCTGAGTCAGGAGATAATCCTTCAATGCCCACCTGATTCAGTCCATATGCCTGGCACAGATATCCAAAAGCTTCATGTGAAGTGATCAGATCTTTGCTTTTTGTATTAGAAAGACCATCTTTATACTCCTGGTCAAGCTGATCAAATTTTTCTGCATAAGTTTCATAGTTCTGTTCATAGTAGTCTTTATTATCCGGATCAGCCTCTACGAAAGCATTTTTGATATTCTCCATTTCAGTTTTTGCATTTAACGGATTGAGCCATACATGTGGATCGTAAGTAACTTCTTCCGATTCACTGTCACTGGAATCCTCTTTATCTGCATTTTCTGCAGAATCGCTGTCTGCGGACTCATCTTCTTCCTCTTCTTTTCCTTCAAGAAGCGGCAGACCCTTGGAAGCTTCTACAACTGTAAGATCCTTATTGTCCAGGGAATTCTGCACATCTTCTGTCCAATGCTCCATTCCCGCACCATTATAGATAAATACATCTGCATCTTCCAGATTTTTGATATCTGTTGCTGCCGGTTCCCAGTCATGTGGCTCCGTTCCGGCAGGAACCATATTTGTAACCTCAACTTTATCACCACCAACTTTTGTCGCAAAATCATACATAGGATAAAAGCTGGCCATAACTTTCAGTTTTTTGTCAGAAGAAGTATCAGCAGTTTCTGCTGCATATACGGAATTAAATGAACCCAGGGTAAGTACCGCTGTTGCTGCCAGTGCCGTTATAGTAAACAGATTTTTTTTCATAACAAATTCCTTTCTGCACAATCTGATGTGCCTGAAAAATATAGTTCCGTGAGCAAATAATCTTATCTGCTCCAATAATCGCAAACCACTTGCGTTTATTAGAATAGCACACTGTCTATCATGTGTCAATATAATTTGCAAATAATTTGCATTTTTATTTTTAGGAATAGAATTGACGCAGTCGAAATAAACGGATACAATAAATAGAAAGAATGTAACTGTGAGTGTACTGAACAGTTACGAAAGAACACAAACGAAGGGGATAGGGCAATGGCTGAGCGAAAACCATATACCACAAAAACAAGGCAGATTATTCTGGAATATCTGAAAAGACAACAGGCTGTTACTGTCAGTGTTGCTGATATTGAAAAATATCTGAAAGATGAGGGAATTAAAGTAAATACAACAACCGTATATCGATGCCTTGACAAACTCTGTGCGGAACATATTGTAATCAAATATCCGGATCTGAATTCGGACAAAGCCGTATTTCAGTTCGCCGGAGAAGAAAAGAAATGCACAGAGCATCTACATCTGAAATGTATCAAATGCGGTAAGGTTGTACATCTGGACTGTGACTTTATGGATGAATTAAAAGAGCATCTGTATCGGGATCATGGATTCCGTCTGCAGTGCAGTGGAGATATGCTTCATGGAATCTGCCAGGATTGTGAAAAAAAAGAAGCTTCTCCTCAATCCTGACAGTCTTTTGAAAAACAGAACATTATAAAATCTCAGATTTATTTTCTTCCAGGCCAATATGTCTGATCTGCCAGATGATGCATTTAATTGATACCGGAACTGTAACAAGGCAGGCAATGGCACCAGATAACATAATTGCGACATCCTGAAAGAGAAATCTGGAATTGAGAATAATTTCCAGATCATATTTTTGTGTCTGCACATAGGAAAATAATAAAATACTTCCTCCAAAATAGGCAAAAAGCAGGGTATTTACTGTTGTACCTATAATTTCTTTTCCCACCTGATAACCTGATGAAGTAAGTTCTTTCTCTGTCAGACTGTTTTTATGGGTCCAGACTTCATACACAGACGAGGTTACAGACAGTGCAGTATCAATAACAGCTCCCAGAGTGTTGAAAACACTTACCAAAACTGCCACATGCAGCATATTGATACTGATATCTGTATTGTAATAGTACATAAAATCATCTTCTGAAATCTGGAGTTCATTTAATCCATAACTTCCTGCTCTCCATGTAATAAAATAAATCGGAATGAACAGAATCAGCATTACAAACAATGTAGCAAGGAAAGCTGATCGTGTTTTGGCATTGTTTCCATTCTGATAAAACAGCGAATTATAACAGACACCAGCTCCTGCTGCCAGTATCAAAAACAGTGCAGGGAAACCGGCTGACATCAGTATAACCGAAAAAAACAGAATAATAATATTACCGGCCAGTGCCATAATTGAAACAGCTCCACGGTCTCCACCAATTATAATCATCAGAAAAAACAGCACTAATGCAAGAAAAATAATCATTTTTTTCCACTCCTTTTCGGTGATGGTATTTTCATAATCATCGAAGCAATCAAAACAGATACCGGTATCGCCAGTACTATTCCAATACTTTCTATCAGAAAACGGCAGATATCATATGGAATGTGATATCTTACAAGCGTTATAAACCTGATCTCATTATTCATTTTAAGTATAAACATTGGAATCATGCCACTTGCCAGAACGAACAACAGTACATTTATCATGGTTCCCATAATATCATATCCAATTTCCCTTCCCGAATGTATCAGCTTTCTTATAGAAACCGATGGATTTTTGCGGACAATTTCGCCTGTTGCCGCACTGATGGTTACTGTTACATCCATAATCGCTCCAAGCCCTGTCAGCATAATATCCATCCAGAATATATCCGCTGAATTACTCATGCTTCCAAGGTATTCCAGATTAGAATAATCTAAATCTCCATACCTGTGAGCGGAAATATCAAACAGCGTCATAATCAGGAAAAGGACGCACAGAGTCGAAAGAACTGATGCCCATGTTTTCCTGTGAATTCCATTCAAGCAGATTAATGTAGTCAGTGAAAAAAGAAGTACGATTACATTACATATCTTAAGAATATTCTTTCCATCTTCCAAAAACTGAAATCCATACATAAATATCAATGTATTCAATATCACTGATATAATCGTATAAAATCCCTGTTTCCCCGTAATATAAATCAGAAGAAGAATCAGAGCACCGCCCATTACAACCAGATAGCTGTCACGTTTTACGGAACGTATAGTTCTGCCCGGTCTGTCCTTTGACCCATTCAGAAGAACCGTATCTCCTTTATGATATTTTTGCGTCTGAACCTGTGAAGAAGTATATTCGTTCGAAAGCGTAACTTCTTTACCTTTATGTGCACCATTCAATATCCGTGCCGTAATTTCCTGAGTATAATAATGTTCTTCTGCGTCTCTGGTTCCTTCTCTGCTCATCGTTTCCTTTTCTGATACAGAACATATCTTTGCCAGCGGAGTGTTATAAAACCTGGCATTAAAGCAGGTAAATATGACGCAGATAATATAGATGCCTGCTAAAAGATATTTTTTATGAGATAGACAAAATTTCATTGAATTTGTTTTCTCCTTCCGGATTAATCGTTACTGCTCCTTGCCATTTCGGTTCCAAAGACTCGGTACAGGCGGATGGCCAGACCTTACCTGATAGAATTTTCCTATTGTATAATTATCAGCTTACCAAAGTTCGCAGAATTTCTTCCGCTTGCCAGGGGAATCAGCTATGCTGATTTCGCAGCTCGCACTTTATAGATTCAGTATAACATAAAACAAAATCAAAAAGAATCAGGAGATTTCGTCACTGTTTACAGGCTGCATTCTACTATTATCTTCTCGCACCTGTCATATCCCAGCTGCGAACTGTTCAGACACAACGTATAGTTATCAGCTTTTCCCCATCTCTGATCCGTATAAAAGTTGTAATTTGTCATACGTCTTTTATCGGTGTCTGCCATCATTTTGACAGCTTCCTTCTCTTCTACATTGTATAAACGAGTGATACGCTGTATTTTTTCCGGCATATTTCCATGGATAAATACATTCAGCACATCATCACGGTCTTTCAGGATATAGTCCGCATTTCTTCCAATGATCACACAAGACTCTTTCTCTGCCAGATCTAAGATAACCTTTCTCTGTGCCTCATATACCATATCTTCTACTGATTTTCCGGTGATATCACGTCCGGCAAATGCATATGCAAACAAGCCTCTCTTCGGAGATAGCTCTGCATTTTCTTGAATATATTCTGGAGATAAACCAGACTTTTCTGCAATCTCATTGATAATATTTTTGTCATAATAAGCAATTCCAAGTTTTTTTGCAACTTCTTCTCCGATAAAGCGTCCACCACTTCCGAATTCTCTGCTGATCGTAATGATTCTTTTTACCATCTCTGAGTCCTCCTTAACGCAAAGCATTAACCTTATTTTTTCTGATTTTCTTTAAGAACACATATCCTACAAAGCATGAAATTATTTCAGTAATCGGAAATGCCCACCAGATCAGTGAAACTCCCATCTGACCATTTCGAACAAATATAGAAAAAATTCCAGCCAGTGGCAAAATGATAATAAGCTGTCTCAAAAGTGAAATAACCAGTGATTCCATACCACCATCCAGTGCCTGATAAATGCCCTGATAAGCAACATTGATTCCGGCAAACAAAAAGCTTACTGAGATTACTCTCATCGCACTGATAAAATATTCTTTTGACTGTCCTTCATTTTGTTGCTTTCCGCCATTTTGTTTTACTCCTCTCTTTTTTGCACAAAAAAATATGCACCCTGTCATATAAGCTGGACTTACGCTGACTGGCTACACACTTTTTCATGACGAATATTATATTTTAAACTTACTGACCGTCCCTTTTATTCCGTAAAAGTATATCGTACAAAAGAGCCGTTATTATCTCCTGTTACGATTACAATGTCTCCACTCTCATTGCTTGTAGTTTCCAGGATCGGGAATCTTCCATTTTCTTTTACATAAGCTTCCGGGCTGGCTGCTTCTGCCTCTATCAATGTTTTTTTGCTGTATTGTTCTCCTCCACATGGATTTATATCCTCAATAAAAATTTCATACTCATGCATATGCGTTTCCTCCTGAAATTAATTTTATAAAGGCGAGTAACGTACATTCTGCTTTCCTGCATGATTACGCCACTCGCCACTATCTTTATTATAAAACTATTTTATTCTGGTTGCAAAAGCAGTTTTTACCAAAAAAGCACCTTCTGTTTTTAGTCATTATTACCACAGCAGAATGCGGTTCTAAATCCCTTAAATGCTTTTTTCATAAATTATCCAGAATGTATTCCATCTGCCTCTCTTTTGTTTTCATTCCCATTTTTTCATAGAATTTTTCTGCGGAAGTGTTTCCTGACCATACATTTAATGTTACTTCATAGCAGCCCATTTTCCTGGCTTCTTTTTTTACATATTCAAACAGGCTTTCACCGATATGCTGACCTCGTGCCTGCTGGTCAACGCATAGATCATCTATAAAAAGCGATTTAAACTGCACCATATTATTTGAGAAAGGCTGTTTCTGCAATTGACAAAAGGCATACCCTACACAAACATCAGACTCGTTCACTGCAACATATATCGGTTTTTCTTTATTTTTCAAAAGCTCTGTTAATTCTTCTACTGTATATTTTGTTGTACCAGGAATAAAAATATCTGGTCTTATATCTGCATGGATCTGCAGCACCTGCCCTAATAACTCTATAATTCTTGGAATATCTTTTTCTTTAGCTTTTCTGATAATCATGTTTCGCTCCTCCATTAAATCAATCAAAATCTCTGGTAATATTTGTGAGCCATTTGCCTCTGAAATAGTGAATAAATACCACAGGCATTTTTTCGAACTCATCCAGAGTCATTACAAAGTACACCCAGATTGGAGGCAATTTTAAAACATATGCGGCAAGGAAAGTAAGCGGCACTGCAACAAGCCACATAAATATGGAATCTATGATCATTCCAAATCTGGAATCACCGCCACCTCTGAAGCAGCCACAGATAAGGCAGGTATTGATACCTTCTCCCACAAGACGCCAGGTTGTCATAATTATAAAAATGCCAAGATAATAAATGGCCGTCTCTGTCAGTTTATCCCGATAGAAATCCAGTATCAAAGGACGAAGTGCCAGAATAATAACGCATCCGACCAGACTTACAACCATTGTTATCCTGAGCATGCGCTTTCCATATTCTCTTGCTGTATCAATGTTATCTTTACCCAGTTCCTGGCTGACAATGATGGTAGTCGCATTGGCAAAACCACGACAGGCGATCGCACCAATATTTACCACCATGACAGCAACTGCATTTGCGGCAACCATATCATCGCCAATATGGCCGAGTATTGCTGCGAATGCTGAGCTGGCAAAACTCCAGACAACATCATTTATTACAGCCGGGGTGGCAATTTTCATAAAGTCCTGGAACAGAATACCTGATTTCGTAAAGAAGTATTTGATCCGGAATCTGACATCGGAACTTCTTAATGAATAGATGAGGCAGATCAGTACTTCTGTGATTCTGGCAATGACAGTACCAAGAGCCACACCGGTAACGCCAAGCTTTGGAAGTCCAAACAGACCAAAGATAAAGGTCGCATTACAAATTACATTGACACAAAGCGAAACAATGTACGTGACAGATGGCAGCATTATTTTTCCGATACTTCGAAGGGCACTCATAAAAACCTGAGAAAATCCCATAAACATAAATGAAAATGAAATTACCCTTAAGTATTCACTGCCGGCAGCAATCGTATCCGGACTGCTTGTAAAGATCTTCATGATCGTAGTTGGCATAGAAAAGGAGATCATGAAAAACACGAGAGAAACGATCAGTGAGATTCGTTCCGCCAGGCCGAGAATTCTTTCTACAGTCTTTTTATCACCTTTTCCCCAGTACTGTGCACATAAAACTGAAGTACCCGTGGCCATGCCATAATATAAACAGAAAAGAATAAAAGTATACTGGTTCGCAAGGGATGAAGCCGCCATGGCAGTCTGGCTTACATATCCAAGCATTACCGTATCGGCAATGTTTACCAGAGTTCCGATCAGATTTTGGATCATGATCGGAAAAGCTAGTTTTGATGCATGTTTCAAGAAATCTTTTTTATTTAACATACATGGTTTTTCCTTAGTTCTTAGTATTCATAACCAATTGTATCATACTCCTTCAGAAAATACATTAATATGGTGGAAAAAATCAGCACTACCACTTTTCAGGAACCTATATACTCTCAAAATATCCAACAATTCCTATATAACCATCTTTCTTTAAAGGAGACCATAGGGTGTGCAGCTTCAGAGCACACATCTGCCTTTTGTTCCCTACTTTTGCCATTACGTGCAATGAAACCTCTTTATTCTGTATTGATGTCTGATCCAATAGATTACTGACTTGTCGTATATCTTCTCTGTTTACTTCAAACACATTAGATATATCGTACTTCGGATCATTTCTTTGACATATTATCTGCTGTTTTTCATTCATTACACTAAGCTGACCTGAAATGACATTGTATTCAATGGAGGTTTTTCCACTATTCGTTTTAAAAAACTCAATCTTTTCCTGCATAAGCTTAATGACACGCTGGGAATAATTTTTACGGGGTAAAGACTTTTCCCTAAGTATTTCATCAGAGAGTCTCTGCGCTTCATAATACTGTTTATTATCATCTGGTTTATTAGTAAACATTCTGGAAAATTGAAGGCTGAGTTCTTTCAGACATTTAAGAAGAACTGGATTAAACTGTCCACACTGCCCATCCAGGATCATTCGGATTGCTGTATCATGATCAAATGCTTTCTTATAACATCTTTCACTGGTAAGTGCATCATAAACATCAACAATCGATACCACCTGCGCACAGATTGGTATTTCTTCTCCTTTCAGGCCATCCGGATAGCCTTTTCCATCCCATCTTTCATGATGCCATCTGCAGATTTCCCATGCAGCATGCACCAATGGTTTATCCTTTGGGAAGCGCATATCCCGGATCAGGGATGCGCCTATCTCACTGTGGGTTTTCATAATCTTAAACTCTTCATCCGTCAGCCTGCCCGGTTTATTCAGTATTTCTTCCGGAATACCCACTTTACCGATATCATGAAGGGAGGATGCAGTTGTGATCAAAGCAATATCTGCCTCCGTCAGAGGATAAGCATCTGTTACTTTTACCAATTTTCTTAACATCATTTCCGTTGCTGTTTTAATATGCAGAATGTGCTCACTGCTTTCGCTGTTGCGAAATCCCAGTACATTACTCAAAATTCCGATCATAATATTGTTGTTTTCTTCTTTTTCATAAACCTGGTCTACAACCACATTTACCAGACGCTTTTGGTTTGCATAAAGTGCCAGTGTATTCTGGACTCTTTTCTTTACGATAACAGAGTCAAAAGGCCGTGTAATATAATCGGTAATACCCATCTCATAGGCTTTACGCATAGTATCAACAGATTCTTCAGAGGAGATCATAATAACTGGAGTTTCATCGATCCATTGGAAACGGTTCATCCATTCCAGGACTCCAAAACCATTCATCTGTGGCATGTTGATATCCAACAACATCAGGTCAATCTCCGGATTTTCTTCCACTATCTGGATTGCCTGATTTCCATTTTCAGCTTCCAGATAATTATAAGTTTCTCCGAGAATCTCCTTCAATATAACCCTGTTAAATTCCGCATCATCCACAATAAGTATTTTTTGTCTTTTATCCATTATGATCCCTTCCTCTTATACCTTTATTAATATAGTTTAGTGAACATATCCTGAAATTGTTTTTATCACTTTCTCAGGCACAACCGGCTTTGACAGTTTCATGCTGCGAACTGTCCTCGGTTGCATATGCAGTCTGGGGAGAAAATATCATACACACGCATACAAAAGCCAGTAATACTGCCACATATTTCTTTGCTCTCGAAATCATATTAAATCTCCTGTCTGTCAAATATATTTCTCTATACATCTCCTTGTCAACCTCCTGATTTAATAAAATTGTACTGCCGTATCAATATCTTCATCTAAATCTGCTACCCTGACCGGGGCTGCCAGAAACACAACACAAAGAATTGTCTTACTGCATTTTTTGTTTTAAAACCAATTGCAAAGTATCCACTATTTTTTTACTGTCAATGGGTTTTGCAATATGTGCATTCATTCCGGCATCTATGCAGTCCCTGACATCATTCTGAAATGCATTCGCTGTCATCGCAATGATTGGTATCTCTTTTGTATCTTTACGGTTCAATGTCCTTATCTGTCTGGCTGCTTCTAATCCATCCATTACCGGCATCATGATATCCATAAAAATAAAATCAAATCTGCCTGGAACTGACTGGGAAACAATACCCACAGCCTCCTTGCCATTTTCTGCCGTAGTCACAACCATCTTTTCATCTTCCAGCAGCATTTTTGCAATTTCCAGATTTAGATCATTATCCTCGACTAATAATACACTCTTACCCGACAGATCAGGCTTTTCCACTTTTTTTTGCTGTTCCTTCTCAGCATTATGATCAATCTCAAGTGGTATCGTGACGGTAAACGTTGTACCTACATTTTCTTTACTTTCCAGTTTGATTGTTCCGTTCATCCTGTCCACAATATCTTTTACAATAGAAAGTCCAAGTCCGGCACCACTATATCCATTCGTTGTTTCTTTTCCTTCCCTGGCATAGGATTCAAATGCATGTTTCTGAAATTCTTCGCTCATACCAAGTCCCGTATCAGAACATACAAATTCAAAAAACGCCGTCTTGTCATCGCTTGAAATCTCATTGAAATACAGGATTACTTTACCACCTCTTCGGTTATATTTAACGGCATTTCCGGCAAGATTCATAAGAAGGCGGTTTAGATATTCCTCACTGCCAATAACATATCTGTGATGAAAAGTACTCATGGAAACTCCGCCTTCAAAGCTGATACCATACTCCTTTGCATTTGTCTCAACAATCGAAATCTGTTTTACGAACATTGCAACCAGATCAAATGGCTTGTTTACCAACTGTAATGTTCCAGATTCTACTTTTCCGATATCCAGAACATTATTCAGAAGGGACTGCAGATAGTCCATCGACGCCATTACCTTTTCTTTACATTCATACAATTTTTCTTTATCGCCATAATAACGCTCTGATATATTGATCATCCCAATAATTCCATTTAAAGGTGTCCGGATATCGTGGCTCATATGTCTCAAAAAATCTGTCTTTACACTGTTCGCCTTTTCTGCCTGCTGCTGTGCCTCTTTTGCCTTTTTCTCTGCAATTCTGGCTTTTCGGAGGAATCCAAGTATCAGTATCAGCACGATCAAAAAAACAGATACAACAAGCACCATAAAACTCCAGAAATTGTCCCTTATAAACTCCTTTACCGTAACTTTCTTCAGATTACTGTCATACATATACACAGCATTGGAGAATTTTGAAGCAGACATTGTTTTTATAGTCTTATTCAGAACAGACAGCAGCATGCTGTTTCCATGTCTGACTGCAAATGACACCATACCTTTCCAGAAAAACACTGTACAGTTTATTATCATCGGAATATTGTTTCAGCTTGCCTGAGGCCATAATCATGCAGTCTGCTTTTCCATTATATACAGCCTTTTTTGCATCCTTCCAGGTAGCATATTCCTTCACATGCCACTGTGGATAATTGTAGGAAACATAAGACTTCAAATCACTCTCTTCTCTTGGTATTGCAACCGTATTTTTAGCATTTTCATCAAAACTCTTTTTAACCGTTACAGACGCCATATTATACTTCCAGACAGTATCTGTCAGATCATAGCCCAGGTCTTCGGCAGCATTCGTATTTTGCATCACATGAAAAATCATATCAATTTCTCCATCATGCAACGCTTTTTGCATATCCTCTTGTGAATCATACCCCTTGATATCAAATTTCAAAGTCTGCCCTTCCAGGAAGTTTTGTGCAAGCTGGATGTAATCCGTAATCAGGCCGTTCACTTTTCCGGTTTCTGTATCAAGAGTACTGACCCCGCCATCGTTTATCACCTATTTTGATTGCTCCATGCCCTGACAGCCATTTCTGTTCTTCTCCCGTCAGAAAATATACACTGTCCACTGATAGAAACTGCTTATGCAGTTCATCTGCATAATAAGGATCATCATCTGTGATCCTTCTCATAGCATCATCCAGCTCTGTCTTTAAATCAGAATGACTCTGGCCGATTGCAAAATATATTTTTGAACTTCCGATATTCGTTAAGGCCGCCATTCCGTACCCACCCAGACGGGAATCCTCTAACGATACAAAACTGTCAATTTCTCCGTCTGCAATTTTCTTCAAAGCATCCTCATTATTTGAAACATTGACATGCTGTGTATGCAGATCATATTTCTTTTCCCATTCGTTCAATACCATTTCCGGCAGGTAATCCATAAGCACTCCAATCTTTTTCCCATTAAAAAATGCAGTGTCTGAGGATGAGATGTCTGTATGATCGTGTTTTGCGTAGACACAATATCTTTCTTCTCCCATTGGAATACCGGAAAAAAGCATATTCTCTGCCCGTTCCTCCGTATAAGAGATTCCTTCTATAATATCCAGCTCATCATTTTTTAATTTGTCGAAACAATTTTCCCATGTACAATCTACATATTCATATTTCCACCCGGTATAACCTGCGATTTTCTGCAGATATTCATAGCCGTATCCGCTTCTTTTTCCATTTCCATTTATCTTATCATATGTATCATCCGGTACACCAATTCTGACAACTCTCTCTTTCTGATTTTCTGCTGCAAAAGCATAAACCGGACAGATTGAAAAAAGGATGCAGATGCACAATATAAAAACGATACCTCTTTGCAATACTGATTTATTCATTTTCATTTTATTCTTTCCTCGTATATTAGGAACAAATACTTTTAATAGTCTTTTTCATCTTTTCAATATCCAAAGGTTTCGCCAAATGAGCGTTCATACCCACGGCAATGCACTTTTCAGCATCTTCCTGGAATGCATTTGCTGTCATAGCTACTATTGGAATA
>OHKZ01000817.1_pt1 | contig 12369 bp, 13 predicted proteins | sample 1569011 | NCBI WGS metagenome assembly OHKZ01 (sample SAMEA3879564, study PRJEB24766) | human gut metagenome | biome: human-associated habitat; feature: feces | place: USA | collected 1985/1987
AGTGCTACTTTTGCAACATCTAAAGGACTACAAGGTTGAAGTGTTAAATCACTATGAGCTGACATAGCGCCCATCATTTTCATATCCATTGTATCAGGTGTTAATCCTGCTGCCATATCTGTTGTAATACTTCCTGGACAGATAACATTACATCTAATTTTTTCTTTAGCAAAACGCATAGCAGCATGTTTTGTTACCCCAATAATTGCTGCTTTAGTAGATACATAAACAGCACCACCTGCTCCATATTGACCAGCAACACTTGAGATATTAACGATAGAAGCTCCACTTTTCATCACTTTTAAAGCTTCTGACATACAATACATTGTTCCTTTTTGATTAATATCAATAACTCTATTTAAATCATCATAATCAATTTGATCAATTGCATTTAATCCTTTATCTAAAACACCTGCATTATTAATTAAAATATCTAATTGACCAAAAGTTTCAACTGTTTTACTTACTAAGTTTTTAACATCATCCACTTTAGAAATATCAGTAGGAACACATAAAACAGTTCCTCCTGCTGCTTCAATTTCTTTTGCTGCTTCTTCCAAGACTTGTTGACGTCTTGCTGAAATAACAACTTTTGCTCCTTCACTCGCAAACAGTTTCGCAATTTCTTTACCAACGCCGGCATTCCCTCCTGTAATAATTGCCACTTTATTATCCAATTTTCCCATAAAAAATCCTCCTAGATATATAGTAACACATGTAAGCGCTTAACTCCATCTTTTTCATATCTCAAAATTGTATATGAGTTTACCATATTTTTACACACTACTCACACTCTTATATGTTAAAGAATGGGTACTATATAGGTGTCAAGAGGAGATAGACATGAAAAAGAAATTATCCGTTATAATCAGTGTAATTTGTATTATCGTTTCCTTAGGTTCGATTTCAGGAACTCTGTATTATGCTAAAAACCATAATACTTCATCTATGATGCAACAAGCAGGAGGAACACCTCCTTCAATGCCTAATAAAGGAGAAAATAGTCAAAATAATGAGTCTAATCAACAAGATTCATCTCAAAATAACAAAAGTAGCAATGATTAATCAAATTCACAAAACCAAGATTTAAATGATCAAACAAATGAAAATTCTACTGGACAAGCACCTAATAATCAACAAGATTCCCCAGGACAAAATCAACAAAACAACAATCAACCTGACCAAATGAATCAAGAAATGACTTCATCAAGTCAATCATTAACTGCTCTACAAATTGTCATTATTAGTATCAGTGTTTTAGTTTTTATGCTTGCAATAACTTATTTAATTATGAGTAAATTTGGAAGTAAAACACTTGTTGAAACATTTTATGGAGCTAAACCAACTGCAATCTATGCTGTTATTAATGTTGTAGGAACAATTTTACTTGTTTGTGCTCTTGTGTTATCAAGCAATGCTTTATTATCATCTATTTGATGTATTTCTATTCCTTCTATAATTAAATCAATTGATTCATAAAGTCTTTGAATACCACCTATTAAAAAATCATTATAAATAGCATCAATTTCATTAAATTGATTCGTAAGTGAAATCAAAGTATTTTCTTTAGATGACCATAATGCTTTAAAATCTTTTTCATTTTGTGTGTGTATTGCTCTAGCATAGTTATAGACAAGTTGTTTAATTTCTTCCATAATATCTCTCCTTTTTGATGTTAAACATCATTACTCTTAATAAAATTTCTTAGTGGGTATTTTTTTATCAAAATTTTAAAAAGATAATAAAGACAACAAAAGAACACTATGAAAAATAAAGTAAATGGAAAGGGATCCTCTCCAGCAAATATAAAAAATGAACGTATTGAATCAAAGTGATACCTATTAGACAATATGATTGATCCAATAAAGAAATTAGAAAAAAATACTAAAAAATAGACTTCATCTTTACTCAACAATCTTTTCTCTTCCATATGCTTTTCCTCCCTTGAATTTAGTTATATATAAATATTATACAGTATCTTACCCATTAAAGATATCTATAATCTAACTCATCTATACAAATGTACATATAGATTATTTTATGATACACTAAATGCGAAAAATTGTGTTTTTAAAGTATAAAATTCTATACTTTTTTATAAATGAAAGGGAAGAAAATGAAAAAGAAAATTTTTGGGGTTTTACAAAGAATAGGACGTAGTTTTATGTTACCTATTGCTGTACTACCAATTGCGGGAATGTTTTTAGGTGTTGGGAGTTCTCTTACTAACGAAGCAACGATTGCTTCTCTTGGTTTAGAGAGTATTTTAGGTACAGGAACAACTTTAAATCATATATTGATTTTATTAATGTCTGTAGGGCAAACAATTTTTGATAATCTGCCTTTGATTTTTGCAGCATCTGTTGCTTTAGGAATGGCAAAGAAATCAAAAGAAGTAGCAGTGTTATCTTCTATAATTGCTTTTTTTGTGATGCATTCAACGATTCATAGTTTGCTTATTTTTGATGGAGTTATTAAAGGAAATGAGATTGTTAAAAAAGTTGTTGAAGGAACCCTTACAAATGTATGTGGGCAAGTATCCTTACAAATGGGGGTATTTGGAGGAATTATTGTTGGTTTAGGTGTGAGTTGTTTACATAATCGCTTTTATCAAATTCAGTTACCTGATTTTTTATCTTTCTTTGAAGGAGAAAGATTTATTCCTATTATTTCTACCATTGTCTATATTTTGGTAGGATTTTTGATGTTTTATATTTGGCCTACTTTCCAAGACGGGATTTTTAAATTTGGACAATGGATTGCTAGTAGTGGCTATGGGGGAACTTTTGTTTATGGAATTGTTAAAAGAGCCCTTGTCCCTTTTGGCTTACATCATGTTTTCTATATGCCTTTTTATCAAACTGCTATTGGTGGTACTTTGGAAGTCAATGGGGTTTTAATTGATGGTGCCCAAAATATCTTCTTTGCTCAACTTGCTGATCCAAATTTAAAGCACTTTAGTGTTGAAGCAACTAAGTATTTCTCTGGTGAATATATGATTATGATGTTTGGTTTACCAGGAGCAGCTTTAGCGATGTATCGCAGTGCTAAAGCTGAATCAAAAAAAGTTATAAGAAGTCTTTTTTTATCAGCAGCCCTTACGAGTATGCTTACAGGAATTACAGAACCCATTGAATTTGCTTTTATTTTTGTGGCTCCTATGTTATTTGTCGTTGATGTTTTTTTAGCGGGTACGGCTTTTGTTTTAGCTCATGTTTTAAAGGTGACGATTGGGTTTACTTTTTCTTGTGGTTTAATAGATTTTCTTGTTTTTGGTGTATTACAAGGTAATAGTAAAACTCATTGGGTTTTTATTATTGTTGGTGGAGTTATGTATTTCTTCTTATATTATTTTTCATTCCGTTTTTTAATTAAGAAATTTGATTTAAAAACACCAGGAAGAGAAGATGATAATAAATTAACGATTTTTAATAAAAAGAAAATGGATTACTCTTTTGACCAATCATTACTTGATCCCCAAGTACAAATGATTATTAAAGGGCTAGGAGGAAGATATAACTTTAGTGACCTTGATTGTTGTATTACACGATTACGTGCTTCTTTACAAGATCCAAGTCTTGTAAGCGAAGGCTCTTTAAAACAAGCAGGGGCAGCTGCTGTTTTATTACAGGGCAATGCTATTCAAATCATCTTTGGTCCAAAAGCTTCTTCTTTAAAAACAAAGATTGATGATTATTTAAATAATGTTCCTGCTTCTTATGATGAAGAAAAAACAATTGATTATCATACAACAGATGTAGAAATAGGAAATATTGTTGATGGTGAGGTTTTACCTATTGAAGATTGCTGCGATGATATCTTTGCTCATAAGTTATTAGGAGATGGTATCATGATTCGACCAATACATGGTTTGGTTGTTGCTCCTTGTGATGGAACGATTTCTATGATTTATCCTACAAAACATGCTTTAGGGATCGAATTAGAAAATGGTATGGAAATATTGATTCATTTTGGTATTAATACTGTAAAATTAAATGGACAAGGGTTTGAACTTCTTGTTAAAATGAATCAGAAGGTTAAAAAAGGAGATCTGTTATGGAATGCAGATTTGAATTATATTAAAGAAAATGCCATCGATGATTGTCTTTTAATGATTATCACTAAAGGTCAAGGACCTTTAGAAAAGAACTATGGTCATAAAAAAAGTGGAGAAACGATTTTAAAAATAAAGAGGTGAACAAAATGTATCAAGTCTTAAAAGTATTAAATAATAATACCATTCTAGCTAAAGAAGATGATAATGAAATAATAGTTATGGCAAAAGGAATTGGTTTTGGTAAAAAAGTAAATGAACATTTTGAAATTCCACCTCACGCCAAGAAATACATGATGCAAAAGAACTATCAAGCTAAAGATAAACAAAAGAAAGTCATTGACTATATCAATCCTGTTTATCTTGAAATCGCAGCTGAAATCATTAAAGAAGCAACAAATAAATTTGAACAAGTCAATCATGATATTTTAATTCCACTGGCTGATCATATTTATTTTGCGATTAAACGTATGGATGAAAACATCATGCCTACAAATCCCTTTACTTATGATATTAGACTTTTATTCCCCGATGAATATGAAGTTGCTTTAAAATCAAAAGAAATCATAAAAAGCTTTATCAATAAAGAAATCAATAATGATGAAGTAGGTTTTATTACTCTACATATTCACTCAGCAATTTCTTCTAATAAAGTAGGGGAATCTATGGAAGCAGCACGTGTTGTTCATGAAAGTATTATTAAATTACAAACTGATTTAAATATGAAAATTGATGTTGAATCAATTTCTTATGCCCGTTTAATGAATCATATTAAATTCCTAATCATTCGTTTAAATACTAATGAACAATTGCAAATGGATATTAGTGAATTTACCAAAAATAAATTTCCTTTTGCTTATGAACAAGCAATAAGGATGTGTGATAATTTATCAAAGGTACTTCATAAAGAATTACCAGAATCAGAAATTGGCTATCTTGCTTTACATTTGGAAAGAATTTTATCAAGTGCATTTCAAAATTAGGGGATCACCCCTTTTTTATTTATTGATAAATTGTGATTGTTTTATATTATATATTATCTTTTTCATTATTTTTTATATCAAAAAATAATGAAAGAACATAAAAACGTAAAAAAAATGATTGACGCTTACATTTTTTGATGTTAGTATATCACTGTAATTAAATTGAATATTCAATAGTGTGTAACTTTAAGTAGGCATTAACTATTTTAAAAAAGAGCAATAGCTTTATTGTATCTTCTTTTAAATAGTTGGCCTACTTTTTTTGTTATTCAATGTTAATTAAAGAGAGGGAGGAAAAATATGGTAGGAATTATTCTTGCAAGTCATGGTGAATTCGCTAATGGAATTTTACAATCTGGTTCTATGATTTTCGGTGAACAAAAAGATGTAAAAGCTGTGACTTTACAACCAAGTGAAGGTCCTGATGATTTAAGAGCAAAAATGGAAGAAGCTATTTCCACTTTTGAAAATCAAGACGAAGTTCTTTTCTTAGTTGATTTATGGAGTGGAACTCCATTTAATCAAGCTAACTTATTACTTAACGGTCATGAAGATCATTGGGCTATCGTTACTGGGTTAAATTTACCAATGCTTATTGAAGCATATGCAATGCGTATGTCTACTGACAGCGCACATGAAATCGCAACTCATATCTGTGAAGTTGCTAGAGACGGAGTTAACATTCGTCCAGAAGAATTAGAACCTAAAAAGGAAGAAGCAGTAAAAGCTGAAAAACCAGCACCTGCTGGGGCTATTCCTGAAGGAACTGTTCTTGGAGATGGACATATTAAATATGTCTTAGCTCGTGTTGATACACGTTTATTACATGGTCAAGTAGCTACTACTTGGACAAAATCAACTCAACCAACACGTATCATTGTTGTATCTGATGCAGTATCTCAAGATGCATTACGTAAACAAATGATTGAACAAGCTGCACCACCAGGTGTTAAAGCAAATGTTGTACCAGTCAAAAAGATGATTGAAGTCGCTAAAGATCCTCGTTTTGGTGCTACTAAAGCTTTATTGTTATTTGAAACTCCTCAAGATGCTTTAAGAGCTATTGAAGGTGGCGTTGATATTAAAGAATTAAATATTGGTTCTATGGCTCACTCTGTTGGTAAAGTGGTTGTTAATAAAGCCATCGCTATGGATCAAAAAGATGTTGAAACTTTAGAAAAATTAAAAGAAATGGGTGTTACTTTCGATGTTCGTAAAGTACCTGCTGATTCTAAAGAAAATATGGACAGTCTTCTTAAAAAAGCAAAGACTGAACTTCAAAATATGAAATAGGGGGAAAATTTAATGTCTGCAATTACTATTATGTTAATTATTTTAGTAGCATTATTAGCAGGTATGGAAGGGATTTTAGATGAATTCCAATTCCATCAACCACTAGTAGCGTGTACTTTAATTGGTTTAGTTTCAGGACATCTAAGTGAAGGTATTATCTTAGGTGGTTCTTTACAAATGATTGCCTTAGGATGGGCAAACGTTGGTGCTGCTGTTGCTCCAGATGCTGCTTTAGCTTCTGTTGCTTCTGCAATTATCATGGTTTTAGGTTTAAATGGTGGTACTGTTAATACACAAACAGCTATCTCTACTTCAATTGCTGTTGCAATTCCTTTATCAGTAGCTGGTTTATTCTTAACTATGATTTGTCGTACAATCGCTATCCCATTAGTTCACTTAATGGATGGTGCTGCTGAAAAAGGAGATTTCCGTAAAATTGAAATCTATCAAATTTTAGGTATCTTATTACAAGGTGTCAGAATCGCAGTTCCTGCTGCTGCACTATGTATCGTTCCTGCTGAAGCAGTAACTAGTGTTTTAAATCAAATGCCTGCTTGGTTATCAGGTGGTATGACTGTTGGTGGTGGAATGGTTGCCGCTGTAGGTTATGCAATGGTTATTAATATGATGTCAACTAAAGAAACTTGGCCATTCTTTGCTATCGGTTTCGTATTAGCTGCATTAAGTGAATTAACATTAATCGCTTTAGGTGCTTTAGGTGTTGCTATTGCTTTAATTTACTTAGGATTAAAAGAAAACGGTGGTTCTGGTAATGGTGGTTCTACTGGTTCTGGTGATCCATTAGGTGATATTTTAAATGACTATTAATCTTGAAGGAGGAAAGAAATATGGCAGAAAAAATTCAATTAACTAAAAAAGATCGTTTATCAGTTGCTTGGCGTCATCAGTTCCTTCAAGGATCATGGAACTATGAACGTATGCAAAATGGTGGTTGGTGTTATTCAATTATCCCAGCTATCAAAAAATTATACAAAGATCCACAAGATAGAGCAGATGCTTTAAAAAGACATCTAGAATTCTATAATACACATCCTTATGTTTCAGCTCCAGTTATGGGGGTTACATTAGCCTTAGAAGAAGAAAGAGCTAATGGTGCGGAAATCAATAATCAAGCTATTCAAGGGGTTAAAGTTGGTATGATGGGACCTCTTGCAGGGGTTGGAGATCCAGTATTCTGGTTCACTTTAAGACCAATCTTAGGTGCTTTAGGTGCTTCTCTTGCTTTAGGTGGAAGTATTGTTGGTCCATTATTATTCTTCTTTGCTTGGAATATTATCCGTATGGCATTTATTTGGTATACTCAAGAATTTGGATATAAAGTCGGTACTTCTATCGCAAAAGATTTATCTGGTGGTTTATTAGGTAAAATTACTCAAGGTGCTTCTATTTTAGGTATGTTCATTATCGGTTCTTTAGTTCAACGTTGGGTAAGTATTTCATTTACTCCTGTTGTTTCTAGAGTTACTCAATCTGAAGGTGCTTATATTGATTGGAGTCAAATCAAAGGTGGAGCTGAAGGTATTAAAACAGCTTTATCTCAATATGCTTCTCTTGGAGCTAATGGATTAGATAAAATTAAAGTTACTACTTTACAACAAAACTTAGATCAATTAATTCCTGGACTTGCAGCATTATTACTTACATTACTTTGCTGCTGGTTATTAAAGAAAAAAGTTTCACCAATCGTTATTATCGTTGCATTATTTATCGTTGGTATCTTAGCTCGTTTAGCTGGAATTATGTAATTTAAAAAGTTCAATATTTATGGAGGGAATATATGGTACAATCATTAAATAAAAAAGTCGATTTAACAATTAATGCTACTTCTTATTTAGGAATGGCAAACTATGGTAAAGTGTTAGTCGGGGATGAAGCTTTTGAATATTACAATGATAAAAACGTCAATGATTATATTCAAATTCCTTGGTCTGAAGTAACAGAAATCATGGCAAGTGTCATGTTTAAAGGAAAATGGATTCCTCGTTTTGCAGTTGTTACGAACAACGGAAACTTTATCTTTTCGACAAGAGATAATAAAAAGACATTAAGAGCTGTTAGAAATTATGTTGATCCAAATAATATGGTTCGTTCTCTTAGTTTCTTTCAAGTAATCTCTCGTGGTTTAAAATCATTATTCAAACGTAAATAAATATTGAGCAAAGGAGCTTTATTGCTCCTTTTTTTTGTTATAATGAAAGAGGTGATAATATGGATCTAAATAGAATACATTATTTCTTTAAAGCTGTTGAATATAAAAACTTTACGCAAGCAGCTAACGCTTGTCATATTGGACAAACAACCATGTCTAAATACATTGCTGTCTTAGAGCAAGAACTCCAAACACAGCTATTTATAAGAGAACATAGAACATTAACTCTTACTAAACAAGGAAAACAGTTCTATGAAGGAATGAAAAACATTTATGCTTCTTATCAAACTTTATGTCAAAATATTCAACAAACGAATACTTTACATATAGGCATGAAAACAACAGATTTTACAGACTTTGAAATTCTTGAAAGCTTTGAAAAGAAATACCCACATCTTTCTATTTCTTATTCTTATCTTGAAGAAAATGAATTGATGGAAGGCCTAAAAGCGCATCAACTCGATGCGTTAATTTCTCCAAGTATGCTCTCTTTCTACAAAAATAATCCAATTGAAACAACAACCTTATCTAAAGAAAACGTTTCTCTTGTTTGTTCAAAAGAACTGATCCATAAATATCATACAATAGAAAAGGTCATGCAATCTGTTCCCTATATTACAAAAGCAACAGATCAAAACTATCATCAATTATGTAAAGATGAACTTTATAAAATTTATCATACAACTTTTAATAAAGTAGAATACGTTAAAGAATTTCCCAAACAACTTCTTTTACTTAATCTATCTAGAGGTTTTTCAATCCTTCCTACAAAAGAAGTAGAAAACAGAGATCAGTTCTATTTAGAGGATATTAGTAAATACTTTGCTGATCTTGAAAAAATAGATCTTGTTTATTTAAAACAAAATAAATCAGAGAACTTAAATCTATTATTGCAACATATTCATGAAAAAAAGTGCTAGATTAAGCATTTTTTTTCGTTTTATCTTTTAACATTTATTCTATATAATACAAAGCAAGGAGTTGATGTTATGCAAAAAGATTTAACAAAAGGTAGTGCCTTAAAAAATATTATTACTTTCTCATTACCATTTTTACTTGCTAATTTCTTACAAACATTCTATGGTATGGCTGATTTATTTATTGTCGGTCAATACAATGGAGCTGCTTCTTTATCAGGGGTTTCTATTGGAAGTCAGGTCATGCATATGATTACTGTTATGCTTGTAGGAATTGCAATGGGTTCAACGGTCATGATTGGTCGTTATGTTGGTGAAAGAAAAGAAGAAGAAAAAAGGATGACTGTAGGAAATACAATCATTATCTTTATGATTTTATCTCTGATTGTTACTTTGATTTTATTATTCTTTATTAATCCGATTGTTTCTATTATGTCTACACCTGTAGAAGCGATTCAAGAAACAACACTTTATTTAAAAATATGTTTTATTGGAATTCCTTTTATTACTGCTTACAATATTATTAGTTCTATTTTTAGAGGATTAGGGGATTCTAAAAGTCCTATGTATTTTGTGGCAGTTGCTTGTTTTTTCGTGTTAGATTTTATTTTCATTGGTTATTTCAATATGCATGCCGTTGGAGCAGCATTTGGGACAGTGATTTCACAACTTATTAGTGTAATTGTTGCTTTATTTGCAATCATTAAAAGAAAATTGATTGTCATCCATAGATACCATTTGAAATTACATAAAAAAATTATTAAAGATATCTTTAAAATCGGTTTTCCTATTTCTATGCAAGATGGTCTTATTCAAGTATCATTCATTATTATTACGATTATCGCAAACATGCGTGGTGTTGATATTGCCGCAGCAGTTGGTGTTGTAGAAAAAATCATTAGCTTTTTATTCTTAGTACCATCAAGTATGCTTTCAGCAATCTCTGCTATATGTGCCCAATGTGTAGGAACAAAACAACATCAACGTGCTCGTCAAACATTACGTTATGGAATGATAATTGCTTTAGGATTTGGAATTTTCTTTGCGATTACTTGTCAATTTATTTCCAAGGAAATTCTTTCGTTATTTACAAGTGAAGCTATCGTTATTATGTATGGAAGTCAGTATTTAAAAGGATATGTTTTAGATTGTATGTTTGCTTCTATTCATTTCTGTTTTAGTGGTTTCTTTACTGCTTATGGTTATTCTATGATTTCATTTATTCACAATGTCATCTCTATTGTTTTAATAAGAGTACCTGGAGCTTATATAACTTCTAAGCTTTTCCCTGATACTTTGCTTCCTATGGGTCTTACACCAGCATTAGGTTCTATTTTATCTGCCCTTATTTGTATAACTGTCTTTATTGTTATGAAGAAAAAGAATAAATTTGATTTTCAAAAAACGTCATCCAAGTGATGACGTTTTTACTTAAACTTAATTGAAAGAATACATGTATAATCATTCTTTATCTTTTTGTTTGTTTCTAACTCTTTTATAGGAAGAGATGTGACATGATTTTTTCCATAAGATAATGCCACTAACATTTGTTTTTTACTATATTTAATAGCTGTTTTTTCTTCAATTTGATTATAATCCCAAACATCATAGTTACTAATGTTTTCTAAAAATGAAATACCTTCAGCTACATAATACCCATCTTCAAAAGCATCTATAATCTTCAAAGTAGAAGCTTCATAATCAACTACTAAAGCAATATTTCCGGTATTTGTTCCTTTTGAAGGATTATTATAAAATGTACAGATTTCTTTATCAGATATCTTTTTACCTTTTTGATATTGGGTTAAATACATAGTTAATGAATCAAAATCTTTTTTTGAATTATAATGAAATAACAAAATATCACCTGGATGATTAGAAAGCATATTTGCTGTTTGCATTTCTGTGCTTTTTTCTAAATAAGGTTCTATATAGTTTTGTGGTTGTGTTAATTTTTTGTAGATAAATATGCTTGTAATAAATATGAAAACAACAAGCATAACTATTAATAATCTTATAATTTTCTTTAGATACTTTTGTTTGTTTTTATTATCTTTTGTAATCTGAATAATATTTTCTTCTGCTTTTTGTTCAATTGTTTCTTTAGGTATATCTTCTCCAGCCAGAAATTCATTAATACTTATATCTAGTATTTTACATAATTCTAGATAAACAGAGACATCCGGTAAACATATACCTCTTTCCCATTTAGAGACTGATTTATCAGACATATTTAACTTTTCAGCAAGCTTTTTTTGTGTTAAGCCTTGTTCTTTTCTTTTAAAAGCTATATATTTACCTATTTTGATAAGATCCATATGACCACTTCCTTTAATCAAATCATATCATTTTAAATAGAAAACAACACCTCTTATAAGTAGAATTAGTTTTTATATTATGAAAAAACAAACAAATATTCAATAATATCGATATAATGAATTTGATAATAAAAAATAAGGAGAAATATAATATGAAACAATTTCCAGAAGGATTTTTATGGGGTGGAGCTACTGCCGCTAACCAATATGAAGGTGGTTGGAAAGAAGGAGGAAAAGGAGTAAGTTGTAGTGATGTACAATTATTTACTGATCCTAAATCTATGAAAGATTTATTAAATACTCATGGGTTATGTGATATTTCTGATGAAATGATTGAAAAAGCTTTAAGTACTGATGATGAAGTTTACTATCCAAAACGTCATGGGATTGATTTTTATCATCATTATAAAGAAGATATTGCTTTACTTGCAGTAATTGGATTTAAGGTTTATAGAATGTCTATCGCTTGGTCTCGTATTTTCCCTAGAGGGGATGAATTAGAACCAAATGAAGAAGGTTTAAAATTCTATGATGCTGTTTTTGATGAATGTTTAAAATATGGAATGCAACCTTTAGTTACAATGTCTCATTATGAACCACCACTAGCATTCTGTATGGACTATAATGGTTGGTA
>OHKZ01000843.1_pt1 | contig 11988 bp, 7 predicted proteins | sample 1569011 | NCBI WGS metagenome assembly OHKZ01 (sample SAMEA3879564, study PRJEB24766) | human gut metagenome | biome: human-associated habitat; feature: feces | place: USA | collected 1985/1987
AGGTGGTATGAATGGCAATCGTAAAACACATTAAAAGCAGAAATGCAAATTACTCGGCTGCTATTAATTACCTTCTGTTTGAACATGATGAAAAAACCGGAAAAAAGATTGTAGATGAATCCGGTCGAAGCATCCTGCGAAAAGAGTTTTATATGTATGGTCTGAACTGTGATCCGATGTCTTTTGACAAGGAATGTGAACTGACAAATGCTCATTTTCACAAAAATAAGAAACGTGAAGATATCAAAAGTCACCACTACATTATCAGCTATGATCCAGCCGATGTTGATTAATACGGAAAAAAGAGGTACAGTGAAATAGACTTCGTTTGTGTTGCTAGAAAGAGTAGATTAGGAGGAATTTTATGATGGATAATAATAAGATGATATGTTATTGTGATCAGGTTACAAAAGGAGAGATTATTGAGGCTATGGAAAAGGGAGCCAAAACACTCGCAGATATAAAAAGAATGACAGGAGCTTGTTGTAGTTGCAAGTGTGCAGAATTAAATCCAAGCGGGAAGTGTTGTGCACAAGACATTGCACTTGTGATGAAAGAGTATTTATCAAATAAAAATAGTTAAGATATTTCTATGGAGATTGGGGTCGTGGGTGATACAGAGAGGTGTGTTGCCCAATGTCATTAAGTTAATTTAAAAATTAAAAAAAGCAGAATGCAAGTAGGTAAAATCTCACTTGTATTTTGCTTTTTTCATTTTGTTATCTGTTTTTTTGCACGGCAAACAGACAGATGGATTGTACATCTGTCTAGCCTCATATGTGATTTCTGTCCGTCGGACCAAGAGTTTGCTTACAGCTTCCTTCAGATTCTACCTTACGATAGACACCCTTGCTGTTCAGCTATACACTTCCTTGTCGCCTAGGCGTGTTCGGGACTTTCACCCGTTAGAGCGCGCCCATGGCGCGCAAACTAAAATATCGCCAGCCATAGCATGGCTGACGATACAAAAATTTATTATTTTTTATTGTCCTCTTGACGGGGAGCATACCATTATTATAGTGGTTTATTTTTTTATTCCAATGCAACAAACATGTAAAATGTCTGATGTATTTTTGCAAGTTTTGTTCCATAGCAGTGTTTATCTTATTTTCCGTCTTCTTCTGAAAAACAGAATCATGATAATACTTATGGCAAATAGTAACCATACATGCCTGCTTGTTTCCAGACGAACCCCTGTTTCCGGTATTAATTGTGTGTTTTCGTTTGTGATTTTTAACTCAATCACGTCTCCTCGTGCAGCCTCAATCCGCTGTTTCATGACAGCTGTATTTCCATTCGATGTTGCCTGCACTGGATTTGAATACTTATCATTCTCTTCTTTTTTAGAAATCGAAACAGCGTATTTTGATGTATCAACAGTTTCTGTTATTATGATATCCGAAGATATATCTACATTTTTTAATGTAACTTTATCTCCATGTTTCAAAGAAGTTCTAATTGTCTTGCTACGCAGCTTTTGACCATCTTCCCAATAGAGAATTTCCATATCAAATGGCTTCTTGCGGTTTCCAAGTGGACCAGTGACTTCCTTTGTAATCTCAACCGTCACCCCGCCTTTTTGCGGATGATTGACGATATGTCTGTCCGAAACAGCTCTCCAGGTATTTGTCATCGGTGATTTCTCATATAGGAATAAAATATCGGATTCTACATCGACCATATATAAATTAAAGTTATCCTGATACTGTGTTTTGGTTTTATCTGCTTTGTCCTTTTTGTTTGGAGTAACAGATTCTACCATCCAGTATCGTCCGTTCTCAAAGTCCTCCGGTAATTGAAGCATTCCATTTTCATCTGTTTCTAAGGAACGATACGTCGTACACGTTTTTCCATCCTTTTTCAGAACGATATCGTCCTTGCTCTGTGTATTGTCATAATCTACTGTATATCCTGTATCATCCGCATATTTTTTCGTAACATCATCATATGGTACTTTGTAGAACAGAAAACCTGCACCAGCAAGTCGGTTTCTTGGAAGATCATCCGTCTTTAAGAAACTTCGTTCAGCAAGATTGAAATGCAGATTCTGCACTTCCAGTTCCATCTTGGAAACATCCTTGAACTCATTCCCATCCTTTGGGAATAATTGTTGTCCATTTGAATCGAAATACTGAATCTCTGGATAAATAACTTCATAATATAGGAAACCATCCCCGTATTCCGAAGAATAATGTGTCTTTCCTATCTCAATTTCTTCCACCTTATATTCCACCGGATTTCTGTCCTGGAATAGTGGAACATTGTCGACTGTGTGTTCCCATCCGTTCTCTTCATTCAGCAGGAATTCCTGTCCTGTAGAAATTCCATTCTGATACAATCTGATTTTCACCTGTTTTTCCATCAGTGCATCATTTGGATTTCCCCATGTCTTTTTGATATGCAGAGTGCCTGTTTTAGCAAAATTTCGGATATTAAGGCTGGTATCTCCTCGCTGAAGCAGAACGGATTTTCCGTTTATCTTACCATCAACTGGTGCTGTAACAGCCTCCTGATTTTCGTTAGCCTCCCTATCCACCAATTTTGCATCAGTGATTTTGAATGCTCCATTGGCAATCTCAACTGTGATCTGTATATCTCCTGTGTCTACATATCCCGTCGGTAAGTTTGTCTCTCGCAACAAATACGTCTCAGTTGCCGTTCGATTCTGTTTGTTCTCATCTTGTAACGGAATATGAAGTTGTGCGATTCCGTATTTATCAGTTGTTACCGTTTCCTCCTCAACACCGTTCTTACTGACAGCAAAATTGATCTTCTCCATTCCCTGTCCGGTAGACTCATCAAATTTGTTCAGTGTGAGTATTCCCTCTTTCTGATAACGGTTCTCCAATTCAATCGTAAGAGTCTCACCACCGCGTCCAATTCCACGTCCTGTGAATTGAATTCCACTTTCTGGATATGCTTCCCATGAATTTACATTATCTCCTTGTTCATGAGAATTGCGAACATTGTACCAACCCGAAAATTTTACATTCGAATCTTTTGGCTTATAGTTGTACTCTTTTAATGTGTATTTCCAGAATGAGTCCGCCTTAACGATCCACGTACAGCTTGTATGTGTTTCATCTGTCCATGTACCTACAACTTCTATTGGAGCATCCTCCGCTTGCGGAGCTTCTGCATCCGGTTTCTGGCTATCTTCTGAAGGAAGCACAAGTTTCATATGCTCATGAAATGCAGGTGGCTGAGGTTTTCCATCTAAAAGCTTTTCATCCATATCTACCTGGATATAATAATCTTTCTTGACTTCCTCTATTGCTTCCGGCATTCCGACAAAATCTTTCTTTACTGTCAGGTAACCATTTTTTGCTACAATACGGCCATCAATATGCCACCCATCGGACATTTCACTTTTGAAAGAATACCAATAAATGGTGAAGAATTCGGTATCTAATTTCGATGGCGGAATCTCCCTGTCTCCGATACGAATCATACGTCCGCTTTCACGAATTGTCTGGAATACCTCTTCATCGGAAGGAATTCTATCTATCTTGTAGATATAGTCTCCATTTCCAATATATCCCTCATCTGGTTTAGTTCCCTGCAAAAGTTCTTGCACTCTCTTATTTCCATCCGCATACTGTTCCCACGTAGATGGATTCTTATTTCCAAGAACTGGAACATCATGCAATATACTTGCCTTCACATTACAGTTTGCCACGGCAACCGCACTTGTATAATCGTCTACATTCGTGGTTGGTAATGCTACCGAACCATCTTCCGGCATCGCTGACTTACAGATATAAAACTGTACCTGTTTTCGATTTTGGTTACTCACCTTACGCCACGCTGCATAGAGGGTGATTGGCTGTCTTGCATTATTATTTATAAGATCAGAAATAGAATCCCCTGCACTGCATTCCTGCCACTTTCCGTCTTTGTTTCTGTAATCCCAATGATCGAATTCATACTGTTCCAACTCTTTGCTGTCATTATCTTCATGATCATAAACTAGCGGATATGGTGACTTGACGTTATGTTTTCCAGCTTCTATTTCATTCTCATAATCATCTGTATGTCTTGTCTTATTTCCAACCTGAGGGGTCAACTTAGATTCTTTTGGAAGCTTCTTCATATAACGGGTCGTATTATAGATCACTCTGACCGTTCCGGGGTCCTGGGGTTTGTCTGCAATCACCTCATAAGATGAGGTAATATTAGGCAGTTCAAATTTTACCTTATCATCTCCGGACGGTTCCGGAAGAACCTCATTTTCGTCCCTGTCATTAGATGTACAACTCCAGACAATCTCCTTGCCATAATACTCACCTTCTAAACTTGCCCTCTTTGGTACTTCCACAGTATATGCTTCCCCATGGCCTACATACTGTCTCTTAATCGCCTCTCTTTTGGTCAGGTTCAGTGGATCCAACACTTCAATCAGATGAAAACTTCCCTCTACACTGAAATGTCTTCCTGCCAGCCCAACCTGAGAAGAAAGTCCTGTCAAACGATCAAAATAATTTTCGATTCTGTCTGGATTCAGTGGGTTTGGCTGTGAGAAATAATAGACAGATACATCTTTCCCGTTTTTCAGGACAGGAATATACCATGTACCATCATTGTCCTTATATGGATGCTGTACAAATACACGGCTGTCTGTCGCATAACCAAACAGAATCTTCTCTTTCTGATCTGCGCCGGGCTCCAGCTTGCTCGGAGTGAAACCAAACTCACTGTAAATTTTAGAAATCGTATCATCTGGTTTAGCTCGCAAATAATAACGACTGGCTCGGCCACTGTTTGCTTTGATTATGTAATGCTGCTCAGCATTGAGGTTCTTTATCAGCTTATAATGTCCATCGATAAATACATAAAAACTGATATTTGCTTCTTTTGTTGCTGCCGGTTTTTCTGTATTATCAGGAACAATCACATATGGACGTACTGCATCATCTGGCTGAATAGTAAAGCTCATGGTATGCTCTGATTTATTTTTACTCCATGTAACTGCTGAAAGAGTACCATCTTCCTTTCTGCATTCCCAGTTTATATCCTGCGTTTGTTCTTCTACACGCGGCTTTGTACTAACTGTTCTTGTAAGTGTTGACTTTCTTGCAACAAAATCAATTGCCGGAAGATCACGCAAAGCTGTTTGGCTGTAAACCTGTCCATCGTCATCCTGTACTGTCACACTGTAAAAACCGTTATATCTATCATCGTCGTGTTCTAGTAAGGTCTTTGCACTCATTATGGGACTATTCTGTCCGTCTGGCAGGTAATACACATCCATCGGCTCTCCGGATTCTCCTATATAAATACATTCATGACCTTCTATCGTGTATTTCCCTGCATTATGGATTGTATCGTAATCTCTCTTGGAATAATAAAAACGCTCTTTTGCTCCATTTTGAATAGAACCATCGTAATGAAATTTTTCAAAATGCTTTTTTAACTCATCATTAGAAATATAATAATAAACTGTTCCCGGCTTTGTTGTAGTATCTTTTATAACAGGAATTTCTTCGTTTAGAACATTATATCTCTCATTATTTACAAAAGTATAGAATTTAATGTTCAAGGTTGCTGGTGCAAAAGTGTTGCATGCAACCGTATATGGTTGCTCTATCTTTCCAATAGAAAAGGTTAGTTTATCGCCCTGTTTCACCGGAGAAATTGTTTTATTTTCATCCTCACTGGCACAAAGCCAGTCGCTTTCCTTCGTATCTCCAGGATCAACGGAAATTGTGACCGCAGAATCTTTCTTATAGTAACTCACAGTTCGATTTCCATCCGGATTGATCACTGTAACCGAATAGAAACTGTTCTTATTCTGCTTAATCTGGTCTGAATTATTATCCGGAATTTTTTCGCCATCAGATGCTCCTTTTGGCATATAATAAACGTCTGTTGGTACAGTTGCTTCCTGCTTGTCCAGGTTATAAGATACATATTGCTGTCCTTTATAAGTTACCACTGTCGCCTGTGCTAATGTCTTCTCACCACGGACTGTATATGGAAAATAATTTCCGGACTGTGTTTCCTCTGCATTCAAGCCGAACTCTCTATAAATCTCAGCAAGATCACTGACAGATAAATAGCATCTGCCCTGACGGTTCCATTTATACACCTTTTTCAGAGAATCAGCCGGCAGCTTTCGAACCTCATTGTCTGCATATATATAAAACTGAATGTCAAAGGCTGTCTGATCCGCTCTCTGGATCACATAAGACTGTGTGATCTTTCCGATTGTGAACCTCGTCTGGTTCCCTGATTCCCGTATACCATCTATCACCTTATCATCTGTTCCCATACAGGTCCATTCGATCTGGTCTGTCTGGTCCGACAATTGGGGATTAAAATCAGCCACAGCTTCTTCCACTACAGTTCCTGTTAATGCATAACGAATCCGATCCTGCCCTTCTCCCTTTACCTCTACGGAATAAAACGAGTTGTCCTTTTTTACAGAATCTTTTAAATTTAATGCAAGGTCTTTTCCATTTGGAAGGTAGTAAACATCTATCGCTTCCCCTTGTTTATTCTGTCCATAATTGTAAGAAACATATGTCTTTCCGGATTCTGTGTCTGTATAAACTTTTCCGTATTCTATCCCGCTTTTTCCCCGGTATGCAGATACAAACTTATTATTTGCATCCGGATTCTGATTCTCACCATTTTTCACAAATCCAAATTCTTCATATATCAGGAGCAGGTCCTCAATGGAAACACCATAGTAGGTAGTTCTTCCGTCTTTCCATGTTGCAATGCCGGTAATGTCATTATGCTGAAGCTTTACCTTGTTTCCATCAATAATGACATAGAAATCAATATCAAATCCTTCGGAAATCTCCTGAAGTTTCGGTGATTCCTCTTGTGCAATCTGCTCCTCGAAGGCTTTTTCTTCTTCTGAAAGCTCTCCCTGGGATGGAGTAATTTCTTCCTCCGGAATCTCTTCTAATGGCGGGGTGATTTCCTCTCCAGGAGTCTCTTCTGATGGCGAAGTATTTTCTTCTTTCGACGTCTCTTCCGACAATGATGTACTTTCCTCCGGAATAAAATCTTCTGTGCGCATTTCACCCTCTTGAGTACTATTTATATTTGGAATATTCTCTTCTTCCACTGAAACTGCCAAAACTGTCGTTCCTGCGCTATTCATGCACAAAACCAATAAAAGTGTCCAGGCTATCCATCTTAGCCATCTCTTTTTCCTCTTCACACAAATTCCTCCTAAAAACATATTTTCATTTTCTTAGCTATCTGCCTTTTTTATCCATTCCTTCTGCATTGCCGCTGCTATAAAGCACTGCAATAGTTTTTTTGGAAATACACCACATTCACCGTTGGCAATCATTCTTATGGCTTCTTCATGCTTTAATTTTCTTTTATAGGGGCGTACACTGACCAATGCATCATAAGCATCCACAAGGCCTACTACCTGAGCACAAAGTGGTATTTCATCACCTTTTAGTCCATCCGGGTAACCAGAACCATCATATCTTTCATGGTGATATCTGCATATTTCATAGCTATTTGATGGCAATCACGCCATCAGTGCTGTAATATACAGTGTCATTATATTTTCCGATATAGACACAATCTTTCCCATTTACTCTTGCACTCTTGAATTCATAGTTTTTCCCGGAACCACTAATCGTAAGTTCTTTGTGGTCTTCGATATTTCCAAGCTCAATCGTAGTCGGAGCACCGTCAATTGCTTTTCCGTTCGCATCAACATATTCTACACGATCTGTCGTCTGTTCATCACCATTCGCAACACTTCTCTGCATTGCGATATTCAAACTCTGTACAGATATCGTATCTGGAAGCTGCTCATCACTTGCCTGTTCTGTAGATTTTTCATTGTCAATAATCTGCTCTGAAGACTTCTCTGATATTTCTGTTTCAGATTCTGTAGTTTCTGTAGTTTCTGTTTCCTGCTCCGGGTCTTCTGTCTTCGATATTTCTGACTCTTTTTCCTTTTCTTTCAATGCATAAGTCATAGTCAGTTTTTGCCCATCTGTAAACTTATTGGCATTGATATTATCGGAACTCCAATAAACCGTATCTTTATATACTCCTATAAAGGAACAGTCTGCATCATTTACTTTTGCACTCTTAAATTCATAATCTTTGTCAGAAATATTTAACTCTGAATGATCTGATATTTTTCCAAGCTCAATGGTCTCTGGTGCTCCTTCAATCGCATTGCCGGATTCATCTACATATTCCACCAATTTTGTGGTCGGTACCTGACCATTTGAAGTTGCTTCCTGTATTTCTTTCTCCAGCTTCTCCACTTCTATGCTATCCGGAATCTGTTCCTCAGTTTCTGTTTCTGATGTGAATTGCTCCGAAGTTTGCTCGGTTTCTGTCTGTTGTGCATCTGTCTCACTTGTAAATGCTTCTGTATCTTGTGTTTCTTCCTGCTCTGTAACCACTGATGTTTCATCTTCTGATGCACTTACGGTTTCCAGATTCATAAAACAAATAGAAAAGATTAGAAGCCAGGAACATGCTATTTTCAAATATGTTTTCCAATTCTTATGCCTCATTTTTCGCATCTTCCTTCCTGTTCTTCTGCTTCTCCATGAGTAATCCGCAAAGGCAGATAACTGAGCCAAAGAATAAGAACAAATAGCCTGCAACCGGACTATCATCACCTGTCTTTACCGGCGAACCGTTATGAATGATATCTTTTGGTCCTGTAGAAGATGGGACTGGGGTTTGATTTTTACCAGTTTGACCGGTATATGAGTTTTTGAATGAAACCTTCGATACTTTATCTCCATTTTCATTTTTGACCACTGTTACCGCCATCAGTTCATTATTGGAATCAAAGAATCCTTCAATCGTTACATCATAGGTTTTTGAATCATATGTATAATTTTCTTTATTCTCTGTTGCCTGGTACAGCTTGTAATGATATTCTCCTGCCTGTCCGACATTCATAATCAGCTCTGTAGAAGAATTACCACTCATATTCCAGGTAAATGTTCTTCTATTGCTTCCCTCCGGCATTGGATTTTGTATCTGATCTGCTATTAAAACATAAGAGCCTGTTTTGTCAGCATCTGCAGAATTGTTTACTTCAAATATCTGTTCCACTGGTATTTTCACTGTTGTGTTTTTGCCAGCTGCCAGTACTGGTTTTTGAACACCCAGAAAGAATATCATGGACAGGAATATAACCATGGCTATTTTTGTTAAACGTGCTGTTCTCATGCTTCTCCCTCTCCTTCTTTCTTCTTGTTTCTTTTCTTTTCTATCTGTCTTGCTATCAGAATCAGTACAAGGACAATCAGGATAAACCATACAATAACTGGCACTTTTCCTACTGCATTTTTCAGTTCATCAATTCCTGTACCTACGTTTTTGGCTTTTTCTTTTTCCGGATATATCTGATCTGTTAAGCGTCCCACCAGGATATTTCTTCCATTTGTCATATCCGATGTACAGGTGGTCAGCAAAACCAGATGATCATCTTCCGTTATATTCATATCTCTTTTATATAAAACATTGTTCTCGATTTCCTGCAGATACTCCTGTTTCGCTTCTGGAGTGTCCAGACACACATTGAAAATCGTTTCATTATAGGCATCTACCTGCATCAATGCATAGAATTCGATTCCATGATCTTTTCCGTCAAAGAACAGATTTCCATATGGATGTTCGTTGAAATACTGTTCTTTTGTAAATTCACCGATATCTCCAAACATCATGTGTTTTTCCATATGGTGGCCATATATAATATTATCAAAATCCGAAAAATCCGGCTTATTTGCACAATGTAAAAAGATTGCTCCGCTTAAGGAATAGTTTCCTTCCGCATCTGTATTCATATAAGTATCATCATTGTCCGTCTGCACCAATGGATAATTGATATTTGTGTCATTCAATCGTATCCATCCAATCACATCCGGATTGATTTTCTGTAATTCTTCAAAAGATTTCGTACTCTTTTCAGTAGGAATATATGCTTCATAATTTTTTGCATCTGCAGTCTGATATACCTGATGGGAATCCCACAGCATATAACTGGAGAGAAACATAGCTGCAAGAATCAGTGATAATGCTATAAAATTTACAATATGGTCTAATCCTCTGATAATTCCTTTCAGCACTTTCTTCATCCGAAGCATATGTACAAGTTCCTTTCACCATTTCTGTTTCTTTTATATTTATCAAAACTGATTCATCTGACCAATTTGCTCGCAAAATTAGCAAAAAGGGATGCGGCGGAGCAACGCCGCACACATCCCCTTTCCTGGTTGCTATATTTTATTATTTCTGTAATCTTCTGCGTTTGAATCCTACAAAAGCGATCAGTGCTACACCGCAAAGTGCAATCATCAGAACGTATGGAAGAGTGTTCATGATGATACCAGTTACAGGTACATCGTTGTATGTATTGGTTACATCAACGGTATTCTGTTTCTGACCTAATTTCTGACTTCTTACTGCTGTAAGTTCTGTGTTGTATGATGTTTCAGCAACAGAAGTCAGCTTAGTACCATTGATAGTGATTTCAGCACTACCTTTATAGTTTTTAGCTGCAGACTCTTTTACAGTAATTGTTGTTCCTACTGGAACACCAGTGAATTTCATGTTTTTATTTGCTTTCAAATGGAATGTGTATGTTCCGCCCTCAGCAAGTGTAACATCACCTCCATTAGCTTTGATTCCGCCAAGTGTGTTTGCATCTGTTCCTTTCGGGAATGCAAAGGTTGCTGTGAAAGCGAACTCATCGTCAGGAGTTGTTGCTGTACCATTTGCATTAACAATCTTTTTAGACACATTCAAAGAGCCAAACTGATTATAAATCGGATCTGGATTTGTAGGATCTGTACCTGTACCAGCTTCCTGTACATAAGTGTTAGTAAAGTTGAATCTATTAGTATCGGTATTTCCAATATCTACTTTACCAGTTGCTGTCTGACCTGCATCATCTTTCACTTTATTTACAACGATATTAGAAATTTCTGTACCAGTTGCACCATCTGTAACATATACATCCATTGTATACTCAGCCTGTGACATGATCATTTTTTCATGCTCACTGTTTGCTACTATTGGATCTGCTGTCTGTGTCTCTGTTACAGTATACTCATACTTTCCTGCTTCTGGATATGTCGGAAATGTAATCTGACCTCTCTTAGAAATTGTTCCTGTTTCAGTATCGGTAAATGATATCTCCGGCATAGTAACCGCTGCATCTGTTGTAATGATACCAGTTCCTGTCTTGACCTGCTCTGCTGTAAAGCTAAACTTCTCAGCCTTTCCGACCTCTGTGTAGTAGGTCTTAGTAATCCAAGCCTCGGTTGTCTTGCCCCCATCTGCCGCAAATGTTGGCATTGCCATTCCCATCGTCATGGCACCAGCAGCAACAACTGCGAGCACTTTTTTGAACATTTTGTTCATGCTCATAATGATTCCTCCCTTGTAGATAAAATATTATTTGTTTTTATTTGATTAACGGAGGAGGGTATTAGAGTCCTCTGGTCCGAATAACCGCAATCGCTTTTCCTTTGACGTCTTTAATATTAATACAGCCATAGATTCTGCTGTCTGACGCTTCCGGTCTGTTATCACCCAGTACAAATATCTGACCTTCTCCAACAGTGATTGGAAAGTCAACTCCATTTTGAAACTGTGTGGTGTCAAAATAAATATCCTGTGAAATCTGCGTAGCGCCGTTAATCATCAAACCGTCTTTTGTTATATCTACGGTATCACCTGCGACTGCTACGGCCCTGCCTGTGGTTGTTCTGCCATCTTTCTTAAATACTGCAATATCACCGGACACAAAACGCTTGTCCAGTCGATAATACATGACCAGATCACCATCTTTTATTGCTGGTTTCATAGATACGTCATTGATTCTCGCCATCCCGTACATAAATGTAAAAACAAGGATGACCGCCAAAATGATAAGAACAATCTTCAATAACAGTTGAAAGATATCTTCTCCCAGTGTCGTTTCCTGTCTGGGAAGCTGTTTCTCATTATTCTGTTCTTTCTCAACCTGTTTCT
>OHKZ01000850.1_pt1 | contig 11893 bp, 9 predicted proteins | sample 1569011 | NCBI WGS metagenome assembly OHKZ01 (sample SAMEA3879564, study PRJEB24766) | human gut metagenome | biome: human-associated habitat; feature: feces | place: USA | collected 1985/1987
TAAGAGATTACAGGAATGGTTTGAGGCACAGCCGTTTAAAGAAGAGACCGGAGAAAACTTTATTGAATATGTGACGAAGGTGCGGATAGAAAAAGCTAAGGAATTTTTGGCTCAGCCGGATATCAGTATTAAAGAAGCCGGGATCCGGAGTGGTTATACAGATCCGAATTATTTCAGCAGGATCTTTAAGAAACAGACAGATATGACACCAAGTGAATATAAAACGAGGTATGGAAAATGAAAAAGAAAACAGGCATTTTTCTTATAATCGGGATAGTGCTTGCACTGATGCTTACAGGATGTGGAAAGCAGAGTGTGGAGACGGAAACAGCACATACAACAGAAGAGGATAAACTGCAGATTGGACTTAGCTTTGATTCTTTTGTAATTGAACGATGGCTGCGTGACCGTGATATGTTTGTGTCTACAGCGCAGAGTCTTGGGGCAGAAGTAAATGTGCAGGTGGCCGGAGGAGAAGTGGAGGAACAGATTTCTCAGATTGAGTATTTCATCCAGAAAAAAATGGACGTGATCATTATTATACCAATTGATGGCGATGCATTATATGATGTGGTAAAAGAAGCAAAAAGCAAAGGAATCTGTGTAATCTGCTATGACCGTATCATTCCCAATGTAAATGCGGATCTGTATATTACGATCGACAATGAGATGGTTGGAACACTGATGGGTGAAGCCCTGAAAAAAGCCTGCCCGGATGGCGGAAATATCTTTGCGATTTATGGATCACCGACAGATAAAAATGTTGAGGAAGTTGAGAAGGGATTTAAAGATGCACTGGTGGATAGTAAGCTTAATATCGTTTACTCCGGTTATTGTGATAACTGGCTTGCAGAAATAGCGGAAACCCATGTAAACAAGGGGCTGGAAGTGACGGATGATATTGTTGGTGTTATGTGCGGTAATGACGATCTGGCAAGTCAGGTAGTTAAAGTTTTGTCCGAAAACCGCCTTGCCGGACAGGTCGCTGTTGTCGCACAGGATGCAGAACTGGCTGCATGCCAGCGTATTGTAGAAGGAACCCAGACCATGACGGTGTATAAGCCGATCGAGCAGGAGGCATCTACGGCGGCGACACTGGCGGTGATGCTTGGAAATGGGGAGGATATCGGGTCAGCTGACTGTGAATACCCTGTTACCGAGACGACCAATGATGGAGAATATGAGATTCCGTATTATAAGATCACGCCGGTGGCTGTGACGAAAGAGAATATGGATGAAGTGGTCATAGATGGAGGGTTCCATACACGGGAAGATGTGTACCTGAATGTAAAATAGAATGATGATATCGTAGTCATAATATAAATTACATATCCCTTCTGATGGCTGCAGATTTTTCATGAATCTGGAAAGATTAAATAAATTGCGTCTCCTATCTGCTCTTTCAGGCAGGTTCAAAGATCTGGAAGTACTAAGAGAAGAAAAGCTTACAAAAAACGCTCCGAAAAATGGCAAACTCGCGTTGCTCAGACAGTGCCATTTTTTGGAGCAAAGTAATCTTTTATTCTCTAAGTACTTTAAACAGATCTTTTCAAGTCCTGAAGATCAAATAGGAGACGCTTTTTATTTTGAAGCATTTTCAGATAGAAAACATAAGATCTGATAAATACGAAGGGATATGTTTTTATATCTGCCATACGAATCATCAGACGGGAGGAGAGTGCCTGCGCTGCGCGTCGTTGCTTCGCGTGGCTAACGGGGCGGAGCCCCGTCGTGTCCTCCCCCATAAGAATAACTACCACGAATGAGGGATAAAAAACGTATCCTGTCTGGGTTGTACAGGCCTTGAAAAGATTCGTAGATATACTTAGGAAATAAAATACTACTTTGCCCCACAAAATGACACTGTTTGAGCAACAGCGAGTTTGTCATTTTGTGGGGCGTTTTTTGTAGGATTTTCTTTTCTTAGTATATTCGGATTTTTTCAACAGCCTGTATAAAACAGATAGGATACGTAATTTTACATCTCAGCGCTGGTATTATTCTTTATCCATATATGCATTATATATTTCAGGTTGAATCACTTTGCGAATCGCTTCATACACTCCTTGTGATGCTTCTCGGATCTCTTTACGTGTCTCATCGGACAGGGTAATGATCTGTGTACCGCTTTCTTCGATGGTTGCAATTTTATCTGCGATACGTGCATCGGACTGTTCTCTTGCGTATTCTGTTGCAAGTTGTGCGGCTTCTGTCATGATCTCCTGTTCATCTTCCGGGAGATCTTTGAAGAAATCATCGTTGACGATCAGAGAGATCAGATGCGGAAGATGATTGGTCTCGACCACATAATCCTGCTGTTCATATAAGTTGTTGGAAACGATAACTTCATATGGATTTTCCTGCGCATCGATCGTATGCTGTTGAAGACCGATATAAACCTCACTGAAACTCATTGGAGTCGGGTTTGCACCGAGTGCCTTCCAGAATGCCAGATGATAACTGTTTTCCATAGTACGGATCTTCTGACCTTTGAAATCTGCGAAGCTATTGACTGGTTTGTTTGTGCTCATGACACGGAAACCCTGGTCTGCCATACCGAGAAGATGATAGCCGCCGTCGGTGTAAACATCACTGATCAGGCTGTAGAATTCCGGGTCATCGATCTTCTTACGACAGTCGTCAAGAGAATCAAAAACACATGGAAGATCAAAGACTGCCAGGTCACTCATGAAAGAAACCTGAGGTGCAGTATTCTGCACGACAAACGGGATATCTCCATCTGAGCAGGTTTCAAGCAGGTCGCGGTCACCACCGAGTGTGGAGTTCGCGTATACCTGGATCTTCATTTTGCCATCGCTTAAATCTGCGACTTCCTCGGCAAACTTTTCTGCAAAGATCTGTGTAACAGTGTCTTCCGGGCTGGCGGTTGCCAGTGGCCAGGAATAACGCTGTACTTCATCTTCAGAAGAAGTACCACATCCTGTAAGGGCAATGCTCAAAGCACCAGCCACAGTCAGCACCGGGAGCATACGGAGGATGTGACGCTTTTTCTTATCGGATGTATTGCATGTAGTAAATTTTTTCATGTCTTTCCTCCTATAAGATTCCGATAGAGATTGCCGGTATGAAAGTGATCAGGAGTAGCGCTGCCAGGAAAAATGCGATCATTGGCAGGGCTTTTTTTGCAATCTGCATAACCGGCACATCTGTCAGTGAACTTGCAACGAACAGATTGACTCCGATTGGTGGAGTTACAAATCCGATGGCAAGGTTGACAACCATGATTACACCAAATTGGATTGGATTCATACCGATAGCCTGCACGATCGGAAGCAGGATCGGTGTCAGAATCAGGATTGCCGGTGTGGTATCCATGACCATTCCTACGATCAGCAGGAAGAGATTAATGATCAGCAGGATTGCAACCGGACTGTGGAAATTGTTCAGGATAAATTCGCTGACGGTCTGCGGTACCTGCATCAGAGTCAGTACTCTGGAGAAGGCAGTAGAGGCTGCCAGGATGAACAGGATCGGTGTAAAAGTACGGATCGCTTCTACAAGGATCGGCCAGATATCACGGAGCTTAATGCTCTTGTATACGAACAGACTGATGATCAGGGCATAAAATACGGAGATAACAGCAGCTTCTGTCGGAGAAGCAACACCTGTGTAGATACATCCGAGAATGATGACCGGGCTTAACAGTGCAAAGAAGCTTTCTTTGAGCACTTTCAGAAGCCCTTTGTCATGAAGCATCTGTACCTCTGCATGGATTTTTTCTTTGTCTTCACCGTAGCGTTTGCAGTGATAGATCGCATAGAGCATGAGCAGGGCTCCGATCATGAGTCCTGGGATAATTCCGGCAAGGAACAGATCGCTGACAGATGCACCGGAGGCCATGCCGTACATGATGAATGGAATACTAGGCGGAATGATAACACCGAGTCCACCAGCTACTGCAACGATCGCAGTAGAAAATGTCAGATCATAACCAAGATTGGACAGGATTGGAATCGTCATACTTCCAACAGCAGCAACCGTTGCCGGAGCAGAACCGGAGATCGCACCGTAAAAAAGGCAGGTGACGATTACGGCACATGGCATACCAGCAGTGAATTTGCCAAGAAAATAGGCAAAAACATCAAACAGCTTTTTGGAAATACCGCCCTTGGCCATGATGATACCGGAAAGGACAAACATTGGAACTGCCAGGAGCGGGAAGGAGTCCAGACCGCCAAACATGGCACGAATCAGATATTTGGCACCAACAGTAAAGGACGGATCAAACACAGACGGAAGAACAGATGTGATTCCAAGGGTGATGGATACCGGAACTGCGATGACCAGTAAGACAACAAAGATAATAAATAAAACTACAACTGGCATTTAGTGTTCCTCCTCATTTGAATTTTTGATCGTGTTGATGCGGTTATCGATTCCTGATTCCAGAGCAGGTTCGTTGTGGGATTCTGCATTTGCCTGGATAAAGGATTCTGGGGTATTGCGTTCCGGATGTGCCGGGTCAAATACATTTTCACCTCTTGCAACACGGAACTCAATGATCCAGCGCTGCAGGACACGGAATGCGACCAGTACAAAAGAAACCAGAGGTGCGGCCTGTACATAGTACATCGGAATGCCACATGCCGGTGAAAGCTGTCCGCTGTGAACAGAAGACATCATATAAGAATAAGCAAACGGAATCATGTAAATAAAAAAGATCAGCTCGAAGGTGTGATTCACTACTTTGAAGATTGCTTTTCCGCGGCGTGGAAAAATTGCGACAAATTGCTCGATCTTAATAGAAAGGCATTTTTTGCTGCAGTAGCTTACACTCAAGAATCCACACCAGATGAAGAGATATCTGGTAAGTTCTTCGGACCAGGACAGGGACATTCCAAGAACATATCTGCAGAATATCTGAATCCCCATGATCAGTGTCATGGCAATCAGGAAGATGACCAGGATAAATTCTTCGAGATTCTCGTCCAGCCAGTGAAGTATTTTTTTCATGAAGGACCTCCCTTAAAATAAGTATAGATGGTAATGTGACTGTAACAGTTCAACGCTTTGCAGTTATAAAAACACCGATATTTCTATTTTAAATAAAAATACCGGTGTTTTCAAGAAGTAAATATATTATATGTTACATTGCATTGTGAAGAAGTCCAAGGACTGTATTCAGATCATTTACGCCCATCTGTCCCGGTGCAGATGCTTTCTTAGCGGCACCAAATGTCATGGAAGAACCAAATACTTCACCGCAGAGACGACTGATCACGCCAGTACCTGCCATAGACATGGTAATGATCGGTCTGTCAGTATAATTTGTTGCCATTTCCTCTGTTGCAGCCAGAAGAGTCAGAACATCCTTTTTGTTCTGTGGCATAACGGCAATCTTTGGAATATCTGCATTCATGTCCTGCATCTTACGGAGGCGATAGATGATGTCTGCTTTAGCAGGAGTTTTGAAGAAGTCATGGTTGGAAGCGATAACCTTAACACCTGCTGCATGAGCTCCGTCGATGATCTTTTTAACGATCTCATCACCTGTGAAGATCTCAACGTCAATGAGATCTACATATCCGGTCTGAGCTGCTTTGATGTTGAGTTCTGCATAAGCATCCGGCTCGATTGCTTTTTCTCCACCTTCTTTGGAAGTACGGAAAGTCATGAGAAGTGGGATGTTACCAAGAACTGTACGAAGGTCTTTCAATACATCTTCAACCTTTGCAAAATCAAAAACACCTTCAAACCAGTCTGCACGCCACTCAACAACATCAACTGGGATAGAATCAAAAGTTTTTGCTTCTTCAATGATATCTTCTTTTGTAATACCAACGATCGGAACGATGATTTTCGGTGCACCTGCACCGATTTCGATATCACGGATTTTAACTGTATTCATGATGAGTTTCCTTTCTATTATATAATGATTACGACGGGTTCTAAGTCCAGATGCCTTATCGTGCAAGCACGAACAGCTATTGGACTTTTCGCCCCTGGTTCTCATTTTAGTTCTCAGCTTCTGCGAGTTCAACCATTTTTTTGTAACGGATGTTTACAAACAGACCAAGTACAACACCAACTGCTGTAAGTACGATGTTCATGATCATAACCTGAGATGGCTGCATTTTGGATGCTGCTGTCAGGATCGTGTAGTTGCACAGAGAGGATGCGATCATAACCAGAGCAGTTACAGTACCTTTGATCTTAGGGAAGAGCATGTTGCATACAGAGGTAGCAATCTGGAGCAGTCCACCTGCACCTGCCCAACCGATGATGAATGCACCGGCGATCATCAGTGTCTGGTTCTGGCCTGTCAGAACAACGATCAGTGTTGCCAGACAGATAACCGGATAGATTACAATAAAACGAACATCTTTGATCTTTCTTGTGAGGAGTGCTGTCACAACAAGTGCGATCAGTGTTCCTGCGGAATAATAAGTCTGCATGATAGACGGGTCAGCCCAGCCTACATTTTCTTTTGCAAAGTTCTGTGCACAGTTCAGCCACAGCTGGAAAGTACCTGTACATGTGAATCCGATCAGGATCATTGCGATAGATTCGAAGGAGAAGTGTGTGTGTTTCAGGCTGTCGATAAGTCCTTCTTTCTTACCAGCTGCTTTCTGGTCTGCATCTGGAAGTGGGAACAGGAATACCAGTACGAAGAGTACGAGGTAGATGATTCCACATCCGAAGAACAGATGGTTGTAGGAAGTAAGTCCTGCAGCTGTTGTAGCTACGGTTGCACCGAGTACGAATGGAAGTAGCATCTGGGCAATCGCGATGAAGAATTTAATTCCCATGGTTGCAACGCCAGGAGCTTTGTAGATGATCTCGGCAACTGCCGGATAGATACCAGTGTCAAGGAATGAGTTTGCGATACCGCCGATGATCGCACATACATAAGCAATTGTGTAACCGCCGCTTGTGCCTGCATTAAATGCAAGGGCAAGACCGATCAGGTAGATTGCATAGGAAGCACTGCCGATTGCTGTGGAAATGCGACGTCCAAGTTTGTCTGAAAGAGGACCGGCAAATGGAAGCGCGATCAGTCGTCCAAGACCGAGAGCAGCAGAGATCGCTGTGATCGCCATTGCCTCAACGCCCCATGCGGTAGCGAGAGCGTCTTTGATAACAGCCTGTCCCAGAATAGAGCATCCAACACCGTGGATGAAGTAGTTTAAGTACAAAATCAATGCACTTGGCAGGTATTTCTTGTTCATGTTATTCTCCTTTTCCTAAAGTAATTGTGCTGTTACTGTTCACGTGTAACTGTGAACGGAGTGAACAGTAGTTTTCTTCGGTTTTCTTTTTGTTCTGTCACAAACATCAGAAATGCCGGGTTACATTGTGTTAAAAAAATAACATTTGATTGTATTGTAACAGGAACAATGCATGTAGTCTAATGCTTTTAAAGTGGAAAACTAATGCATTGAATGCATTAATATGGTATAATAACTGATAAATTTTAGCTATTTATATAAGGAAGGAAAATAGGAAAGATCAGGTTGCTGTAGATGGTACAAACAGTAACGGGTAATACTGCAGAATAAGAGGTATATTATACAGGAGGAGAAGGTAATGACACTAAATCAGATTCTGTATTTTCAGAAAGTAGCAAGACTGGAAAATTATCATCAGGCAGCAGAAGAACTGTATATCTCACAGCCGTCCCTGAGCCGTTCGATGGCAGTACTGGAAAGCGAACTTGGGGTAGCTTTATTTGAAAAAAAAGGCAGGGGAGTGACACTGACCAAGGCAGGACAGCTTTTTCTGGAGCATGCAGACCGGATCGCAGCAGACTGCGATGTGGCAGTGGGTAAAATGCAGGAGCTTTCTGCGGATGGCGGCAAAATTGATATCGGTTATATTTTTCCGCTTGCGGGCCATTATATTCCACATAAGGTAAGAGAATTTCTGGATAAAGAAGAAAATAAAAACGTAGTTTTTAATTTCTGGCAGAATCATACACCGGCAATCGCTGCGAAGGTGCGTACCGGAGAACTGGATATCGGATTTGGTGGTTATCTGAAAAAAGAGGATATGGAATTTTTTCCACTCAGTGCACAGGAGCTGGTGATCATTACACCAAAGGAGCATCCGCTTGCCGGAATCCGGGAAGTGCCACTTTCAGAGATGAATCATTATCCCGTGATTGGTTATGAGAAAGAATCCTGGATGGGAACGTATGCAAAATATTTATACAGAAAATACCAGATCGAACCAAATACGATCGTAGAATGTCCGGATGAATATTCTATCGTGTCTTTGGTAAGAGAGAACTTCGGAATTGCCCTGATGCCACAGACAGATATTCTTTTGGATGCAGATGGTATCAATATCCACAAATTAAAGGGTTTGCAGATTTATCGTCAGGTGTTTATGTTCTGGATGAAAGACCGTTATCGTCTGCCGGCTGTAGAGCGTTTTATCAATTATATGAAGGAGCAGCAGGCAGAAGATGCGAATGATACCGAAAACGTATCAAAAGTTTATCTGAAAGATATTGTTAATTTTTAATACAAAGAGTTATGATAATTGTGTCACAAACAAAGGATTGCCACTCATGTGAATATCATATTTTATTATTTATGAATGAATAGGAGATTATTTCATGAAGAGTGATTACCCAAAGATTTTTGAACCAATTACGATTAAAAGAACGACTATTAAAAACCGTATTGCAATGACTCCGATGGGAACCAACTACGGTGAAACAAGCGGTGAGATGAGTAACCGTCATATGAATTACTACTCACTTCGTGCAAAAGGCGGCACAGGTCTTATCATTCTGGAGAATGCCAACATCGAGTATCCGGCAGGCTCTAATGGTACAAGTCAGATCCGTATCGACCATGACAGTTTTATGCCACGTTATTATCAGCTCGTAGAAAACCTTCATAAAAATGGTGCGACTGTAGCAATTCAGGTAAACCATGCCGGAGCATCTGCTTCTTCCGCAAGAACCGGAATGGAAACCGTTTCTTCTTCAAACATCCCGACAAAGGTCGGCGGAGAAGTTCCGCGTCCGATGACAAAAGAAGAAATCCTTACAACTGTTAAAAAATATGGAGAGGCTGCAAAGCGTGTCCAGGCAATTGGATTTGATGCAATCGAGATCCACTGCGGACATTCTTATCTGATGAGCCAGTTTATCTCTCCTTATTATAATAAGAGAACAGACGAGTTCGGAGGTTCTGTAGAAAACCGTCTTCGTTTCCCACGTATGGTACTCGAAGAGGTCCGTAAAAATGTAGGACCATGGTTCCCGATCATCGTTCGTATCTCTGCTGAAGAAAGAGTACCGGGTGGAAACACTCTGGAAGATACACTGGAATATCTGGAATATCTGGATGAGTTCGTAGATATGTATGATGTTTCCTGTGGACTGAATCCGTCTCTTCAGTACCAGATCGACTCCAACTTCCTTCCGGATGGCTGGAGATCCTATATGGCAAGAGCCGTAAAAGACAAATTTAAGAAACCGGTCATCAATGCTGGTAACTATCGTGATCCGAAGATCGTTGAGAAAGTTCTCGAAAGTGGGGATGTGGACATCGTCGGAATGGGACGTGGTCTGATCGCAGAGCCGAATTGGGTTAAGAAAGTCGAGAACGGAGAAGAAGATATTCTTCGTAAATGTATTTCATGTAATGTTGGATGTGCAGGAAACCGTATCGGCGTAAACCGTCCGATCCGTTGTACCGTCAACCCGGCTGTACCGGAAGGTGATATTTATAAAGCACTTAAAGTCAACAAAAACTGCAACGTCGTAGTTGTAGGAGGTGGTACTGCAGGTCTGGAAGCTGCATGTACAGCAGCTGAAGTTGGCTGTAATGTATTTGTACTGGAAAAGAAAGATCACCTTGGAGGTCTCTCCACATTTATTTCGGATCTTCCGAGCAAGACTCGTATGAAAGATTTCCCGAAATATCTGGAAGCTCGTGCAGCCAGACTGAAAAATCTTTATGTTTTCCTGAATACAGAAGCAACTGTTGAGAAAGTAAAACAATTCAAACCGGACATCGTTGTAAATGCAACTGGTTCCGTACCGCTTGTACCTCCGATCAAAGGCCTTAAAGAAAACATCGAAGCCGGAAATGTGGCTACGATCTTTGATATGATCAACAACCTGAATGCAGGAAAATACCCGGATGAAGCCTGTCAGGGCAAAAAAGTCGTTGTAGTCGGCGGTGGATCTGTCGGACTTGACGTGATTGAATATTTTGCGCCTCGCGGAGCAGAGTGTACGATCATTGATATGCTTCCTCAGATCGGTATGCTTGCAGATCCGATCACCAAATGTTCCATGCGTGAGACACATGACAAGTATGGTGTTAAGGAATATGTAAACACAGCACTTCAGGAAGTAAAAGAAAATGCATTCACAGTAAAACTTCCGGATGGTCAGATCAAGGATATGGAATTCGATCTTGGCTTCAACTGCCTTGGAATGCGTTCTAACAATCCGGTACTTCCGGGACTTGAAGAGGCATTTAAAGATACAGAAACTTATGTATATACAATTGGTGATTCTGTACGTGCCCGCCGTATTATGGAAGGTACCATGGAAGGTCGTGCGATCCTGAACGTGTTGGAGTCACAGGGATACCTGCATCTGGAACCACTTGAATAATCAAGGCTTTAAAAGTACAAATGTTGAACCATGCTTGCTTGCATGGGGAAGCATTTGAATTTGAAAGCCGCTCAAACATGAGAAAGCTGCGATTTATGAAATAAATCCATATAAAAAGAAAAGAGGAAAATATCATGCCAAACGTAACAGGACATACAGAATTAGTAGGATTAATGGCTTACCCGATCCGTCATACACAGTCACCAACAACTCACAACCTCGCATATGACAAAAACGGCGATGATGTTATCCAGCTTGCATTTGAAGTAGATAATGATTCCCTGAAAGATGCTGTTCAGAGTATCCGTGCGCTTAAAATGCTTGGTTCCAACATCTCCATGCCGAACAAAACAGTTGTTCACAAATATCTGGACGAAGTTGATGAAGCTGCCAAATTATGCGGTGCCATCAACACAGTTGTAAACATGCGTGATGAAAACGGACAGGTTACAGGAAAACTCAAAGGCTACAACACTGACGGTATGGGATACTGGCAGGGACTCAAAGAAGAAGGCATTGATTTTAAAGGAATGAAGATGGTCCTGATCGGAACCGGCGGAGCTGCAACAGCAATCGCAGTACGCGGAGCTCTTGACGGAATCGCTGAGATTGAAATCTTCAACATCAAAGACAAATTCTACAGCCGTGGAGAGGAAATTGTTGATCTGATCAATAAGAACACCAACTGCAAGGCTACCATGAACGATCTGGCAGACAAAGACCTCCTGAAAGAAAAAATGCACGCAGCTGACCTGTTCTGCGATGCTACCGGCGTAGGAATGCATCCACTCGAAGACCTTTCCAACATTCCTGATCCTTCCTTCTTTAAAAAAGATCTCATCGTAACGGATACCGTTTACGCTCCGCGCGAAACCGTTATGATGAAACAGGCAAAAGAAGCAGGATGTGAGAAAGTATTCAACGGCATGGGCATGATGCTGTTCCAGGCACTCATCGCAATCAAGCTGTACACCGGAAAAGATACTCCGGTTGACTACATGAAAGAGAAACTTGGAATCTGATTTCCGGGCGAATCTTTTCCATCTTAAACCTTAATCAAAAACCAACACGAAAAGAGGAAATGAACTTTGCGTCATTTCCTCTTTTTTTCTTGCTTTCTTTCGGCATCTGGAGTATAATTCACTTCATATAGTAGCAGTTTAAAGTGTTACAGCACGATTTATCATCATGCGGAAATACGAGGAGAGAGAGGATTTCAAACTATGTCAAAACACATCACAGGACACACCGGATTATTATGTTTACTCGGAAGCCCGGTTGCACACAGTG
>OHKZ01000855.1_pt1 | contig 11840 bp, 7 predicted proteins | sample 1569011 | NCBI WGS metagenome assembly OHKZ01 (sample SAMEA3879564, study PRJEB24766) | human gut metagenome | biome: human-associated habitat; feature: feces | place: USA | collected 1985/1987
TGGAAGGATGGATAAATACCATGAAAAAATTTATGGATGATGATTTCCTGCTTGAGACAGAGACAGCAAAGCTGCTTTTTCATAAATATGCAAAAAACACACCGATTATTGATTATCACTGTCATATAGATGCGAAGGAAATCGCTGAGGATATAAGATTTGAAAATATTACGCAGGTCTGGCTGGGTGGTGATCACTATAAGTGGCGTCTGATGAGAGCAAATGGTGTAGACGAGAAATACATCACAGGAGATGCTTCTGACAGGGAAAAATTCCAGAAATGGGCTGAGACACTTCCGAAGGCTATCGGAAATCCACTTTATCACTGGAGCCATCTGGAGCTTCAGAGATATTTTGGATATCACGGAGTGTTAAATGGTGATACAGCTGAAGAAGTGTGGAATAAATGCAATGCCGTATTGCAGCAGGAGGATATGAGTGCACGTGGAATGATTCTTAAATCAAATGTGACTCATCTGTGCACTACAGACGATCCGGCTGATTCACTTGAATGGCACAAAAAGATAAAAGCTGATAAGAGCTTTAATGTGCAGGTGCTTCCGGCATGGAGACCTGAGGCAGCAATGAAGATTGCCGATAAGGGCTTTGCTACATATGTAAGAAGGCTTGCAGGTGCTGCAGAGATGGATATAGGCAGCTATGATGATTTTAAGGCTGCCATGATAAAGAGGCTTGAGTTTTTTAATCAGATGGGATGCCGTGCGAGCGACCACAGTCTTGACTATGCAATGTATGTCCCGGCAACAGCCGCAGAGATAGAGGATATATTTGCATCAGCGCTGGCAGGTGAGGATATCACCTACGAAGAAGACCTGAAATTCAAGACAGCATTTCTGCTCTTTATAGGCAGGGAATACAAGAGACTTGGATGGGTAATGCAGCTGCACTATGGTGTAAAAAGAGATAATAACAGCAAAATGTTCAAATCATTTGGTGCAAATGCGGGCTGCGATTGCATTGACAGCTATACACCGTCAGCACAGCTTGCGGATTTATTAAACGGTTTACAGGAAGCCGATGCTTTACCAAAGACCATACTTTACAGTCTGAATCCTATAGACAACGCTGCTATAGGATCTGTGATGGGATGCTTCCAGCATGGTCCGGAGGCAGGTTATATACAGCAGGGAAGCGCATGGTGGTTCAACGATAATAAGACAGGAATCACTGAGCAGCTTACTTCACTTGCTAATCAGGGACTGCTTGGCTGTTTTGTAGGTATGCTGACAGACTCAAGAAGCTTTGTATCATACACCAGACATGAGTATTTCCGACGTATTCTTTGTAATCTGATAGGAAATCTGGTAGAAAATGGAGAATATCCATATGATGAAAGCACGCTTGGTAAGCTTGTTGAGGATATCTCATACAATAATACAAAGAATTATTTTCATTTTGCATAAAAGTATAAGAATACTTATCTGAGGATATATATTATGAAGAAAACACTATTATTTGGTGAGCCGATGGCTCTGCTTATCGCTGATGAACCCGGACCACTTGAAAAATGTGAGCATTTCACAAGAAGTATGTCAGGTGCTGAAGTAAATGTAGGAATAGGTCTTACAAGACTTGGGCACAAGGTGGAATATCTGACCAGATTGGGAGATGATCCATTTGGACATTATATTTATGAACAATTGCATAATCAGGGCATTGGCACTAGCATGATAGAATATGACAGTGTTTTTAAGACCGGTATCCAGTTAAAGGAGCTTGTTGCTGATGGTAGCGATCCGAAAGCACCATACTACAGAAAATGCTCAGCTGCATCACATATATGTGCAGACGATATAGATAAAATTGATCTGACAGATGTGGAGCTTGTACATGTGACCGGAATTCCGCCTGCACTTTCGCAAATGGCGATTGAAGCAACAGTAAGGCTTATGGAGCGGGCAAAGGAGAATGGAATCATGCTTACATTTGATCCTAATCTGCGTCCGGCACTTTGGAATAGTGTTGATCATATGATTGATGTGATAAATAAGCTTTCAGTAAGCGCAGATGTGGTTCTTCCGGGAATAGGAGAGTGTGAGATACTGCTTGGAACTAGGAATAAAGAGCAGATTGCTGCATTTTATCATTCTCATGGTGTGAAAATTGTTGTCATCAAGGATGGCAAAAATGGTGCCTTTGTATCAGGTAAGAATGGAGAAAGCACCACACAGATAAATGTTCCGGGGTATCGCATAGAACATGTTGTAGATACGGTAGGTGCCGGAGACGGCTTTGCGGTGGGCTTCATCAGCGGTATGCTTGAAGGACTTCCGGTTGAAGCCTGTGCAAAGAGAGCCAATGCAATCGGTGCAATACAGGTACAGCATCGTGGTGACAATGAAGGACTGCCTGATCGTGTAAAGCTTGAAGCAGCAATGCTTACAATGAAACAGTAAAAAGTAAGATGTTAAAATAAAAAATGTAAAAAAGTATATTATAAAACCATCACTGAAATATGTGGTGGTTTTTTGTTTGAATTAATCATATCTGAATAGTCGGATATTTTCAGAGCAAATATCGGTTTTTTGCATTCATTTTATTAGAAGTGATTAGTAAAATTATACATATTTTAAAGAATATGGAGGGCAAATAATGCAAAAACAAACAAATTGGCGAGGGCGTTTACTGACATGTGTGCTGGCTGCAGGGATGCTTATGACATCCGTACCGGTATATTCAGGTTCAGTAGCCGTTGAGGCAGCTTCTGAAACGAAAACGACGAAGATTGACTTTTCAACTATGAAAAACCTTGATAACCTTCCGGATAACTGGAAAATTCAAAATGGCTCAGGAAATAGTCAGCTTGTCGATGATTCAGAGAATGGTAAAGTGTTAAAATTGTCTAAAACTAATTCGGGCAATGAAATAAGCTTGAAAAACAGTAAGCTTGATATAAACGAAAATGAATATCGTTACGTATCAATAGAGACTAAAATAAAGATGGGTAGTGAAACGCATGCAAATCAGTTTTCTATTCCATACATAAAGGATAGCAAAGGTAATACTGCCTACACACTATATGCAGATGGTAACTGGTCATCCTATAAGTCTCATGTGAATGGAAAAAATACACTTGAAGCCGGAAAAATAAGCGTTGATAAATGGCAGGATATTCGTATGGATATTGACCTGAAGAAGGATACTTTTAGGGTGACAATAGACGGAGAGTGTGAGCTTGCAGGTGTAAATGCCAGAGCAAAAACAGATAACCTGAGTGAAATTTCTTTTTATGCCGACAGCTGGAATACAGGAACTATATACATAGACTCTGTAGAGGTGACTGCAGAAAAGGAGCGAACACAAAGTGCAACATTTTATGTGAGCAATAACGGAGACGATTCAAAGGCCGGAACTTCACCTGAGACTGCATGGAAATCACTGGATAAAGTAAATTCACAGCACTTTATTGCTGGTGATAAAATTCTGTTTGAATGCGGTGGAGAGTGGAAAAATCAGACTCTTTTACCACAGGGCAGTGGCGATGAAAACTCAAAAATTACAATAGGAAGTTACGGAAGCGGTAATCTGCCAAAGATTTCTACAAACGGAAAGATGAAAGATGCATTGTATCTTTGCAATCAGCAGTATTGGGATATAAGCAATCTGGATATTTCAAATACAGTTGAAGGCTTTGCTATGACATCTAATGGACAGATTCCGGAAGGAAATGTATCTAAAAGAAATGAAGAAAACGGAAGACTGCTTGGTGAATACAGAGGTATTCATATTGCAGGACGAGATGTGGCCACATTAAAGGGATTTCACATTCATGATCTGAAGGTGCATGATGTAACCGGTGTAGTATCATGGATTGGAGATACAGGACTTAGAGATGCAGGTATATACAACAATGCAGGCCTTGACAATTCCAAGAGAACAGGAGGTATCCTCATTGAATGCTTAAGTCCTACAGCCAATCAGGCTACACAGTTCAGTGATATTGTTATAGAGAAAAACTCTTTTATCAACAATTCATTTGGAGCTGTATCTATAAAACAGTGGAATGGTTCTGGAAACCAGTATGGAAAAAATCCGGGATGGGCTAACAGGAGCCGGGCAGGTGGAGCACCGGATTATGCTGATTCAAACTGGAAACCACATAGTAATATTGTGATACAGGACAATTACATAAATCAGGGAGCATCAGCATATGCATGTAATGGAATTTATCTCACCAGCAGTAAAGATTCGGTTATCCAGCGAAATCTTCTTGAGCATATAGGAACATGTGGAATAGAGCTTTATTTTACAGATAATGTTGCTGTACAGTACAATGAAATTTCAGATGTAGTTAAAAAGGGCGGTGGAGCAGATGACAATGCCATTGATCCTGACTGGAGAGCAACAAATGCACTTATCCAGTACAACTATATACATGATTGCGGTGAGGGATTACTACTCTGTGGAGTACAGTACAATTCAGGTGTGATCAGATATAATCTGGTTCAGGATTGTGGAAGAAGCTACGTACATTACTCAATGGGAAGCGGATATTTCCAAATATACAACAATGTATTCTATCGCAGTGCAGATGGAAACGGTACAAGCAATTTCGACCCATGGGGAAATGGAAAAGCTACATATTTTAACAATGTATTTTATGATGGAAAGAAACAGGGCTTTTCATTTAGCGGAGGTTCAAGCTTCTCATATTATAATAATGCGTACTATGGAACCAATGCTCCCGGAAAAGACTCAAATCCGATAAAACTTACTGAAGATCCATTTAAAGGAGCAGCCCCATCTATGTACAGAAAAGGAACTCTGTCTACAGGAGTATTACTTGAAGCCAATGGACTTATGCCAAAAGACGCTTGCGAGCTTATAGCAGCAGGTGTGGACAAGGATGCTAATGGAGTAAGCATTGACGAGGGCTTAAAAGCAAAAGGAACATATTTTAATTTCACACCATTAGCAGAAGCAAATAGAACTACATTTAATAATGAGATTGAGATAGAAAGAAAAGATTATCCTCTCTTTGAAAAAACAGGAGAAGAAGCAACAATTAATACTGCAAAAACACAGAGAACAGCAGATTCATCAAAACCGACCATCGGAATATTTGAAAAAGCGATGGATGAGAATGCGGTAATTCTTAAGGGCATTGTATCTGATGGACTTAATCCAAAAGCAAACGCATCTGTAAAGATTGAGTCAGCAGGTAAAACAATCGAGACTAAAACAAATGAAGCCGGTGCATATGCCGTGTATAGTGGACTTGCTGAAGGTAAGGTAAAAGTAACAATAGTGACTGAGGACGGTGAAGATATTGTGCAGGAGTTTACTCTTGTAAAAGGTACAATAACTAACGGAGATATCAAGGTTTCACTTGTACCAATGCCTGATGAATTTGCAAATAAAGCATTTGATGAAAGCTTTGATGATGGAACATCAGATGTATTTAAGTTTGACAAAGGTGCACAGATAACCGACGGCAAGCTTCTCTTAACAAAGAGCATGGGGAATGCAACTGCCGGAGTATCATATTTTAGTGATGAAATCGCTGCGCAAAGTGGTGTGGATTTTAGTTTTGACTGGAATGCTAAAGATGGCGGAAATAAGATGGGACTTGAATTCAGGGATTCATATGGAAGATTACTTTTTGCAGTTTGCTCCGCACCATCTAAAAGCGAGCTCAGAACATCAACAACAGGAGATTCAGTGGATGATTCAAAGGCTGCCTCAGCATCAGAGCCTTCATGGTCAGCAGTAAAAATGAGTAATGACAAGACATACACATTCCGCGTTCATGCTGATTTTACAGCAAAGACCGTAAGCTGGCAGCTTAAAGAAAAAGACGGTGATGTCTTAGCACAGAAGCTTAATGTACCTACAGATGCAGTAAATCTGTCAAAAATGAATATTTGCAGCTGGTGGGATTCAAAAATACAGTATGTAGACAACTTCAAAATGACAGTGAAGGATTCTAAAATAAAGCTACAGTTAAAAGATAAGAAATTATACGCCTTCGGAGACAGCATTGTAGCCGGACATAAATATGAGAAAGCAAGCTTTATAAACTTTGTGTCATCAAAAGAGGGTATGGATTTAAGCAAGTACGCTGTAAATGGTGCTACAATCATGGACATTGGCTATGATGGAGGACAGATTCTTTCACAGATAAAAGCAGCACCTGAGGAAAAACCGGACTATGTGCTGTTTGATGGTGGAACAAATGATGCAGAGTATATTTTAAATAATGCGGATACATTTGATTATGAGACATACAGGAGCGCATTTGAAAGTACGGTAAAGGCGATTCAGGATAAATGGGCTGATACACCTGTTGTTTATGTAGCTGTCCACAAGCTTGGAAGCCGTGATATTGCAGTACAGGAAAAACTCAGAGAAATAGAATTTGAGATATGCAAGCAGTATGGAGTAACAGTTGCAGACATATACGATAAGCTTGACACAAGCGATACAAACAAGAAGAATGATTACACGTTTGATAATCTTGCAGGCAATGGATTACCGGGAATCAATGGCTCAGGAACACATCCAAACCTTAAGGCTATTGAAGAATTCTATGTACCGGTAGTAAGCCAGGTATTTGAGAAATTCGTAGAACCGAGCCAGCCGGAGCAGCCGAGTCAGCCGGAGCAGCCAAGTCAGCCGGAGCAGCCAAGCCAGATTGAGGAGCCGTCTGCAGATAAAAATACAGGTAACAATAATGTAAATAAGAAAGTGACAAAGCAAAAATCAACAAAAGCAGTAAAATCTAATGACAGTGGAAAAGCCGGTTATTGGATATTAATTGGAGCATTTGCGATGGTGCTTGTTATATTTGCTGTAAGAAAAAATAAAACAAAATAAAATGTGAATTGTAAAAGACTGTTGTTCTTAATTGAGCAACAGTCTTTTTCGGGTAGTGCAGGAATCTGACTTGTAAACATACGCCAATTAAAAAGTATGTTATTTACAAGTTAAAAATCAGATTTGTACGTTTAAAAAAGAGTTATTTTTGTTTAATATAGAAATAGAGTAAATATTCAGTAAAGAAATTAATAAAAGAAATGAGAAAATATGGAAATATATGATTTAATACTTTTTGCGGGGCAGTCAAATATGGCAGGGCGTGGGATTGTGACAGATAAATGGCCGCAAAAGGCACCTGTTTTAGTAAAAGGTGCAGGATATGAGTATCGTGCAATAACTGCACCGGACAGACTTTGCCCTATAGAAGAACCATTTGGCGCAGATGAAAATAATCCTGATGGTATATTTGAACCGGGAATGAAAACCGGGTCGATGGTTACAGCATTTGTCAATGAATATTATAAGCTGACACATATACCGGTCCTTGCAGTGTCGGCCAGTAAGGGTGGCTCTTCTATCAGTGAATGGCAGGGAAATAATGATTTTTTGTCAGATGCGATAGCACGATATAGAAAAGCCACAGAATATGCGCAGAAAAACCATATAGAGATACGCCATAAATATGTTCTGTGGTGTCAGGGAGAAACTGATGGAGACAGAGCAACTGATATAGAAGCTTATGGCAAATTGTTTATAAATATGTTTTCGCAGCTGCAGGGAGCCGGAATAGAAAAATGTTTTATGATAACGATTGGCGAATATAATGGTGAGCTTGGATACGAAAATAATTATGTGAATATCAGGAATAAACAGCTTGATATTGCAAAAAGTATGGAAAATATTGTGCTTGTATGTGATGAATTTCACAAAATGAAAGCCAGAGGACTTATGAAAGATGACTTCCATTATTATCAGGAGGCATATAATGAAGTTGGCACAATTGCCGGAAAAACAGCAGGCGCATTTGTTATGGATTCTTCTTTAGGAGGAAAAAATGATGCAAAATAAATTCTTTACACTAAGTTATGATGACGGAATAACACAGGATAAGAGATTAGTGAAAATTTTTAATAAGTATGGAATCCGGGCAACGTTTAATATTAACTCTGAGCTACTGGGAAACCCCGGATATCTTCGACGCGAGGATATGTGGATCAGTCACAATAAAATTGAGCCGCGTGAAGTGGCAGAGCTGTACAGGGGACATGAGGTAGCTGCACATACGCTGACACATCCGTTTTTACCGGAGCTTGATGATGAAGAAATTATACGGCAGATAGAAGAAGACCGTAAAAATCTTGAAAAGCTTCTTGGAAAAGATATTGTCGGATTAGCTTATCCGGGCGGTGGAATAGGTGGTGTAAATACTAACGAGCATATTATTAGTCTGATAAGGAAAAATTCTAAAATCAAATATGCCAGAACCACTATATGTAATGGAAGCTTTGATACACAGGATAATTTGCTTGAGTTTCATCCAACGGCATATCATCTCAATTTCGATGAAATAATGGAATTGGGAGAAAAGTTTATAAAACTAAAAACAGAAGAAAAGAAGATATTCTATGTCTGGGGACACAGCTATGAGCTGGATTACCATGACAGTTGGTCAGATATAGAAAGATTCTGTAAAATGATGAGTGGATATGATGATATATGTTATGCCACAAACAAAGAAGCATTATTGGGGTAATTTTTTTGTTTATAGTGCACGATAAGCAAAAATTATTATAAAATAAAAGTAAAGGAGAACAAAATGAATAAAATTACTAGAAGATTAGCTGCACTTGGTCTTGCAGCTACAATGGTGGGGTCATTGGCAGCCTGTGGTGGTAATTCATCAGATACACAGACGGCAGCCGGTGGTGATAACGTAACAATTAAATTTACATGGTGGGGTAATCAAACTAGACACGATTATACCCAAAAAATACTTGATAAGTATACTGAGCTTCATCCGAATGTGAAATTCGAAGCTATTCCTGCAGGATGGGATGGATACTTTGACAAGCTGTCAACACAGGCCGCATCAGGATCTATGCCTGATATTGTACAGATGGATTATTTATACCTTACAACTTATGCAAACAACAATTCAATTGCAGATCTTCAGCCATATGTTGACGATGGAACAATCGATGTGTCACAGATTGCCGACAATGTAGTGGATGCAGGAAAGGTAGACAAAAAACTTGCCGGTATCGTTGGTGGTACAGGTACGGTTGCAATAGGATATAATCCGGAAGTATTTAAAGAGGCAGGAATTGAAGAACCAAATCAGGATGGCAGTGCGTGGACATGGGATGAATTTGTAGAGACTGCAAAGACTATTAAGGAGAAAACCGGAAAATACGGAATATGTTCAGGTGTTGCAGATGATACAAACATCTTCAATTACTGGGTAAGATCACATGGGGAGCAGCTTTTTAGTGATGATAACAAATCATTGGGATATGATGATGATCAGATTCTTGTTGATTACCTTGACATGTGGAAAGATTTAATGGATTGTGACGCAGAACCGGATCCGGATGAGTATACACAGATTCAGTCTCTGGGACAGGAGGCAGGTCCGGTGGTAACTGGTGATGCAGCAATGCTCAATGAAAATAATAACTATGCTAGTAAGATGAGCAGTGCAAATCCTAACCTTAAGGTTACGATTCCTCCGGTTAGTGATATAAACAAAAAAGCGATATGGAATAAGCCTTCATATATGCTTTGCATCTCAGAAAAATCAAAAGTTAAAAAAGAGGCAGCTGAATTCATTAACTGGTTTATTAATTCAGAGGAGTCAAATGATATAATGATGGCTGAAAGAGGAGTTCCTTCACCACAGAATATCAGAGATCATCTTCTGGATTCGGGAAAACTTAACGAGAAGCAGCAGGAGATGTTTGAGTATGCTGATCAGGTAGTAGAGTACACCGGCGATACACCGGATCCGGATCCGATGGGAATCTCTGAGGTAAGCAAGAGTCTACAGGATTGTGCGTATAGCGCATTCTATGGAAATATTACTACAAAGGAAGCTGCAGAAAAATTCAGAAAAGAAGCAAATGAAATCCTTGAGCGTAATAATTAATAGAATATAAAAATATCGGAAACATTTATATTGAGCTGATGGTTTATGATTTATTTCATGACTATCAGCTCTTGTTTGAATATTGTGAATTATAATATGATATGAGGGTGATATGAGGGTCAAAAGGTATTTTGCCCCTTATTTATGATTAAACTGTCAAATGGAGTTATCAGCTTAATTGTAATCCAGGATTCCATACCCGCTATCTTGGATAAGTGTAAAAGTTAATAGTTATCAGTGTAAAAGAAAGGTATGGATTTTCTTTTACAAATGAATTGAGACTGACTGGATAGTTGGTCTCTTTTCTGTTATGCTTTGATTTCTGGCGGCTGGAAAGGAGTCACCATGTCAAAGTTTTTATCTTATGAAGATCGAATGATTATTGCTCAATGCCTTCAGGAGAATGCATCCTTTGGGGCAATTGGCAAAGAGTTAGGAAAGAACCGTACAACCATTTCCAAGGAGATTAAAAAGTATTCCTATGACAAGAAAAGCGGTCGTCCTGGATATCCGTATAATCCTTGTAAATTCCGTGCTACATGCAAAGCAAAAAGGATTTGCGGAACAAGCTGTACACACCAATCTGCTTACAAATGCAGCCTGTGCTCTGAATGCACCTTACATTGTTCTGATTTTGTAGAAGATGTCTGTTCTGTCAAAAATAAGCCACCTTATGTTTGTAATGGTTGCAGTCAGCTGCCGAAATGCACGTTATTAAAACGTATTTATGATCCGGCAGATGCACATGAGCGTGCACATCATGCTGTTTCGGAAGCCAGAACCGGTATCATGTCCAACGAAGATGATATTGCAAGAATTAACGGGATCATCAGTCCTTTAGTTAAAAACGGGCAGTCGCTTCATCAAATCTATCTTGCTCATGTAGATGAACTGATGTGCAGTGAAAAGACATTGTATAACTACGTGGATGCCCAGCTCTTTGATATCAGGAACATTGATCTGCCCCGTAAAGTGAAATACCGTCCTCGTTATAAGAAGCCTGAATTTAAAGTTGACCGGGGCTGCCGTATTGAACGAAGCTACGCTGACTTTCAAAAATATCTGGGAGCAAACCCGGAAACGACCATTGTACAAATGGATAGCGTGATTGGTCGTGTGGGAGGAAAATGTCTTCTTACCATACACTTTGTAGAAAGCAGTCTCATGCTGGCTTTTTTGCGGGATGCAAATACATCAGCTTCCTCCGGACTGCACCATCATGTATTTTTCATCCGATTGATTTTCAGAGTATTTTTCAATGCTTCTGACTGCACATTTCACAACTTCCTCAAATTTTTCATCTGAAAATGGTTTCACCAGATAATGAAATGCTGCAACATCAAATGCCTGAAAAACATACTCCTCCACAGCAGTTACAAATATCAATACCATTTTTTCATTTTTCTGACGCAGAATCCTTGCCGTTTCCATTCCATCCATTCCTGGCATCTGAATATCTAAAAATAGAATATCCGGCTCACAACCACTTGCAATCAATTCATCACCAGATAAATATTTATCTATTACTGCATCCGGTAATAATTTCTTTATTTTTTCTTCTAATATCAATCCTATAGATTTTTCATCATCACAGATTGCTATTTGCATCTTGTCACTTCCTTACTCACATACAATTATATTGATTATATCGGAAAAAGTCTTTTAATAGCTAGCCACCATGTTGTGAACAGACCTTTTTTTGTTGTGAAATAGAATATCACATATATCGCTTTATCTGCTTCCTGCTAATTTGTTTTATCCGACACACGCTCCTTGGAGTGACTGTATCTATCAAAAAAAGAAGTCAGCAGTTTATTCACGCACTACTGACTTGGCAAAGACGTAAAACCTCCCTGCTTCTCCACTTTGTAATGTGCCTCCAATGCACGCATTTCGACTACTGTAGCATTTGATG
>OHKZ01000869.1_pt1 | contig 11589 bp, 9 predicted proteins | sample 1569011 | NCBI WGS metagenome assembly OHKZ01 (sample SAMEA3879564, study PRJEB24766) | human gut metagenome | biome: human-associated habitat; feature: feces | place: USA | collected 1985/1987
CGCATCTCTGCAATCCTGCCGGAGGCTATATCAGATGGGGGATTGACTCCCACCACTGATACTAATTTGCTCCTCGCCACCTAAAGAGGTGGGAGTCATCTCACATCTGATATATATAATTTTAGTATACGCACTTTTTCTATAATATGAAAGAACATTTGGGAAAATGTTTGGTATTGCAACAGACTTTCAATCATTTGTTAGTGACAGACAGAAAAATCCCCTTGAAACATTGATATCTCCAGGGTACGGACAGCATATCATGTTTCAAAGGGGATTTTGATGTTCATTTGTTATTTGCCAAATGATAAATGAAAAGATGTAGTTTCAGAATAAAGTTTCTTCGTTTTCATCAAACAGTTTGTCGTTGATCTCAAAAAGATCAAGTTTGTGCAGAAGTCCGTAATATATAATTGCATCACGTTTCAGCTTGGGATATAATTGAGCTTTTCCGCAACGTTTTAATAATTCCTGAGTTTCTTCTACGCTTGCATCCAGACCGTAACACAGACACAGCAGACGGTTTCGGGAAGGATTTCGGCGACCGGCAAAAATCTGGTGCAGATAGATTTCGCTCATGCCTGACTGTTTGGCGAGAGCCGCTTTTGAGATATTTTTCTTTTCAAACAGATGGTTTAATAATTCTGCCACATTTTTATTTACAAACTGTTCCTGGTTTTGTGACAGAAACTGAGTCAGATCTGGTGAATCCATAAGTTCCTGCTGTAGACCATCTGTATTTTTCTTTTTCATAATCCGCGCCTTTACTCATCGTTATTTTTGAACAATATATTGCTATTCGTGCTGCTTTACGAATAGTATTAATAGTAATACAAATATTCTATTTGTTATATTACTTGCTGAATAATTACTAATAAGTTATAATATTTTAAATAGTATACATAAATTAAAATATACTATAAACAGTTCTGAAAAACAATATGCAGACCGCATAGTAAAAAGGAATATCAGTTACAACAGTAACGAGTAAGGATGAGAAATATGAATATTTACGACAGTCTTTTGGGTGCAGTTCATAGCGAATATGATGTGCTCATGCTGATCAAAAAAAGTGAACGGGGCGAGGTCTCACTTGTACGTCACAGAGACAGCGGCACCCGTTATATTTTCCGGCATTTTTATGGAAACAGTGAAGTTTATCAGAAACTGCTGAATGTTTCCAGCCCAAATCTGCCACAAATAATGGAAGTCGGAGAAAAAGATGGAAAGACAGCTCTGCTGGAAGAATATGTGCAGGGCGATACGCTTAGCGAGATCCTTGAAGGCGGTCTTCTGACAACTGCGGAGTCGAAACAGATTGCAAGACAGCTTTGTTCTGCATTGTGGGTATTTCATTCTATGGGTATGGTGCACAGAGATGTGAAGCCAGATAATGTTATTATACGTGGAAAAGAAGCTGTTCTGATCGATTTTGATGCATCCAGAATATATAAAAGCACAATTCAGGAAGATACACAGATTCTGGGAACAACTGGATTTGCAGCACCGGAGCAGTATGGCCTTTCGCAGTCGGATGGACGGGCAGATATCTATGCGCTTGGTGTTTTACTTAATATTATGCTGACCGGTGAACATCCTTCCAGGAAACTTGCAGGTGGCAGAATGGGAAGAATTGTTCAACGCTGTACAATGGTTAATCCATCAAAAAGATACAAGAATATTCTTCATCTGATGGAGGTTCTGTAGCAAATTTTCTATAAAAATAGAGAAGAAAATAAAAAGAGATAAAGGGGGAAGTCAATGAGCAAAAAGTGTATAAAATGTGGAGAGATACTTCCGGATGACGCGTCTTTCTGCCCGCACTGTACAACAGTTCAGACAGAAAAGAAAGAGATAAAGACGCCAAGAAAGTGGAGAAAGAAAGCAGTGATAGGAGTGGCAGTTCTGGCCGTAGCTGCGGTTATCGGAATCGCTTTTTCTATCTATCACAGACCAAAAACATATGAAGGCGGTGCTCAGATCACTTATACGGATAAGGGAAAATCATACAAAGTTCTGCTGAGTTTTTCTGAGGAAGGCGGTATGACTGGACATGCCCAGGGTGAGCGCACAGATACGCTGTCGGAAGGCATGAACAGTGCACTTCCATGTCAGCTGTATGTATTAAACAAAGATACAGGAGAACTGGCTGGAGAAGAATTTTCCAAAGAGGTAGAGTCCTGCAAAGTAGATACAAATCCATCAGAAGGTTCGCAGAAAATGGAATATGTAGAACCGGCGTACAATGAAAGTTTCCCAAATGCAGCGTATGTTTCTGATATCAATTATGTATCTGACAGTGGAACGAATGATATCCAGTGGACACTTACCATGAAGAATGGAGATACAATTTTTCTCAGTACGAGACTTACGATTGAAAAACAGCCGGCAGTCAGCTATTATCCGGAAGATACACCGATGGAGACCACCGAAGAGTTGAATGCCCTGCTTGCTTCCATTGAAGAAGAGGTATCCTCAGATACTCCGGTATATCTGCATCTTCCGGCAGTGACCTATGACGGAGATATCACTTTTGGCGATCATGTCTGGGGCATTTCAGGAAGCAAAGACGGTGATGCGGTGACTACTTTTACCGGAACTGTCAGTATAAAGGGACATGATGGCAACTATGCAGATCTGTCGGGGATTAATTTTGAAGGTGAGGGTGGAATCGGACTGGATGCGTATTGTCTGGTGCTTCTTACAGATTGCAACTTCACAGGCTGGGATACGGCTGCTGTTTCACAGAACGGTGCATGGGTCAATGCAATGGAATGTACATTCGCGAATAATACGGTTGGTTTGAAATTTAATACCTCTATGGCTTACGGTACTGCGCCAAACTATGTGAATAATACATTTACGGATAATGGAACTGCTGTCTGCATTGACAGTCTGCCGGGAAATGAGGTTATTGATTTTGCCGGAAGCGTGTTCTCGGGAAATGATACGGATATTGAGAATAAAGCAGATCATGCAGTAGATACAGCGAAAGCGACATTTGAATAAAGAACAGTCTGAAAGCTTCTGCGATATAATTTGCAGGAGCTTTTTTGTAAATAAAAACATAAACTATGCTGCGAGGTAATGGGTTTTGTTTCTTTTTCATTTTATAATGATTTATCAGTCTGTTTGCAGACAATAAAAAAGAAGGGAATGGGGTTTATATGAAAAGAAACAAAATCGCAATGCTTCTGGCAATGGCGCTTACTGTTACACAGAGTGTAGTTGTACCGGTAGCAGCGGAAGAACTCACAGCAGATGTTGAGCAGGAAGTGGAAATGAGCCAGGATGATGCTGATGCAGAAGTTGCAGTAGAAGCAGATGAGGATGCTTCAGAAGAGGTAGAAGCAGAAATTCAGGACGATGCAGAAGAGTCACAGGATGAGGATTTTGTAGCAGAGGAAGAGCTTTCCGATGGAACTGCTCAGGAGATTTTCAGTGATGATGCTGGTGATGCAGGAGAAAAAAAGTATGAGTTTTATTATGATTTTGGGGAAGGCCATATAGGAAATGGTGCCATGCTGCCAAACAGTACCATGAATATTTCAACCTGGCTGGATTGTGTAGATGGAGATGACTGGAATGGCATTTCCGAATACAGTTTAAAATTGCTTCCAATGGAAGAGGAATATGCTGGAATGGCAACGGTATCATTAAATGGAACAGAGATTGTTGTTAAGTCTGGAAGTAAAGCGGGAGATATTACGATTCCGGTAGAAGTTCTGGTAGACGGAAAGACAGTAGCTACAGAGTGGATTGGGGTTGGGATTAATGAATATGTGATCATGCCGGAAAGTGTTACGGATGCAGATGGAAATGTATTTAATCCTAAGGTGGGAGAAAAAATCGACATTGTCAAAGATATGAAACCACAGCTTTTCCGTTACGAAGAAGGCAAAAATGATCTTACTCCGGTAAATGACGATAATATTAAAATTGTCATTGCATCTCATAAAGATGACGAAACAGGCAAACTGCAGTACGATTATGATGCAGAAGGCTGGAAATGGATTGAGGTTTCCGGACAGGAACTTCCGATTCTGGAAAGAATAACAGAAGATAATACTAATTTTGCATTGACCGCTATGGAGAAAGATACAAATGGTGAGTGGTACCAGATCGCAAGACGTGATTACCAGCTGGATGATCTGTCAAATGGTGGAGATAATGGCGACAATGGTAATAACACACCGATGCTGGGACCGGATGTTCTTACAGATGCAAATGGAAATAAACTGAATCCGCAGGTTGGAGAAGTAATTGATTATGCGAAGAAGGGCGTTGCTCTGTATCATTATGTAAATGGAAATTTAACAGGTGTTGGAGATCCAGAGACATTAAAAATTGAAACGGTGTATGATGAAAATGACTGGAGCGTACAGTATACGGAAGGCTGGGATGTTCCGACCATGACCCGAAAGACAAAAGATGCTACATGGATCTTTTTTAAGGCATGGGAGAAAAAACTGGAGACAGGAAGATGGGAAATAATTGATACAAAGAGATATGAATTTGATGCCACAGATAAAGTACACAGCCACAGCTGGGTGACTAAAAATGTTGTAAAAGAAGCTACCTGTACAGAAGCAGGAAGTAAGGTTGAAAATTGTGCTTCCTGTGATGCAGTGCAGACTGTGTCAATCCCTGTAAAAGGCCATACTGTAATGAAAGATGCAGCAGTAGCTCCGACTGTATTTGCAGACGGAAAGACCGAAGGAAGTCATTGTTCTGTATGTGGTACAGTCCTTGAGAAGCAGAATACAATAGCAAAAGTTCCAGGTACCATTTATCTGACAGCTTCTTCATTGAAAATGAAAACAGGTCAGTCCACAACTGCATTCAAAGCAACAGGATTTTCAGAAGGAGACTATGTTACAGCAGTTACTTCAAATAAACCGGGAACTGTAAAAGTAACAAATGTAAACAAAAATGGAACATTCAAGCTGACTGCCGGCAAGAAGGCGGGAAGCGCTGTAGTTACTGTTACTATGGCAAGTAAAAAGACAGCAAGCTTCAAGGTAACTGTTCAGAAGGCAGCAGTAAAAACTACTAAGATTACAACAACGACGAAATCACTGACACTTGCAAAGGGCGCTACCTACAAGAAACTGGCTTCTTCTATTACAGTTACTCCGGTAACAAGCAAAGAGAAAGTTTCATATTCTTCTTCAAATAAGAAAGTAGCTACAGTCAGCTCTAAAGGTGTGATCAAAGCGAAAAAAGCCGGCACAGCAAAGATCACTGTCAAATCAGGAAGTAAGAAAGTTGTTGTAACTGTAAAGGTTACCGGCGTAAAGACAACAAAACTTTCCGGTGTTCCGGCAACCAAGAAGATCGCAAAAGGAAAATCCTTTAAGATCAAAGCAGCAGCAACACCAAAGAACACAGATGAAAAAATTACTTTTAAATCATCTAACAAAAAAGTTGCAACTGTAACATCTAAGGGTGTAGTGAAAGGTCTGAAAAAGGGAACAGCAACGATTACAGTTCAGAGTGGTTCTAAGAAAATGACATGCAAAGTAACTGTGAAATAAAGTGTAAGAGACGATCTCCGTGAGCAATTGCGGGGGTCGTTTTTTTGGTTGGTTATGAAAAAAAGAGTATTTATAGACGATACTGCTTAAAAAGTGTTATAATAAAACAACTTAAAATACAAAAAGGGGACTGAGCAGATAGATGGAACCTGAGAAACTGATAGAAACATTAGCTGTGGCGGAGCGTTTGAAAGATGCCACCAGGCACTGTTATACATCCAGAGGCCGCAGGGAAAGTGTGGCGGAGCATTCTTGGAGAATTACGTTGATGGCATATCTTGTCAGTGATGAGTTTCCGGAAGCAGATCTGGAAAAATTAATGAAAATGTGCTTGATCCATGACCTTGGAGAGGCATTTACCGGGGACATACCAACCTTTGAAAAGTCAGAAAAAGATGAAGAAAAAGAAGCATCACTTTTAAACGAATGGGTGATGCAGTTGCCGGAACCTTTTGTCAGTGAAATGCAGGAGCTTTACAGAGAAATGGAAGAGCGGAAGACGCTGGAAGCCAGAATCTATAAGGCACTGGATAATCTGGAAGCTCTGATCCAGCATAATGAGTCGGATATCAGTACATGGATTCCGCTGGAATATGATCTGCAGATGACTTACGGAAATGATAAAGTGCAGTTTTCGGAGTATCTGACACGTCTCCGTGATGAAGTGCGGAATGACAGTAAGAAAAAGATTGCGGAGAGTATAAAAAAATCTGATTAAAAAAGATCCCCGGGGCATATGCCCTGGGGATCAGCTGTTTCATATAAAATTTAAAATTTTATTCTCCGAAATATCTCTTAAGCAGTCCAGCGAATGCTTTTCCGTGTCTTGCTTCGTCGCGAGCCATTTCATGAACTGTGTCATGGATTGCATCGAGGTTAGCAGCTTTTGCACGTTTAGCAAGATCGAATTTACCAGCTGTAGCGCCGTTCTCAGCTTCTACGCGCATTTCGAGGTTTTTCTTTGTGCTGTCAGTAACAACTTCACCGAGAAGTTCAGCAAATTTAGCAGCATGCTCAGCTTCTTCGTAAGCAGCTTTCTCATAATAAAGACCAACTTCCGGATAACCTTCTCTGTGAGCAACTCTTGCCATAGCGAGATACATACCAACCTCAGAGCATTCGCCCTGGAAGTTTGCTCTCAGATCTGCGAGGATGTCTTCGCTTACACCCTGAGCAACACCAACAACGTGTTCAGCAGCCCATGTCAGGTTGTCATCCTGTTTGGTGAATTTGGAAGCAGGAGCTTTACATACCGGACAGACTTCCGGAGCAGCGTCACCTTCGTAAACATAACCACATACATTACATACCCATTTAGCCATAATCTTAATCTCCTTTTCGATTTAAGTTTGTTTTATTTAATAATAGTAATTGTTATTATTTCTTTGCTGTGACTATACTGTACCATATTGGTATAGTTTTGTCAACAAAGAAATTGGATTTTTTTTATACAGATTTTCTGGTATGATAGAGAGAAAGAGAAATCCTAAGAAAGTCTTAATATTTTACCCCATAGATATTAATTCTTAACAGTTATAGTAAATTCATAAAACACAGGAGGCAGGGGAAAGAAAATGGCTGAGATACTGGTATGCGATGATGATAAGGATATCGTAGAGGCAATAGAAATCTATCTGACACAGGAGGGGTATCACATTCTGAAGGCATATGACGGCGAACAGGCAATACAGGTATTGCAGAATAATAAGGTAGATCTTCTGATCATTGATGTGATGATGCCGAAACTGGACGGAATCCGGGCAACGTTAAAGATTCGTGAAAAAAATGTGCTTCCTATTATCATCTTATCTGCAAAGTCAGAGGATGCAGACAAGATCCTCGGACTGAATGTCGGAGCAGATGATTATGTGACGAAACCTTTTAATCCGCTTGAGCTGGTGGCGAGAGTTAAATCACAGCTCCGAAGATATACGCAGCTGGGTGCGATGGCAGAAAAAAAGGCAAATGTTTACAGGACCGGCGGGCTTGAGATTGATGATGACCGTAAAGAAGTTACGGTTGATGGCGATGTTGTCAAACTCACACCGATAGAATACAGGATTCTTCTTTTTCTGGTACAGAATCAGGGCAGAGTTTTTTCTATCAATCAGATATATGAGAGTATCTGGGAAGAAGAAGCGATTGCTGCGGACAATACGGTTGCTGTCCATATCCGTCACATCAGGGAGAAGATAGAAATCAATCCGAAGGAACCACGCTATCTCAAAGTCGTGTGGGGACTTGGGTATAAAGTGGATAAAATTTAATCTTTTGCAGGAATCTGTAGAAAACTCCTGTGTTTGCAATCGGAGAAATCAGATGGATTCATCCGGGAAAGGAAAGGGGTATAAATGAAGACAAGGTGGTATAGAAAGAGTGGTATCAAGGGACTTCTGGTGCTGCTGACGGTATTTTTTATGGTAGCAGCCTGTGCGGGGGCCGGGGTATCCGTGATGATCATGAATACGGGTGTCCAGCCTTTGGACAGCAAGGATTATGTGGATTCCCAGAGCTTTACAGATAATGTGTATAATCTTTCTCATACGATCGTTGATGCGATTAATGAGCGGCATATTTTGGATCAGGCGGATGATGAGGAATTGATTGATCTTAAGGAGCTGAACCGGGGAGATACACTGACACACAAAAGCACATCGGGACTTGCGTACAGGGCAGGTGACCTGTATGACTGGGCAAAAAGTTCATCTTGGGATACAAGCACAAACGTTCTGATCTGCCGTCAGCCGGATGGCAGCGATTATTATATGTATTATAGAGATTTTGCAGATAAGATTGCTACCGGGGAACTGAAATTTGTCTTTGGTAGTGATGAAGATGAGGGGACAGAGAATACAAAGGATATACTTTCCATGCTCTCAGGTAGAGAGTATACGTATTATGGTTATGAAAGTGATAATATAGGAATTCGCAATAACGGTGTGGAGTACGTTACAGATGCGGATGGAAATGTTGTCTATACAGATGTGTACAATTATGAATCCAGTGGAAATAATGATGCATCTCTGAAAGAAGTATACAAGCCGGACGGAGCTGACAGCATCCTGGATGTTGTAAATAATAATAAAGAATGGAAAGGAAATCTCAGCAAGGCATATCAGTATTTGTATGAAGCACTGGTACAGTACAGTGATGCTTCCTATGGTGAAAAAATCCTGAAAACATATGCACCGGGAGCAACGAATGTCAACTATATGTACGTAGACACAAAGTCCGGTAAAGTATACACAAATATAAAAGATGTTACATCATCGAATTATCTGAAAACGCTGGATAAACTGACTTCCGGAGCCGGTCCGTTTATGCTGATCGCTCCTGATACACAGGATTGTATATTGGGCTTTTCAAATATTTCGGACTGGACAGTATCTTACTGGCAGAATATGCTCGAAAATACAGGACTTGCCGGAGAAAATTATCTCTATTTTGTTTCTGTGGATAAAGATTTTCCTGTGTTAGACAGGATCAAGCAGGAAAAACTCGTCTATGATAAATTTGAGCCGTGGCTGGTGCCGGTTATGGCTGGTTCTGTGCTGGCATTGATTCTGGCACTTGCAGGAGTTGTGATCCTGACGATAGGAGCCGGACGGAATAACGAAGATAAAAAAGTACATCTGAACTTTTTTGACAGATGTTACACGGAAATCGTAGCAGTAGTGGTATTTATGATATGGCTGATGGGTACTTCTGTAATTGTTCAGGCAATGGATAACGAAGAAATGCGAATGGTCTGGAAGGCGATTGGATTTGGCACTTTAGGACTCTGGTTTGGAATATGGTTCCTGGCCGGATGGCTCAGTCTGGTACGAAGGATCAAGGCGAGATCGCTCTGGAGAGACAGCCTGTTGAGGCATATCCTGCTATTGGTAAGAAAATGCTTTTCGAAATGCAGTGATCTGCTTGTCTTTCTTGGTGGCAATATGATCAGCAGAGTAAAAATAATTCTGTTATTTGGAATATTTATATTTTTACAGTTTATGTTTACCGGAATGACAATTGAGGGTGGTTCAGCGCTTTCGTTGCTTTTGATGATCGTAATGGACTGTGCAGTTCTTTATTATCTGATCAAAAAAGCCTGGGGAAGAGAGCAGATCATAGCTGGTCTGAAAAAAATCACGGATGGTGACCTTCAATACAAGATTCCAACAGAGAAGCTTTCTGGAGAACAGGAGATGGTAGCAGATTATATCAACCATATCGGTGAAGGCCTGGATGCAGCGGTAGAGAACAGCCTTAAAAATGAGCGCATGAAAACGGAACTGATCACCAATGTTTCTCATGATATCAAGACTCCGCTTACTTCAATCATCAATTATGTAGATCTTTTGAAGCGTGAAAATCCGGAAGATCCGAAGATCAGGGGATATCTGGAAGTGCTGGAAAACAAGGCACAGAGACTTAAAGTACTGACTGAGGATGTTGTAGAAGCATCTAAAGCCAGCACCGGCAATATTGCACTGGAAATGACAGATCTGAATTTTATTGAACTGGTACATCAGGTGATCGGTGAATTCGAAGAGAAATTTGAAGAAAGAAATCTGACGATGGTGGTTCATTTCGATGAGGAAGAAGCAATCATCTGTGCCGATGGACGCAGACTCTGGCGAGTACTTGAGAATGTTTTTGGAAATGTATCCAAATATGCGATGGAAAATACGAGAGTCTATGTAGACGTAAAAGTTGACCGACCGAATGTGCAGCTTTCTCTCAAAAATATCTCCGCACAGCCACTGAATATCTCCGCAGAGGAACTGACAGAAAGATTCATCCGTGGCGATGTTTCCCGAAACACCGAGGGCAGCGGCCTGGGCCTGTCAATCGCAAAAGATCTTGTACAGCTTCAGGGTGGAGAATTTAAACTGTATCTTGATGGAGATCTGTTTAAAGTGACGATTGAGTTTAAAATGAAATAATGACAAAAGACCTTGTCCTGAATGATGTCAGAATGAGGTCTTTTGTTGATTTTCAAATCAGCATATACTCCATACATGGAGGGCTGCCGGAGATTGGACTCAGGGTGTTTATTTATTGTCTCCAAAAACTACAAATATTTCTACTCTTTATTACCCTGTTTTCTCATTATCCTATACTTGTATCCGGTCTGCTACTTCATTTCCAACCGCCAGCCGGCGGTTATTGCTTCCGATGATCAGCCAGTCGCGGCATTTCTGGATGACCTGGATGGTGCTGCCTTCTTTGATGTCCATGTTTCTCATAGTTTCAAGGATTTCCGGAACACCGAACATCCATTTTATGGTGCAGGTATCGCCTGTGTTTGTCTGTGATAAAGCTTGCATAAAAATCCCTCCTTTGGGGAAAAATAGAAATAGTTAGTGTCAGATAATTTAAGAGTTACTTCTTGAATTTATAATACAACTCAGAATATATGTTCGTCAATTGGAACATCAGGTAGTCAATTCTGATGTTGGATAGCATATACTGACGATAGATAGTGTGTACTAAATATGCAGAATTATGCATATTTATTGCGATTATCCATAAAGAGTTTATTGCCCTGGAAAATTGGGGCGAGATTGTTTCGGAAAGAGGGGATTACGAGGATTTGTTGCCGAAATTCGCAGTTTACAAATATGGGTAAATATGCTACTATTTCTAAAGAAGCGGAAACATGAATTTCCGCAGAATATAAGCAAACTCAACGAACAAGAGAGTACATTTGCTGACCACATTACAGAGAATTCCCCAAAGGAAGAGCTGCTATTCTACAAGCAAAAGAATAGGAGCAGAACGAAAAAGGATTGTTCACTTTCTATGGCTGAGAGGGAAGTGCCGGTGCAGATGGAAGATGGCTTGGGAGAGGTGCAGTCGAGATGAGATTCACATTCAGACTGCAACAGGATCGCCTGTTATAGCGGAAGGGTATCAGGACAATGGCAGATTATCAGATCATTACAATAGTGGTCGGAGTATTTGTATGGAATCGCACCCGATGAGGTTTCTGACCGCGAGGCAGGAACGAACAGAAGTGGTAACACGGGCAGGACTCGTCTTCTCTATATAAATAGGGAGGGCG
>OHKZ01000871.1_pt1 | contig 11587 bp, 12 predicted proteins | sample 1569011 | NCBI WGS metagenome assembly OHKZ01 (sample SAMEA3879564, study PRJEB24766) | human gut metagenome | biome: human-associated habitat; feature: feces | place: USA | collected 1985/1987
GAAAAAACAGAGGAAGAAAATCCTACCATTGGTGTATTGTTGTGCAATGAAAAAAATGATGCAATGGTTGAACTGACATTGCCGGAAGATTCTAATATTTATGCATCACAGTATAAACTGTATCTGCCGGATAAGAAACTATTACAGGATAAATTGAAAGAATGGTTACAGGAAGAAGGTGGTGCTGAAGATGAAATTTAATTTTAAAATACAACAGTACCAGACAGATGAAAGATATGTCACAGATTGATTTGAAATTCGATTCAGAACAGAATGCATTTGGTTTAACAGATGATTTCGATGATTTGTATATCCAAAAAAGCCAGCCGGTTGCAAACGGCTGGCTTTTAGTTATATTAGATTTCAATACGCATAAAACTATAGCTCAAGATTCATATAAATCTCATCACGTTCATCCTGCTCAATACCCAGATATTGCTGCGTTACTTTATAGGACGAGTGATTGTAGACGTCCATCAGCAGAGCAGGTGGAGTGCCGTTCTTCCAGGCGTGATATCCAAATGTCTTTCTCAGAGAGTGACAGCTGATATGTTCATCCTGAACTGTCTCCTCGGCAGCAGTCCTTACAATTCGGTATGCTTGAACTCTGTTTAGTGGCTGCCTCCTGCAGGAGGCTTTTGTAAAAATAAACTCATGTTCAGTCGGGTGCCGTTCGTTGAAATATGCCCGGAGAGCATCGGTGGCATTGCAGTTTAGAGTGACATAGTTATTCTTGCTGGTCTTTTGCTCGTTGATAAGAAAATGAGAGCGAAATACATGGTGCTCGAAATTGTATACGTTATCCCACTTCAATTTAAGCAGGTCACTGATTCTTAGTGCAGTGTTTAATCCCATAACAATTAAACAGTAATTGCGGCGGTTTGGATGGATATCTTTATAGTACATCCTGAAAGCCGCCAGTTCATCCTTATTTCAGATTGGCTGTGTAGTTCCCCTTGAATACTCCTTTGCGGTAGAAAATATTATCAGGCACATGCCGCAAGACAGACTCTTCCCTGGAATATCCAAAATCCACAACAAAATAATAGTAATTATAAAAAGCAAAAAATGCAACATTTTATAGTAAAATGTTACATTTTTTCGCAGATTAATAAGGGGTCAAAACAGAAGTTGATTAAATAACATCAAATATTTATACCGGTTTAGTCATATTTCATCAAGAATTGCTTTATCTTTAACGCGATATAGTTGAATCCAGTGAGATTATTTAAAAATGATAGAAAAATGTAAAGAAAATTATTTTAAAAAAATTTTTTCTTGGGGTTAAGTTCTAAAAATGGTGTCCGATATAGTAGGTGTAAAGCAAAGAAACAAATCAAGCAAATCATCTGGAATGAGAAAGAACGTCAGAAAAAGACGCAAAGCAACTAATCAAGTTAATAGGTGGCTGTGACGCAAGCCACACCCGGGAAGCCGCTTGTTATAGAAAACCGCAACTGCCTAAATAAAACAAACACAAAGCAGCTGCAAAACCCTCGGGAAAAGGATTTCCAGAGGTCAAACATAATAACCCATGAATATGGGACAAGGAGGATTATATTATGGTAGTACAACACAACATGCAGGCAGCAAATGCCAACAGAATGCTCAACGTAACAACAAGCGCACAGTCAAAGAGCACAGAGAAGCTTTCATCAGGTTACAGAATTAATCGTGCAGCAGATGATGCAGCCGGACTTACAATATCTGAGAAGATGAGAAAACAGATTCGTGGTCTTGATCAGGCATCTACAAACGCTCAGGATGGTGTTTCATCAGTACAGACAGCAGAGGGTGCTCTCACAGAGGTTCACTCAATGCTTCAGCGTATGAACGAGCTTGCAACACAGGCAGCCAATGGTACAAACTCAAAGGATTCAGACCGTCAGGCAATCCAGGACGAGATTGACCAGCTTACAACAGAGATTGATCGTGTATCAGAGACAACAAAGTTCAATGAGACATATCTGTTAAAAGGTGAGGCCGGAACAAAGACAATCAACATGAAGGCTCATGATGCAGGTCTTAAGGGAACACTTACAGATAACGGTGATGGAACTGCTAAATTTGTTATGGATACACTTAATGCCGGTGATAAGGTAAGCATTGGTGGTAAGACATATACTATCGGAAGTACAGCGGATGAGGTAAAAACAGAAGTCGGTAAGCTTGCGAAAGACAAGAAATTCACTGTAAATGGACAGGAAATCACAATTGCCGACGCTACTGATGCAAAAGCCGGAAAGTATACAATGAATGATGCAAAAGGACTTGTAACAGCTGGAGCAACAGTAAAGATTGGAACAGATGAGTACAAAGTCATGACAGATGATAAAGATGCAGCAGGAGCTGCAAATGCAGATGGTGTTGATGATAATGATGCAACTGTTATTTCTAAAGCACATGCATACGAGTTAGCTTCAAAAGAACTTTTGGCAGCAAACCAGATTGGTGACACAAAGGGAAATGCGACTATTACACTGGCAGATGGTACGACTCCGGTGAATGCAACTAATGGAGATGGAACATTTAAGATTAAAGTTGGACAGGCAGAAGTTGCAAACAGCTTATCATTCAGCCTTCACGTAGGTGCAGATGCCGATATGACAAACAAGATTCAGGTCAACATCGATGCTATGGATTCTGCAAGTCTTGGTATCAAAGGACTTAATGTAAAGGATGCTTCTGGAAACGCTGCAACCTATGCAATTGATGCAATTGCAGATGCAGTATCAAAGGTATCTTCACAGCGTTCCGCACTCGGTGCAGTTCAGAACCGTCTTGAGCACACAATCTCTAACCTTGACAACGTAGTTGAGAATACTACAACTGCTGAGTCTCGTATCCGTGATACAGATATGGCTGAAGAGATGGTTAACTACAGCAAGAACAACATTCTTGCTCAGGCTGGACAGTCTATGCTTGCACAGGCTAATCAGTCTAACCAGGGTGTACTTTCACTCTTACAGTAATCATCTACAATTTAATGTTGTACAAAGCGAGAAGGGCTCGAAAGAGCAATGTCATTAAGTTAAGAATTTTGACATAATTATAAAACACATCATATTTGCAATTGTTTGATAAATATGATGTGTTTTTTTCTTTTGTCTATTTTGCAGCACAACAAAAAGACAGATTGTTTATCTGTCAAAAAAAACTTATAATTATCTATGATTAAGCCACTCTATATAGAAAGCTTACAGATGCCTGGGGTTTGACTTTGCGAGGGTCTTTTCGACCAGGTCTTACTGGTAATACATGCTTTTCTATTAGGTTAATCACATCAGGTGGACTAAGATTGCGTTTATTACGGAGATATTCTCTACAAATATAAATGGCGATTGTAAAGTTCACCTGTTTTGTTTTATCACTTTTTCGTGGAAGATAATCAAACACTTGATTTACAGGCATCCACTTATAGCCTGCATTTTTTGTGGTCTTTGTATTTATCCTCGAAAAAATCTGAGTGATATCTATATCAAACTCATCATTTGGAGGAAGATTTAACCCAGATGCAATTCCATTACTATTTTTATCTTTGACACGTATAGCGAATTTCCATCCTTTTTCAATTGCATGTGCAAAAATGTTATAGTTTTCATATCCTCTATCAGCAACAAGTATAACATTCTCTAGTTTCAATCTGTCAATCATTGTTGCACATGCTCTAAACTCGTTGTAATCCGCTACTGTTTGCACTAAAACATCGGTGTATATACGATTCAAAACATCATAAAAGGCATTCAAATGTAGTTTATTAACAATTGAACCATGCTGATTACGTTCCCAAAAAGTTTCTGGATCCTTTTGATTGGTTGCAATGGTCAAGTTACTTCCATCACATGCAATTAAACGATAACCATGATAATTATTAGTAGTTGGAAGGTTGTCATCCGTAAAAGATTTAAACAAATATTCAAAAGCCTCTGGAAGTACTTTTGAACGTTGTTGCGTAAATGCTGACACAGACGGAGTATTTTTGTCAAAATCAAAGAAATCAAGTAGTTCTTTACTCATAGTAGCTCCACCCGAATTCATCATGATTCCTATAAAAGTTTTGAAATCAATTTTCCGTTTTCGCGAGAAATCGACATTGGGGTTTCGAAGAAATAAACATGGATTGTTAGCTAATTCCGAAATATGATTCTTTAGAGAATCTGAAACTTGATTAATATAATTGCTCATATGCGTTACCTCCTTGCAATCAAGATGTTCTTAATTACAAGGGCCGCTTTCGCTACCTCATTATCATTCAATAGCGAAAGCGGCCGCACATTTCGAATCATATGTCAAGCATTTATTACAAAATAAAAAGACCCTAGCATCATTTCTGATGCTAAGATCTTGATTGGTCATCTTAACTTAATGACATTGGATAAACAGTGGCTTTTATGATTTAGTCACCGCCTCCTACTCGATTTGTAAAAACACAAAAATGATCCTGCTAGATTGTGCTTAAAATCGTTATATGATAAAATGAATTATCTTAATTGTGCAATTCCACTACACTGGAGGGAACGAAAAATGGTAAAAAACAATTTAACACCGGAGCAGAAAGAATTTGCACAGCAAATCGGAGAGGCCTTGGATCAAGACAAAGGGATATGGTATAATAAAAGCTGTTGACGAAAAAAAGAGTATAAAACTACTCCAACAGCAAAAACCACAATAATAAAACTGAATCTGGATGATGGTGTCAAGGTTAATTATCGTAAGGTTCAGACGGCATCAGATGGTAAATTCTATGAGATACTGGCAGATTCTAAGAACATTAAGGCAAAGGAAAAGTAGCTGATGGAGAAATAAATGCAAAATTTGAGTATATTTGACATAAATATTTCATCAAAATTAACAGGAATATTTGAACAACTTCAATCGACTTTACGAAAATTTGATTTTAGCGATATAAAAGAAAAAGAACTATATTCAAAAGTTCAATCAATAAATCCGAAACAAGATATTGTTTTGGAGGATATAGAATGGTTATATGAAGATTATGAAAAGCTATCAGATGTATTTGATGGATTAGATTCGGATTTTTCATTTTTGGATTCTGAGCTGGCCAATTACTTAAAAAAGATCATATATAGCCGAAATATTGCAAAACGAGAAAAAATAGTTATATTGATATCTCATATTGAAAAATTGATTGAGGAGTGCCTTGATGAATCATTTGGAAAGAGTGGAATAAAACAAGAGGTAAAGAATGCAATCAATTCAAAATTGGATAAGGTAACAGGTGCTAATATAGGACGATGCTATATATTGGCAATAACCAACATTGTTTTTGCAAGGACGGATGCTTTTAACGATGAAATAGATAAAAGAATTCCTTTTAGAAATCATATATTGCACAATGGAATATATCAATATAGTGATAGCGAAATCTCGCAAATGTATTTTGTATTGCTGTCATTTATTAAGAATATTCTGATTGGTGGATGGGCAATTAAGTATGGAGCTTTTGATTAGAATTGGAGGTAGAATTATGGCAGAAGATAAGCTGTTTTCCGGCGAATCAAAGAATATAGAGTACAAGGTTACTGTACCAGAGAAAAGCGAAAAATACATGAAAACAGTGGTCGCTTTTGCCAATGGCAGAGGTGGAAGGATATATGCTGAAGGAACTGATTTTAGAGGGACAGAATCGCTATTTTGATAGTGAGATATGCCAGAATATGCCTGTTTCCGACAGCGAGATCGAGGAACTTTGCAAAAGTATGAAAGAAACTGCCTTGAAAAATACATGGCAGGATAGTGAGAAAGCAAAGATAAAAGATGTAACAAAGAATACATTGATTTCATGGGGCGTGTTGAAGGATGCAGAGGGTAAGATATATCCGACAAATGCCTATGCACTTTTAACAGGCAAAATGCCGCAAATGCCGGTAATTCAATGTGGTGTGTTTAAAGGAACGAATCGTGCACATTTTGTTGACCGTAGGGAATTTGAAGGCTCTATTCAGGAGCAGATGGAAGCAGCTTATCAGTATGTCCTTGAAAAAATCAATATGGGAATGACGATAATGGGAATGTACAGACAGGATGTATATGAGCTTCCGACAGACAGTATTCGTGAGTTAATTGCAAATGCAGTGGCACACCGCAGTTATCTTGAGCCGGGAAATATCCAGGTAGCATTGTTTGATGACAGATTGGAGGTAACTTCTCCGGGAATGCTTTTGAATAATGTTACTATTTCAAAAATGATGGAAGGTTATTCTAAACCGAGAAATCCGGCAATCGCCAGAGCCTTTGCGTATATGAAGATTATTGAGAAATGGGGAACCGGAATACCGAGATTATTTGAAGCATGTGAGGAGTATGGACTGCCGAAGCCAGAGCTTGTCGATTTTGATGGCGATTTCAGAGTAAATATGTACCGTAAGGTAAAAGGTGAGTTTGGTGTCAATGGTGTAACTACCCAAACTACCCAAACGCACCAATCTACTCAAAGCAAGAAATCAACATTATCAGATGATGATAAAAAGATACTGGAATTAGTCCATAATTATCCGTCCATGTCTCAAAGAGAGTATGCAAATGAATTGGGATGGAATTTAGATCGTGTGAAGTATTATTTAAGAAAAATGAAAACACAAGAACTGATTAAGCGTGTGGGTAACAGCCACAGCGGTTATTGGGAAGTGCTGGCAGAGGTGAATCAATTGCAGAATTAAACCTAAAGCAGATTGTTTGAATGCGTCGAAAGAATTGAGTAAGTATGAAGTAGAAACACTGGTAGACTGTGATTCTTTTGCTTGCGTATAATCATAAAATGAATACGAAAGTTATCTTCTGATTGACTTTGCTAAAAAAGATAAGGAAGTCGAAATGTATTTTGAGCGATATCTGAATGATCTGGATACATTTTTTATGCTGTTACAGACACATTTTGGAACAAAACTGACAGAGAGAAACTCTCTTATTATTTTTGATGAGGTACAGATGTTTCCACAGGCAAGAGCTGCGATAAAATATTTGGTTGCAGATGGAAGATATGATTATATCGAAACTGGCTCATTGATATCTATCAGAGAAAATGTAAAGAATATTGTCATACCGTCAGAAGAAAGAAATATCAATATGTATCCATTGGATTTCGAAGAATTCGCAATAGCATTAGAAGAAGATTTGCTGGTTGAATATATAAAAAAATGCTTTGAAAAAAGGGAACCTTTGGAAAGAAGTATGCATAATCAGGCAATGCTTTTGTTTCATCAGTATATGCTTGTTGGTGGGATGCCTATGCCTGTAGTGGCATTTATTGAAAGTAAAAAAGATTTTACAGAAGCGGATAAAGAAAAAAGGGACATTCTTAAATTGTATCGGGAAGATATTATGAAGATAGATATGAGATATAGAAGCAAAGTTCTTGCAATCTATGACCAGATTCCGGGATTTCTTTCACAGCATGAAAAAAGAGTTGTATTCAAAAAGCTACAAGATGGTAGTTATGCAGACCAGTATGAAGAAACTTTTTTCTGGCTGTCGGATTCTATGATATCCAATGAGTGCTTTTTGTGTAATGATCCGAATGTTGGCTTATCATTGAATGAGACAAGAAGCTATGTAAAGTGTTATATGGGTGATACCGGACTTTTGGTAAGCCATGCATTTGATGAGAATGAATTACTTGAAGATGAAGTATATAAACAGATATTGGCAGGCAAATTACAGATTAATGAAGGAATGCTTTATGAAAATGCAATAGCTCAGATGCTGGTGGCGAATGGACATAAGTTATATTTTTATACACACTATAATGAAAATAAGCACCGAAATGATATGGAAATTGATTTTATCATTTCAAATAATAGCAGATTAAAATATAAGATGTTTCCGATTGAAGTAAAGTCTGGAAAGCAATATAAAACAACCTCATTAAATAATTTCAGAGAAAAATACAAGGAGCGCATAGGGGAAAGTTATATTATTCATCCAAGAAATTTAATTGTAAAAGATGGAATTATATGCATTCCCCCATATATGACGATGAATATATAAAAATCTGACATACACACTTGACAATATGCTTCTAATCGCGGTGTCGGTGAAGGAGTGCGTACCTGTGGTGTTCCAAGAGAAGAACTTTTTGTTGTATCAAAGGTTGCTGCTGAGAATAAGACATATGAACAGGCTAAGGCTGGAAACAGAGAAGCATGGAGAACGCTTGAGGAAGCTTACAAAGAAGGAAAACTTAAGGCAATCGGCATATCTAATTTCCAGATTAGTGATATTGAAAGCCTTGTAAAGATTGCCGAGATTAAGGAAATGGCTGACAAATACGGCGTAACAGTTCCACAGCTTTGTATCCGTTATACAATCCAGCTTGGTGCTGTTTCACTTCCAAAGACTGGCAATGCAGAGCATATGAAGTCTAATGCACAGGTTGATTTTGAAATCAGCGCAGAGGATATGGAAGTGCTTAAGAACTTCAAGAAGATAGAAAATTATGGCGAGAGCAGTGGCTTCCCTGTATATGGTGGAAAGCTGTAATTATAAGTTTTGTTAAAAATGAAATGAAGAACGAGCGGATTGTTACGGGCATAAGTCTGGCAATCCGCTTTTTATATAGGGTCTAGAATAAGAAAAGTTAATTACAAAATCGTACACACATATAACAGTGCTTGACAAAAATGGAGTGGTTTAGCTTATAATATATAGAGTTAAATATGGGAGGACAAAAGATGCAAAATTTGTTTAAAAAATTCAATTCTAAAATTGTTATAATCGGGATAGTAAGTGCTATTGTTGTTATATTGTGCGTAGTAGGAATTGTTACAGGTGTCAACAGTAAGAACACTAAGGAAAGTAATAAGACGAAAAATGATAAAAAAGTGGAACTTGAAACAACTTCTATAAAAGAAACACCGACTAATAAGAATACAGAAGAAAGTATGGATACTGCTTTATCAACGGAAAATGTGACAGAAGAATCTGATACAGAAGAAGCCAGTGAGAATGTGACAGAGGAAGCAGAAGAGAATAATGTTGTCGAGGATAATGATTCAGCAGGTAAGGATAATGGCAGCAATTCATCGCAGGAATATAATGAGCAGGTTACAGAAGCACCTGCCACACCATCTCCTGAGCCATCTCCGGAACAGGCGCCAGGTCCATCACCAGAACCAAGTCCGGAGCCTGATACACCTCAGGAAGATCATATTGTATATAAATCAGATGGTTCTATTGATTTGAATGAAAGTTATTGGGTAAATCGAAGAGATGCTTTTTTAACAATAAATAGTTCAAAAGAAATGAATGATTTTAAAAATTATATAATTAAAAAATATAATTTTAATAGTGGATATACAATTGATGTTAGTTATGGAGGAAGACATAATACATGGAATGTTTATGACTTTACATATCATTTAAGATATGCAGATCAAGTTATACATTTTTATTTTAATGGTTCTGAATTTGTTGAAAAATAAATTAGTTAACAATTATATAATTATGTATAGAAGAAAGGTAAAGGATAAGGTATGAGCGAGGAATATAGATTATTATTGTTTAATGGTAATGAATGGGAAAAAATAGATTCATATGAGACATCAGACAAAGGTAGGGAAGATGCAAAAAATGGAGTTGTAGGAAATGCATATAATTTATGCAATAGAATTAACGGAAACATCCATATGCGACCTTTAGATAAAAAATGTGCGGAAGATTATTCAACAGCTATCAATGATAAATTAAATGACATTAGAGATAAAATTATTGAAAATTATCCTTCATTAAAGCATGCTAATATAATTACAGAGAGTAAAAATGCTAAAAAACCAGAATGTTATAATGAGGCAACACATATTTTCGATTATTTATCATATAAAACTGATAAAAATAAATACCAGATAACAGGGGTATTATTCTACAAATTGCAGGAAAAAGATAAAGAGTATATCAATGAAAAGCTGTGTGAAATACAGTTTATCAAAATACCACTGGTAATAAAGGCTTTGGATATGTATCCTGACACTGATGAAGGTGGAAAATATAAGAAGGTAAGTTTAGGAGAAAATGTGTATTATAATTCAAAATGCGATTTTAACAGTGCATCAGATGAAATAGCAAAAGAATTTATGGAATTTGTTGATTATTGGGAAAATTTTGATTAATACATTATAATATATTATATTAAACCAGAGCCGGGCTGTTATCTTTGCAGTCCGGCTTATTTTGTATAAGCCAATTAATTGATATAATGCAAATTGCTTCGTTAATATGCCTGTATATACTTAAAATATAAAAATAAAAGGGATGAGGCGGTCGGAGTGAGCATTTACGAATATGACTAAGAAGGTCACATGGAAGTATTGAAGGAAGATCATTACCAGAGGGGGTGGAAGATGGAATACAGCAGGGAATAAATGAAGGTATAAAAGAGGGTGAGCATAAGGAAAGAGTACGTGCTATAACATCTATGCTGAAACTAGGAATTGATAAGGAGAAGTAAAATCAAATAAAGTGTTCAGTAGAAATAACTAATCACAACTTTATAAGTCACTAACAAAATCAATAGCAGCTATGAAAAATCTTGATATCGTGATATTATAGTGAAATGCCCATGGGCAGATTCAAAAAGTGAAATAAGGAGAATTTATGTATCATAAGAAATTAGAAGCTGATATCAGATGTCCATTGGAATACGGCCTGGAAGTCTTTGGAGGCAAATGGAAATCAAGAGTTATATGTGTTCTGGCGGATAAGAAGACATTAAGATATAGTGAGTTAAGGGCAGAACTGGTGAATATTACAGATGCAGTTCTTTCAACAACATTAAAAGCATTGATTGCTGATGATATTGTTTCAAGGAAATCATATGACGAGATTCCGCCAAGAGTTGAATATTCACTTACGGAAAAGGGCTTATCTGTAATGCCGATATTGCAAAGTATATGCGACTGGTCATGTGCATTTTATAAGAAAGAAACTGACAAAGAATCGAGCCAGTGCATGAAGTGCGACCATAAGTAATGGATGAAGGGAAGGTTATTGTGTGAAAAAAATAACCTTCCTTTTCAAATTAACATATATTGTGTAAAATGTTACATGGAACTGCCTAGCGGTATACTGGCAAGCAGCAATACGACATACGCAATATGCAGAAATGGAGCGGGAATTGAGCAGATTAACAATTATTACTAAGGATAAGGCTCAGGTTACAATGGAGTCTTTATATCAGGATTTAGAGAGAAGAATAGTAGCAAGTCCACCGGGATTGTGTACTATTGACCTTACGAGGTCATTTATAAAAATGTGTCTTGCACAGTCATGTGGCAAATGTGTCCCATGCCGTGTGGGACTTAGACAGCTTGCGAGACTTTTTGATGATGTGCTTGATGGTAACGCAACAGAGGAAACTCTTGATGTTATCAGGCTTACAGCAGAGGGAATCTATTATTCCGCTGACTGTGCAATCGGATATGAGGCAGCAAAGCTTGTACTAAAATGTATTGATGGCTGCGAGGATGATTTCAGGTCACATATTGAGAGAGGATTTTGTTCATGTAACAGTAACCAGCCGGTTGCATGTGTGAAGTCATGTCCGGCAGGAGTAGATATACCGGGATACATAGCA
>OHKZ01000886.1_pt1 | contig 11434 bp, 10 predicted proteins | sample 1569011 | NCBI WGS metagenome assembly OHKZ01 (sample SAMEA3879564, study PRJEB24766) | human gut metagenome | biome: human-associated habitat; feature: feces | place: USA | collected 1985/1987
GTAAAACCTGTGCAGCTTTAGAAATAGTTCCTTCTTCTACAATTGTTTTAAAATACTTCATTTGTCGAATATCCATTATAAATCCTCCTTTATATGTTAATAATATAATTATTATATAATATATATATTTTACATATAGATAAATCTTATCATATAATAACGCAGAGGTGAAGAATGTGAAACTATTAAAATATGTAAAAGAGTTTAAGTTTTCAGCAACTTTAGGTTTTTTATTTAAAATCTTTGAAGCTGCTTTAGAATTATGTGTTCCCGTTGTTATGGCCTCTGTCATTGATAAAGGAATTGCTTATAAAGATACCAATTATATTTTAAAATGTGGGCTCGTCCTTATTGGTTTAGCTGTTTTTGGTTATTTATTTGCACTTGTTTGTCAATGGTATGCTTCCCTTACATCACAAAGTGTGGGGACACAACTTAGAAAAGACATGTATCATCAAATCAATCAATATGATGATGCCAATTTAGATACCCTTACAGCACCATCATTAGTTACAAGACTTATTAATGATGTAGTACAAATTCAATTAGCTGTAGCGATGACGATTCGTCTTACATCAAGAGCTCCATTTTTAATGATTGGTTCATTATTTATGGCTTTTATGATCAGTGGTTCTTTATCAATGATCTTTGTTGTAGGAGCTGTTATTTTAGCGGTATCGATGTTATCAATTACAATTATTTCGATGCCTTATTTCTCTCGTATTCAAAAGTTATTAGATAAGATTGCTTTAATAGCAAGAGAAAACTTAAAAGGTGTACGTGTTATTCGTGCTTTTTCAAATCAAAATCATGAAGTAAAAAGATTTAATTTAGAAACAAAAAATCAAAAAGATGAACAAGTAAAAGTAGGTAAAATACAAGCTTTATTAAATCCCTTTACTTATTTAATTGTAAACTTTGCAATCATTATTATTATTTATGCTAGTGGTTTCCAAGTCAATGTAGGAAGTCTTTCTCAAGGGGAAGTTATTGCCTTAATTAACTATATGAATAGTATTTTACAAGCACTCATTGTCTTTGCGAATGTTTTATCAATCTACAATAAAGCTACAGCAAGTTATCAAAGGGTTTTTGAAGTACTTGAAACAACACCGCAAGTAGAAGATCAAGGAAGTTATTCAACACTTATTCCTAATGAAAAAATGATTGAATTTAAAGATGTCAACTTTGGATATCTTCAAAAAGATGTGTTACACAACTTATCATTTACGATCAATAAAGGTGAAACAGTAGGAATTATTGGAGGAACGGGTGCTGGTAAATCAACACTAGTATCCCTTATTGGAAGAAATTATGATGTTAGAAGTGGACAAATTAAAATAGCTGGTAAAAATATTCAAAATTATAAACTAGAAACATTAAGACAACATATCAGTTATGTTTTACAAAATACATCATTGATTTCAGGAACAATTAAAGAAAATATTTGTATGTCAAAACCTTACCAAGAAGAAACAATAAATAAAGCTTTAGAAGTTTCGCAAGCTAAAGAATTTGTAAGTCGTCTTCCTCAAGGAATAGAAAGTGCTGTTGTTCAAGGTGGGAAAAACTTCTCAGGTGGACAAAGACAACGTTTAACAATAGCTAGAGCACTTTATAAACAAGCGGATATTTTAGTTTTAGATGATTGTTCAAGTGCGTTAGACTATGCAACAGATGCTGCTTTACAAAAACAATTACAAGAATTAAAAGAAATGACAAAAATTGTTATTTCTCAAAGAACAGCGTCTTTAAAAAGATGTGATCGTATTATGGTTTTATATCATGGTGAACTTGTTGGTTTTGATTGTCATGAAGAATTATTAAAAAATTGTACGGTTTATAAAGAAATTTATGAATCTCAAAATAGTAAGGATGGTGATCTCAATGGATAAAAAAACAATTAAAAGATTGCTTACATATTGTAAACCTTATCGTTTTTTAATTATGTTATTAACACTTTTATCAATTGTCTCTGTTGTCTTTACTTTACTTACACCTGTTTTAATAGGTCAAGCAATAGATTTATTGGTTGGAAAGAATCAAGTTCATTTTCAAGCGTTATTGAACAAACTTATTTTTATTGGAATTGTTATTTTAATTATTTCTTTGATTCAATGGATCATGGGACAAGTTACAAATACAATTACTTATAATATTACGAATGATTTAAGAAATAGAGTATTTGATCAAATTCAAGTTCTTCCTTTAAAATATATTGATGCTACAAGTCATGGAGATATTTTAGGAAGATTGATCAATGATATTGATTTAATTGGACAAGGCTTATTACAAAGTTTTACATCCTTGCTTACAGGAATTGCAACAATTGTAGGAACGATTTTGATTATGGCTTATATTCATTTTTCGGTAGCTGTAATTGTGGTTGTTTTAACACCACTTTCTTTACTTGTCGCTTCTTTGATTGTTAAAAGAACACATTCTTATTTCCAAGAACAACTTGCTTTAAGAGGGGAAATGAATGGTTATTGTGAAGAAATGATAGGTAATCAAAAAATTGTTAATATTTTTGATTATCAAGAACAAAACGAAGAAAAGTTTAATGAAATCAATGAACGTATGCATAAAAGTGGGGTTATTTCACAATTCTATGGGGCTTTAATTAATCCCACAACACGTTTAGTTAATAGTATTGTTTATGCTGCTGTTGGTATTTTTGGAGCATTTCAAGTATTAAATGGTTCATTTACAGTAGGTATTCTTTCAAGCTTTTTAACATATGCTAACCAATATACAAAACCATTTAACGAAATATCATCCGTTATGTCAGAAATGCAAACAGCCATTGCTGCCAGTCAAAGAGTCTTTGCATTATTAGATGAAGAAACAATCCAAGAATTAACAACATCTAAAATCATTGAAAATAAACAAGGACATATTATCATTGATCATTTAAATTTCAGTTATGATCCAAGTAAACCATTAATTCAAGATTTTAACTATGAAGCTAAACCAGGAACAATGACAGCTATTGTAGGTAAAACAGGTTGTGGAAAAACAACATTAATTAACTTATTAATGCGTTTCTATGATCCTCAAGGTGGAAAAATTACAATTGATAGTGTTAATATTGAAGATATGAACCGTGATGATTTAAGAAAAATGTACGGTATGGTTTTACAAGATAGTTGGTTATTTAAAGGGACTATTAAAGAAAATATTGCTTATGGAAAAACAAAAGCTAGTGATGAAGAAATCATTGAAGCAGCTAAAAAAGCACGTGTGCATAAATATATTATGTCTCTTCCTCAAGGATACGATACAATGGTTGAAGAAGATGGTGGAAATATGTCTCAAGGACAAATGCAACTTGTGTGTATTGCACGTATTATGTTAACACATCCACCAATGTTGATTTTAGATGAAGCAACAAGTATGTTGGATCCACGAGGTAGAAAAGAAATAAATGAATTAGTAAGAGAGTTAAAGAAACAAAATAATATGACAATCATTTCAATAACGCATGATATTGAAGAAGCAAAAAATGCTGACCGAGTTATTCTTTTAAATAAAGGAGAGATTGTAGATTGCGACAAACCTCAAAAAATATTAGATGTAGAAGAATTGGAGAAACAACTATGTCAATTACATGCAAAAGTTTAGATCATATATATGGATATAATACGCCTTTTGAATATTATGCACTTAAAAATGTGAATTTAAAAATAGAAAAGGGTTCATTTACAGCTATCATTGGACAAACAGGTAGTGGAAAATCGACACTTATCCAACATATAAATGCTTTATTATTACCAACAAGTGGAGAAATAAAAATAGATGATTATATTATTTCACAAAATAATAAGCCTCAAAATTTAAAAAGTCTTAGAAAAAAATCAGGTCTTGTTTTTCAATTTCCAGAATATCAATTGTTTGAAGAAACAATCGAAAGAGATATTATGTTTGGTCCAATGAATTTTGGAATTGACGAAAATCGTGCTAAAGAAATAGCTAAAAAATCTCTTGAAATGGTAGGTTTAGATCAAACTTATTTAGAAAAGTCCCCATTTGATTTATCAGGTGGTCAAAAACGTAGGGTAGCGATTGCTGGAATACTTGCTATGGATCCAGATATTCTTGTTTTAGATGAACCAACAGCTGGATTAGATCCATCAGGGATTAAAGAAATGATGGATTTATTTAAAAAAATTCATGAAATGGGTAAAACAGTAGTTTTAGTAACTCATGATATGAACCATGTTTTAGAATATTGCGACAATGTTGTTGTAATGAATGACGGACAAGTTGAAAAAGCTGGGAAAGTAAAAGATATTTTTCTAGATAGTGATTATTTATTAAATTTAGGAATAGATTTACCTTTAATCACAAATCTTATTATTCAGTTAAATCTAAAAGGCTATCATATAGATACATCTATCAATGATATTGATGCTTTAGTTGAAGTGATTGGTGGTGAACTTCATGGATAATATGACTTTTGGTAAATATATACCGGGGAATTCAATAATTCATCGTTTAGATCCACGATTAAAAATATGTGCTGTTTTCATATTTTTAATTTCTGTTTTTTTTGATGCGGGATTTATAGGATACGGTATCTTAGCAATTTATGTTTTATTATGTTCGTTAGTTTCTAAAATTAAACTTTCTCATATTTTAAAAGCAATAAAACCGATGGTCTTTATGATGTTGTTTTTGATGATTTTTAATATATTTTTAATGAAAACAGGTGATGTTATAATAAAAATAGGAAGTATTAGTATCTACTCAGGTGCTTTATTACAAACTGCTTATATTTTTATAAGGCTTGTATTGATTATTACTTTAACAACATTAATGACTTCTACAACGAAGCCTTTAGAATTAACACTAGCTATTGAAAGTTTATTAAATCCATTAAAAAGATTTCATTTTCCAGTGCATGAACTTGCTATGATGATTTCAATTGCATTAAGATTTATACCTGATTTATTAGATGAAGCGAAAAGAATTATGAAAGCACAGGCTAGTAGAGGTGCGGATTTTAATGAGGGACCTTTCATGGAAAAAATAAAATCAATTATTTCATTAATTATTCCTTTATTTATTTCTGCCTTTCAAAGGGCAGAAGAACTTGCTAACGCTATGGAAAGTAGAAATTATAATCCAGAAGCAACACGTACAAAATACAAAGTTTTAACATGGACACATTTAGATACGTTATCAATGTTAATAACATTAGGTGTATGTTGTGGTGTGATTATAATGAGTTTTATGTAATGAATAGAATAAAATGTATTGTAAGTTATGATGGTAGTAAATTTCACGGATTTCAAGTTCAAAATCAATTTAGAACAGTTCAAGGTGAAATTCAAAAAGCTATAAAAAATATCTGTAAAGATGAAAGTATTGTTATTCATGCAAGTGGCCGAACAGACGCTAAAGTTCATGGTAGAAGACAAGTCTTTCACTTTGATACTTTAAGGGAAATGCCTGAAAAACAATGGAAAAGGGCTATTAATCACTTTTTACCTAATGATATTTATATTATTGATAGTTTCTTAGTTGATGAAAATTTTCATAGTCGTTATTCTGCTACTAAGAAAGAATATCATTATATGTTAAGTATGAATGATTATTCTCCATTCGAAACAAATTATATTTATCAATATGGAAAAGAATTAGATATAGAAGCAATGAGGAATGCTGCAAAAATTTTTATTGGTGAACACGACTTTGCATCCTTTTGTGCTGTTGATCAATATGGCAATACAATTAGAACACTTTATCAAATTGAAATTGAAAATAATCAAGGTATTGTTACTTTTAAGCTTGTAGGTAATGGATTTAGAAGATATATGGTAAGACATTTAGTTGGTGGCTTGATTCAAGTAGGGGCACACAGAATTACTAAAGAATTTTTAGAAGAGTTAATAGAAAGTAAAGGACAAAAAAAGTGTTTATTTAAAGCTAAACCACAAGGACTATATTTGCATGAAGTTTTTTATAAATAAAACAATATTTGCTATATTTCCCAGGAAATAGATTATAGTTCTTATAATCCGATATAATTAGAAACTTTTATAAAGATGATAACTAAAGGAAACTCATTGATTGATTTCCTTTTTTTGTTTTCATCAATAATCAAAAATGGTAAAATAAGAATATAAAGGAGAAAAAATGATGGCAAGAAAATGTATTGAAAAATATTTAGAAACCCATAAAAGCACATATATAGGAAGATACAGGTGTCATAGTGCAGTACAAACAAAAAAATTTGAACATAAATTTCATTATTATATTTTAGATATTCAATTTAAAGCAATCGATGTATTTGTTACTATAGATTATTCTGGAGATGAGATCGTACCAACATTTTCTGTTAATCTTCATGAACAAGAACAAGAATACATTATAAAAGATGCTTTAAATAAGATTCTTTATTTTAATCAATTTAAAACAATTTTACATTGTCATGTTTTTGAGCATTTTATTGAAACACATACAGTTGATACAATATTAGAACCTTTAGATTATCGAAATATTCTAGATTACTTAGAATATCATTCTGGTACAAACCAAGAAACTGTTGATGAATTTTATACATTTTTTAATCCATATTTAGATAGATTATTATATAATAAAAATTATAAAAAATTTATGGATTCAATAGCTCTTTTATTAGATAAAATTTTATATGAATATGAATGGGATGGAGTAAATGCAAAATATTTAGATACTGAATATCAATTTCATTTAGAATATTTTAAAGAGACCATAAAGAAAATGACAAATCATATAGATGGCTTTTTTAAATCAACTAAAGATGAATTATTAGAAATCTTTGAGCGCTTATGTCAAATGCCAAGATTTACACTTTCAATTATAAAAGAATTTGGAAGCTTTATTTTATTGAATAAAGAAGTTGCTGAAAGATTATTTAATCATTTTGAAAGATTAAATCCAGATCAGTTAGAAAATAATATTGTTATTTCATATCTCAAATCACTTTATCAAAATAATCATGAACAATATATCGATGCATGTGAAGATATTCTACGTTTTGTAATGAATGATGTGTTGACTTTTGCTAATCATGATTTACAAAAAGAAATAGGAAATAGAATTTTAGAAATAGAAGGATATGATTTACTTATCGATTTATTTTCAAAAGATTATAATACATTCTTATTTGTATGTTTTCCAATTTCAACATTTCCACCAGAATATAAAGAAATTATGCGTTTGGAATTAGAAAAAGCAATTCGTTTCTATGCAGCAAGGATGAATCATGATGAATATCGTCTTACTTCATTTGAACAGGTAGCTAATATTAATAGATTATTAATGGAAGAATATAAGGAGGAATATTCAAATGGTAAAGAATAATAAAACAGCAATTAAAGGATTATTAGTTTTAGGAGGTGTTTCTACTGCAGCAGCATCTGTTTACACATTATCCAAAAAATATGCAAAAAAATTATTATACAGACATCATAAACAAGAAGATAGACCAAGTATTTTAGAAACAAAATTCAATAGTCAAAATATTTATATAAAAAATGATCAAGATATTCAATTAAGAGGAATTTTGATTCCTAAAGAAAACCCTCAAATGACAGTTTTAATTTCACATCCATTTGGTTTACAGGCAAAAGATATGCAATTATATGTTCCATATTTTGAAGACCATTTGCCAGAAGCACAAATCTTATTAATAGATGCTTGTGCACATGGACAAAGTGATGGTTATATTAGAGGATTTGGAATCAAGGATGTCAATGATTTAGTATGTTGGAATAAGTATCTATTAGAAACTTATGGGAAAGATCATAAAATATTAATGTATGGTAAAGAACAAGGAGCAAATACAATTTTAAATGCTTCAGGTAGACATGTTTTAAAAAATGTTGAAGCTATTATTTCAGATGGGGCTTATACGTCACCATATGATATTATTGGATATCGTTTAGAAGCAGATTATAAGATTTCAAAATATCCAGCAATTTCAATTATTGCACGTCATATAAAAAAAGCTGTGCATATTGATTTAAAAGAAAATACAACAAAATATGTTAGACACAATGATATACCTACATTGTATTTTCATGCAAAAGATGACGATTTTGTACCATTAAAGATGGTTTATCCGCTATATAATAAAAATAGAGGAGAAAAAGTATTGTTTGTCTTAAAAGATGAAAAATACTTATATGAACTTGTTGAAAACGATGACTTTAAACAAACATTAAGTCAGTTTATCAAAAAATATATGAAATAAGGAGAAAAAGAATGTATTTTAAAGAAACAAAAGGATTTCCTAAAGATTTTCTTTGGGGAAGTGCATCTGCTGCTTATCAAGTAGAAGGTGGTTGGGATGCAGATGGTAAAGGTGTTTCCAACTGGGACAAATTTGTAAGAATTCCAGGAAAGACTTTTAAAGCAACAACAGGTGATAAGGCCGTTGATCATTATCATCGTTACAAAGAAGATGTCAAGTTGATGGCAGAAATGGGATTGAAAACATATCGTTTTTCAATTGCTTGGACACGTATTTATCCAAATGGAAATGGTGAAGTCAATGAAAAAGGTTTAGAATTTTATGATAATCTTATCAATGAATTATTAAAATATGGAATTGAACCTATGGTTACAGTTTATCACTGGGATATGCCACAAGCTTTAGAAGACCAATATCATGGTTGGGAAAGCAGAAAAATTGTTGATGATTATGTAAATTATGCCACAACATTATTTAAAAGATATGGAGATCGTGTAAAATATTGGATTACAATGAATGAACAAAATATCTTTACAGGACATGGATGGTTAGAAGGAATGCATCCACCAGGAAAAGTAGATGATATGAAAACATTCTATCAAGTCAATCATCATGCCAATATTGCACATGCTAAAAGTGTTATAGCTTTAAAAGAACTTCATCCAGAAGCAAAAGTAGGGGCTTCATTTGCTTATAGTCCAAGTTATGCTTATGATCGTAAACCTGAAAATGCAATGGCTAAAGCGGACTATGATGATTTACAAAATTATTATTGGATGGATGCTTATGCTTATGGACGTTATCCACGTGCTGCTATTCAATATTTAAAATCATTAGGGTGTGCTCCTGTCTTCGAAGAAGGTGATGAAGCATTAATGAAAAAAGCAGCTTCACTTATTGATTTCATGGGTGTGAACTATTATCAAACATGTGTTGTTGAATATAATGATATTAATGGTGTTGGTAGTGATCATACAATGAATAACACTGGAAAAAAAGGTACCGCTAAAGTTCAAGGTGTACCGGGTCTTTATAAAAAACCACAAAATGAGTTTTTACCAACAACAGATTGGGATTGGACAATTGATCCAATGGGAATTAGAATGTGTTGTCGTGAAATTACTTCGCGTTATGATTTACCAATCGTTATTTCCGAAAATGGTTTAGGTGCATTTGATAAATTAGAAGATGGACAAATTCATGATCCATATCGTATTGATTATTTAAAACGTCATATCGAAGAACTTAAAAAAGCATGTGATGATGGTTGTCGTGTTCTTGCTTATTGTACATGGTCTTATACTGATTTATTAAGCTGGCTAAACGGATATCAAAAACGTTATGGTTTTGTTTATATTGATCGTGAAGAAGATGAAAATTCAGGTACTTTAAATAGATACAAAAAAGATTCATATTATTGGTATAAAAAAGTAATTGAAACAAATGGAGAAGAATTATAGGAAACAATGTTTCCTATTTTCTTTAGGGGGTTAAGATGTATAACTTTGCAAGTGATTATTTAGAAGGAGCTCATCCACAAGTGATGGAAGCTTTAAATAAGACAAATTTTATTCAAACAGTAGGATATGGGGAAGATCAATATTGTCAAAAAGCTAAAGATAAAATAAAAGCAATATTAGAAAATGAAAATGTAGATATTCATTTTTTAGTAGGTGGTACACAGACAAATATGATTATGATTTCTTCAGCATTAAAAGATTATCAAGCTGTTATTGCTGTTGATAGTGGACATATCAATGTTCATGAAACAGGAGCTGTTGAATTTACCGGGCATAAGATTTTAACAAAGCCACATCAAGATGGAAAGATGATTCCTGAAATGATTGATGAAATCATGCGTGAACATCCTGATGAACATATGGTGCAACCTAAAATGGTATATATTTCACAAACAACAGAATATGGTACGTACTATACTTTAGAAGAATTAAAAGCCATTTATGAATGCTGTCAAAAAAATAATTTATATTTATTTATGGAGCAAGACTTGGAAGTGCACTTGTCTTGAAAGATGCACCAACTTTACAAGAGATGGCGCTTTATAGTGATGTTTTCTATATTGGTGGTACAAAAATGGGAGCCTTATTTGGTGAATGTTTAGTTATTATTAATGATGAATTAAAAACCGATTTTAGATATCATATTAAACAAAAAGGTGCCATGCTTGCTAAAGGAAGATTATTAGGAGTTCAATTTAATGCTTTATTTGAAAATGATTTATATCTAGAAATAGGAAAACATGAAAATGAATGTGCTGATATATTAAGAAAAGGATTCAAAGATAAAGGCTATAAGATGTATATTGAAAGTCCTTCTAATCAAATATTTCCAATCGTTGATCAACAAACGTTGGAAAAAATAAATAAAAACTATATAACAACATATATGTTTAAAATAGATGACCAACATACATGTATACGTTTAGTTACATCATGGGCAACGTCCAAAGAAATATGTGAACAATTTATAGAAGAATTATAATTGATACATACTATTTTATTGTAAATAAATAGATAACGTAGTAGAATATGACTAGGATTTATTATCCTAAATTTCGAGAAATGGAGATAATAAAAATGAATAAAACTGAATTAGTAGAAGCTATTGCTTCAAGCACTGAATTAACAAAAACTGATGTAGATAAAGTAGTAACTGCTTTAGTTGAAGTTGTTACTGATGCTTTAGCTAAAGGAGATAAAGTTTCTTTAAAAGGTTTTGGTAATTTTGAAGTTCGTACTCGTAGTGAAAGAACAGGTAGAAACCCAAGAACTGGTGAAACAATGACAATTGCTGCAAGTAAAGCACCTGCATTTAAAGCAAGTTCTGCATTAAAAAAAGCTGTTAATAAATAATAATAGAAAACCGATGAGTTTGTTACTCATCGGTTTTTGTATTTTCAATTGTAATATTTAATTTATAATGATCTTTAATTTCTGGAATAGCCTGTAGATATGTGGTTAAGGTTTGTTCAGCTTTTGTTTTAGACTTTTCTAAAATACCATTAGAAATAGCTTCTTTTTCATTTTTTTTCTTTTCTTTAGTCGCAAAAGATTTATAATCGTTAATACTTATCTGATTGAAAATATTTGATGATTCATCATATACTTCAATAGAGTTTTCATCAATTTCATGACTTAAAATTTTTGCAGCAGGTAAAGTAATATTTAATTG
>OHKZ01000896.1_pt1 | contig 11339 bp, 11 predicted proteins | sample 1569011 | NCBI WGS metagenome assembly OHKZ01 (sample SAMEA3879564, study PRJEB24766) | human gut metagenome | biome: human-associated habitat; feature: feces | place: USA | collected 1985/1987
ATATGGAGCGTACGTACTTTACAAAGAAATATTTCTTCTCAATATTATTATCGTATGCTTCATACTCAAAAAAAGAAACTTGTAGAAAATGAAATGAAAGAACTGACATCACAGGATCAAAATGAAAAGTTAGAATTTATTAAGAATCCAGTAGTTGCAGAATTTTTAGGTTTTTCTCAAAATACAGATTTTACAGAAAGTGATTTAGAGAAAAGTATTCTTTCTAATTTACAAAAGTTCTTGATGGAACTTGGAAAAGGATATGCTTTTGTGGCAAGACAACAACATATTCATACAGAAAAGCAGGACTATTATATTGATCTTGTGTTTTATAATTATATTCTTAAATGTTTTGTTCTCATTGATTTAAAAACAGAAAAGATAACCCATCAAGATGTAGGACAAATGGATATGTATATAAAAATGTATGATGAAATAAAACGAAGTGAAGGAGATAATCCAACACTAGGTATTGTACTTTGTTCAGACACAGATGAGGATATTGCCCGTTATTCTGTTATGCATGGTAATGAACAGTTATTTGCTTCGAAATATAAATTATACTTACCTACAAAAGAAGAACTAAAGGCTGAAATTGAAACTCAAAAGGCAATGTTTTATCTTCAACAGCAAGATAGTAAGAATAATATAGAATGACCGTATGTTACACTTTAATTGTTCTCTTCTAATAAGCTTAAATCAGGTTTGTCCATTAATTCATGAAGATCTTCATCACACTTTTGTATTCTTTTAGTAAGTTCAAACAATTCATGACATAAAAAATCTTGTGCAGCTCTTCCTTGGTTATCTGTAAATGTTGAAAGAGTTTCTAAATCAACTGCAAAAAGAGTTTGATAGACACCGTCTAGACGAAATGCAATAAGATCTAATTCATCATAAATTTCAAACATTTTTCTTCTTTTATCCATTGTTTTACACCTCCTTTATATGAGTGTAAAATAAAGGAATCTTAAAAGGAATAATACTTGCATAAGATGCAAAAAATCTGCGTAAAAGGATAAGAAATGTAACGAAAATGTATAGTGCTATACAATAATTAGAAATACAAACATAATATTTATTTAAAAGATCAGATATAATTTTTTCTTTAAGGTGTAGGTTAAAAGGGTTTGATGAAAAAAATGATGTTATAAACGCAGGAATCGTGAGAATAATTATACTACATGTAAATATCGCTAAAAAAGGACTAAAAGCTATATGTATTAAGGATTTAAGTCCTTTTTAGTTTCTAAAATTTTTATCTATAAATTTATTATTTGCAAATAATAAACAGTTAAGTTATCATAATGTTAGCGAAGGCTAACAAAATGAAAGAAAGAAGATGATAAGATGTTAACGGATAAAGAATATAAAGATTTATCGATTAAAGAATTTACCAAAGCAGCTAAAATCTATGATTCTAAACATGCAGGAATCTATGAAATGTGCAAAGATGATTATCCATTTGTAGCTGAAGAATTAAAAAATATTGAATTTAATAATCTTTTAGATGTAGGATGTGGAACAGGGCCAATGATTGAACTCTTTGTTCAAGAATTTCCAAATAAAGAGTATACAGGAATAGATCTTACACCTAAAATGATTGAGGTTGCCTCACAAAAGAACTTACCGCAAACAACATTTATTGTAGGAGATAGTGAGAATCTACCTTTCGAAGATGAATCTTTTGATGTAATAACATGTACTAATAGTTTTCATCATTATCCTAATCCCCAAGCTTTTTTTAATGAAGTAAAACGAGTTTTAAAAAAAGATGGGTATTTAGTTCTTAGAGATTATACTAGCAATAATTTTATGATTTGGTTAATGAATCATATTGAAATGCCTTTATCACATTTATTAGGGCATGGTGATGTAAAAATACATTCATGTAAAGAAGTACAAGAAATGTGTCAAAAAGCGTGTCTACATGTAGAAAAGATAGAAGCTCAAAAGAACTTTAGATTACATTTAGTTGCTAGAAAGTCAAGCAATCAAGAATAATCATGATTGCTTTTTCTTTTATGAAAGTTCTATATAACATACTATGATGAAAACTCATATATCTATGATTATAAACAATTATTTCTTCTTAAAAAGATTTGTTAGAATTTCTTGGAAGGAAAGAGGTATATTATGGGAATAAAATAGATAAAGTAGAATCTGTTGGGAAACCAACAGATTGCATAGGATGTGGTTTATGTGCAAGTCATTGTCCACAAAGTATAGATATCCCTGATATTATGCAGAAACTAGCTGAATTAATGTAATTAAAAAGTTGACTTAAAATATATTTATATGACATGAATTCAAGAAATTATAAAATAAAAAACCAGACCTCATATGTTAATAAAGGTCTGGTTTTAACTATAATCCTAAAGAACACAAGATTTTTAGGTTGCAATCTCAAATATCGTTAATTAAATTTATATCTGAAATAGAAATTATTAGGGCTTTTAATTTTACTTATTAACATAGAAATTACTGTTTTTTATCATTTTCAGAATAATCACCTTCAATAAACCAATTGTAAGCTCTATTAGCAATAATTTTAGTTTCAACTAAATCAAAACTACCACCTATAACAGCTCCTACACCAGGAATGAGCTTTCCAAAGTTAATTACTCCTTTTTGACCAAATTTTGTTAGAAATCTAAAACCAACTTTTTGATTTATTTTTATTAATGCGGCACCCGGTATTTTCTTGATAGCATTATTGGCAACTTTTACCCCAACCTTAATACCTGCTTGTTTAACAAAGGTGTTTATTGATACACCCGCAAGACAAGCATAGACTAAAGTTTGAACTTGATCGCTATCTAAATCATAGCCAGCCATATATGCTGCACAAGCAATCATGCGCATTTGTACATAAAGTACACTACCAACATTAGCAGGAATAGCAACAGGAAGTGTTATAAATCCTCCAAATCCTGTTAGAATACCAGAAGTTGTACATTTTATGATTTGGTTATGTAACATATCTTTACATGCTGCATCTTTATTTTTATTTTTTTTAATATAGTCTTTTGCCATTTTTTCAACACTTGGACTAATGTTAGGAATACCATGGAGACATTTATCATAACAGTTATCTAATATGTTCATGATATCTTCTTGTTTTAAAATTTGATTTTTTTTATTCATACATTCACCCTCTAATAATTTAATATTAGCACACATGGCTTGAGAAATATAAATAAATTTTAAAATGCTAAATATTTCTATGTTTTTGCCTTTAATGTTTGTAAATAAATAATGATAAATTTTAAATGTAGATAACAAAGAGGTGTTGTTTAGGCTTTACCCTCTAGTTAGCTAGAATGATAAACTAAAATTAGAGGTGATAGAATAGTTGTTAAAAATTAGGGAATTTTCCAAACTTTGTAAATGCAGTGTTTACACTCTTAGATATTATGATCAAATAGGAATCTTAAAGCCTTCTATCATAGATACAAAATCAGGATATAGATTTTATGACGAAAAACAATTGAATGATTACATAGAAATAAAAGACTTCCAATCTATAGGATTTAGTATATTAGAAATACAAAGCTTTAATTCAAAAACCAATAATGAGATATTACAAATGATTGATAAGAAAGTAGAACAGCTAGAAACAAAGTTGGAGTTATCAATATATATTAAAAAGAAATATTTTGGAGGATATGAAAAATGAAAAGAGGAATAAAGTGTATAATTTTAATATGTATGATTGCCATAATAGGTGGATGTAGTTCTAATAATAAGAAGAATAACGCAAATAGTGATTTAGAAAAACAATCAAAAATTAATATAGAAGATATAGATTGGAAAGTTAGACAAGGAATTGTAGATGGTAATCGATATGCATTACTAGATTATACAAATAATACACCTTATATGATTACACATTTTGAATTAACTTTTGAAGAAAAAGATGATTTAAAAGAAGAAGATAAAGAAAAGTTTTATAAACATATAAAAGATGTAGTAAATGCAGATGATGAAGGCATGGAAGAAATAAAAAATAAAAAAATTGAATTTTATGCAAAATCTAATAGAATTGTAAATAAAAATAAAACAGTAAAAAATCAAAGAGTTTATTACTATAGCGGTATATATTATTTACAAGATGCAAGTTATATTAATTTAGCTGATCCATCTACAGCAACTATAGAATATATAAGTAACGATAAAATACATACAGCCTATTATGATTATAAATCAAAAGAATATACAGAAGATGAAAAGACTGAAAAAGCTATCTATTGGACACAAGGAACATTTAAAGATAAATTACCTAAACCTAAAGCACAAGTTATTAAAAAAGATTATATAGATAATAAGAAAAGTTTTTCTTTTGTTGCATGTGGTTTAACTAAAGATGACTATGATAGCTATGTTGATAAATGTAAGAAAATGGGTTATACAGTGGATGCAGATAATTTTGATGATTCTTATTATGCTAAAAATAGTGAAGGATATAAGATTGATATTCGTTATGATGCAGATGATTTTGAGTTAAATGTTTCAATTTCTGCTCCTAGAACAAATAATGAAAATCAAAATACTACGGATACAACAGATGATGATCAAGAATTGGATGAAGAATAATAATAGAGAATAAACGCAGAGATTTTTCTGCGTTAAATTTTTGAATGTTCTTATATGTAAGTATTGACCTGTTAATATACTTATATTCGATAAAATATAGTATAATATTACAAAGGTATTATTTTTAATAGGAGGAAAACATATGGATAAAAAAAGAAAAAAGGGGAAAGAAAAGGTAAATATTGTAAAGTTAATTAACAATATTATTGAAAGTAAAATTGCTACAATTTTATTTTTATTTATAGTTGCTGTTATTTGTGTAAAACTTGCTATTTTACCTGCATACAATAAGTATTTTGGAGGGGAAACGACCATAATAACAAAATCAACGTTGACCGATGTAATTAAAACAAGTCAAATTTCAACATATCAAATGACTTATAATGGGGTAGCTAAAAAAGTAAAAAAAGGTGAAAAAAAAGCGGCATATCTTGTTAATTACGAAGCAAATATTAAAGCAGGCGTAGATATGAGGAAAATTGAAATAATGAGTATCGAGGATAACAAGATTTCGATTAAATTACCTGCAATTGAAATAGAGGAACCCAATGTTGATATGCAAAAATTGGATTACATTTTCTATGATAAATCAGAAGATAAAGAAGGGGTAACAAATGAAGCATATAAATTAGCAGTGAATGATGCTAAGACGGAAACTAAAAACAACAAGGCTATAAAAAAACTTGCAGAAGATAATTTAAAAAGGCTTTTAAAAGCTTTGATAGATCCTCTAATTGAAGAAAATGGAAATAAATATACATATGATTGGAGTGTTGAAAATGAAAAATAAGAATCTATGGGTTTTTGGTATTATCATTTTAGTACTTTGTTTTGGAGCAGGAATACTTATTAGACACTCTAATGAAAATGAAAAAAAGGATATTATACCTACGGTTAATAAATTGAGAGGAATTGCAGATTTAGCAACAATTGAAACAACGTATCATAATGTTGCAAAATATGATAATCCAGGGACAGCATTTTTGTTTTTGAAAAATAATAAAAAATTATGGATTGAATATGAAGGAACTGTAAAAATTGGAACGGATATCTCACAATTGCAAATGGAGATGGATGGCAACAAAATAAAAGTTACAATGCCTCATTCTAAAATATTACGAAAAGGAATAAGTATTAATGCGGATTCATTGGATAAAGATCATTATTATTCTGATAAAGAGGGATTATTTGTCAGTGATATCACTTTTGAAGATGAAAAGAAAGCATATAGTAAAGCAAATGAATCAATGAAAAAAGAAACAAAAAAGAACACTATATTATTTGTACAAGCGGATGAAAGGGCTAAAGAATTGATAGAGAATTATATTAAAAATATTGAAAAAGTTAATAATAAAAAATATAATGTGTCTTTTGAATATACCGATGATTAGATTATAGTAGGTAGGAATTACAATTTGATTCTTACCTATTTTTCTATATTTTATAATAGGCAGGCAAGGAGGATATGTATGCTATTCACAAATGAAATGTTGCAAAGCAATTTTGATATTGGTCAAAATTTATCAGATGAACAAGCAAATTTTAATTTTTTAGCTGAAGAAATAAAGAAAGTAACAGAATCAATTCTAAATATGGAAGAAAGGTTAATTTGTAGACATACTGATCAAAATGGTAAAGAAATTTTTATTGATAAAGTGAATATTGATGAAGCAACTTGGAATAGAAGCAAAGAAGAAATTAAACAAATTCTTAGAAGAAAAGATCAAAATAGATTTGCTTTAAATAATAGATTAGAAGCTTTTGGTATTTATGAACCAAATGAATTATTAGAATATAAAAAGTATTTACAACTTTTGTATTTTTTCTATATGATGAATTATTTTATTTTCCCAAAGGGAAATATTTTTAAAAGTCTTTCGTTAGAAAATATGGACTTTAAAAAAAGTTATGAAGAAGGTGCTATAGAAGGAAATTATTTATCATTTGTTATTTCAAATTTGTTAGATGATGAAGAAGTATTTTATTATTATATATATACAAATCATGAAATAGAAAAAGTGTCTTACCAAATTAACAAGTTGATTGAATCACTGACAATTAAAAGGTTTGATTTAGCTATTAGTCATGAATTAGAAAACATCATAGAGGATATTGTTTATAAAAATCAAATAGAAGTAAGGGAATATAATAATAATCCAATTAATCAACTAGTAGAACATTGTAATCAATATAATCGATTAGTTTATAGTGTTGATCTTTTAAATAATCTTGATAATAATTTTCAAGAGTTATTTTATACAGAAGAATTTGAGATATTGCCACCTGATATTTGGAAGAATATGCATATTTCATTAGAAGATTTAAATGAATTTTTAATGAGTGATGACTTATTCTATTTTTGTAAACAAACAATTGGAAAAATAGAAAGTAAACAAAGACATAATTTTTTAAATAGTAATGCTGTTAAATTTCTAAGGAATGCTATTGAGTATGATAAACAATGGATTGATACATTTGATGAAAATGAAGGATTATATATAGAAAAGATAGATGATAAATATACTATTTATCCTTTAAAAGTTGCTATTTTTCTAAGAACATATGATGAATTAACAAATAAAAGAAAAGTAAAGATATTAAGTGGAAATAAAAAGTCTCAATTATTAAAATCACTTTTAACGAATAATAATGATCCATTTCCACAATCATTACCAATGCAAATATTTAGTCTAGTTTGTCATTTTCAATATGACAATATTACAAAAGAAATACCATTTGGATTTTATAATTATACAACGTTATTAAGTGAACGACTATTTTGTACAATAATGATTAAAACAACGGAAACATATAATTTTGATATGAATATCAAATACTTAAATACTCTATATGACAATTTATGTGATTTAGTAGAAGTGTTAAAATAATTGTTTTTAAATAGTATTATCTATTACTTTGGATAATTTATATTAATTTTCTTATATTTTAGATATAAAAGAGAAAGTGGTAATTAGTTAGGAAAATTTACGTGAATGTACAATAACTTGTATACTATACGCAAAGTATGGTATACTTTATTTGCAAGTCGGAGAACAATTGCATCAAAACGAAAAGGTAAGGATTGGTGGATCCTTACCTTTTCTAACTTTTAGAGTGGTCTAACACTAGGCTAGTTATCGCTTAAATCTTTTGTCTAACCATTTGCATATGTAATAAACTAACACACCTGCCACGACAGATACTACTAAGTCGGAAAACAATTAACATCACCTCCTTTCAAGGAGGACGATAACAAAATAATTATATCAAATTATGTCAAAAAAGTATGACTGAACAGTAAAATAAATGGATAAAAATAGTATTTTATAAACTTATAATTAGGGCTCTTTCTTTTTGTGATTTATTAATTACTTTACAAATTTGCTAATGTTGTATGTCATATTAGCAAGAATGTAAAGCTTAAATCTATCTTGACATGAACTTGGCTTTAGGGGTTACAATGTATATAGGTTAATTTAGAGAGGAAAAAGAAATGGAATATAGTAAAATTGATAAACTTGGTGTTAATCCATCACTATTAGGTTTTGGATGCATGCGTTTTCCTAAAAAAGAAGATGGGACAATTGATGAAGTAGAAGCAGAAAGAATGTTAGATCATGCTATTGAAAGTGGTGTGACTTATATTGATACAGCTTATCCTTATCATGATGGCGAAAGTGAACCATTTGTAGGTAGAGTTTTAAAGAAATATAAAAGAGAAGATTTTTATCTTGCGACAAAGTTACCAATGTTTAAAATTGATTCATTGGAACAAGCAAAAGAAATCTTTGAAGAACAAATAAAAAGACTTGATGTCGATTATGTTGATTTCTATTTATTACATGCTTTAAATAAAGATACATGGAAAAAAGTTATTGATTTAAATATCATTCCTTATTGTGAAGAATTAAAGAAACAAGGAAGAATTAAAAACTTTGGTTTTTCATTCCATGATGATTATGAAGTATTTGAAGAAATCATTAATTATCGTGATTGGGATTTCTGTCAAATTCAATTAAATTACATTGATACAGATATCCAAGCAGGAATGAAAGGATACAAACTTACAGAAGAAAAGAATGTACCATTAGTTATTATGGAACCTATTAAAGGCGGAGCTCTTGCTAGCCTTTCAGATGATATTGAAAAAGTCTTTACTGACTATAATCAAAATGTTAGCATTTCAAGTTGGGCTTTACGTTTTGTGGCTTCACTTCCAAATGTTAAAGTTGTTTTAAGTGGTATGTCAACTTATGCTCAAGTAGAAGATAACTTAGCTACTTTTAAAGATTTTAAACCATTAGATCAAGATGAAGAAAAACTTGTAGAAAAAGTAGCTAATATGATTAAAGCAAAAACTAAAAATGGATGTACAGGATGTCGTTATTGTATGCCTTGTCCATTTGGAATTGATATTCCAGGTAACTTCAAGTTATGGAATGAATATGGTATGTTAGGTCTTAAAGATACAGCTAAAAGACGTTATACAAATCTAGGAGATGCACAAGCTGAATTTTGTAAGAAATGTGGTAAATGTGAAAAACTTTGTCCACAATCTATTAAAATCAGAGAAGATTTACAACGTGTCGTTCAAGATATTAAGAACTTATAAGAGAATGGCGTTATGTCATTCTTTTTTTTGTATTATGTTTTAGTAAAATAAATAGTGATATGTATGGTATGATGTATTTATAGATAAAAGTGAAACAGGATATACGAGGAGACAACTTATGAAGATAAAATATATGGGGAAATTAGATCCAGAAACTAATCCACTTCCAACAAATAAGCTTAAAGAAGGGGCTATTCGATTTAATGAGCCAACGGATAGAAAAAAACAGAATATACAAACAAGTATTGTTACTTTTATTATTATATGTATTATGTTTGTACCAGAATATTTAAATGTTCTTTTTAGAGATGTTGATTCTATGGATTTATCAAATCTTTTTAGCTATTTTATACTCGCAAATATTTTATTAGTTCTTTCAAAACTATGTCAGTTTTATTTCTATAAAGAAATTTATATGTTTAAAATACCACGTGTTGGTTTTGCAGGAGTATATACAACAGAGTTTACAAAGAAAAAATATATAGCTATCAATCTTATTCCTGATATTTTATTTGGTTTAGTTCCTTATTATATTTCATTAACAAAATGTAAGTTTTTTTTAGGAATGGCCGCTATGTTTGTTGTTGCAAATTCAGCAGTAGATTTCATGAATGTATATCATGCATTTGTAGAAATGCCACCGGGTTCAAAAACATTCTTATATCAGTTCAATAATTATTGGTATTTACCAAAAAAAGATAATAATAACTAGGGCGAGGGAAACAGTATGATACTGTTTCTTTTTTATATGAAATATGATGGAATAGAGTTGAATCTTTAAGATATCTTAATATAAAATTAAATTATTAAAGAACTTACACAAAGATTACAAATCAATAAGTTATATTGAAGATGAAAGGAGGGCCAGTATGAAAATATTATTAGCTGAAGATCATGATAATTTAAGAGAAATAATAGAAGATTATTTAGTTGTTCATGGGTATGTTGTGGAAAGTTTTGATAATGGGGAAGATGCTTACTATAGCTTTTTAACTGAAGGTTATGATCTTGTTTTATTGGATGTGATGATGCCTAAGATGGATGGTTTTACATTATGCAAAAAGATACGTGAAAAAGAAGAAACGCCAATTCTTTTTATTACGGCTAAGGTACAAGAAGTTGATCAGTTAAAAGGATATGAATTAGGTTGTGATGATTATATTATTAAACCCTTTTCATTACCGGTATTACTTGCTAAATGTAAAGCTATTACAAACAGAAAACATTATCAATTTTTAGAAAAAGGTATATTAAAGTTAAATACAAGAGAAAAACAAGCATATCTTAATAATCAAAATTTGAATTTAAAAATAATAGATTATAAAATATTAGAATATTTTATAAAAAATCCAAATCAAATCTTATCTAGAGAACAGATTTTATTAAAAGTGTGGGGATTTGATTATAAAGGACAGGAAAGAAGTGTTGATACACATATTAAAATATTAAGAAAAGCCTTGGGACCTTATCAAAAGGGAATAAAGACAGTGATTAAACAAGGTTATTGTTTTGAAACGAAGGTGTTTGAAAATGGTTGATTTTTTAAGAGCGTTAAGTATTGTTTTATTATTAGGCATGTTTTATCTTGCCTTTAAAAATAAGAAACTTAAAAGATTTTTATTAATTGAAAGTGTGTTAATTATTATTTTTATTATAGGTAGGCAGATGTACACGAGTAATCTTAATACAATGGATACTGTTATGTGGTCACTAGCAAGTGATGTTACGAATCAAATGATAACGCAAAGTGATAAAAATATTGAAAATAATATGCATGATGTACTATCTACTATTTATGATGGTAATGGTTTTGATATTAAACAAAATATAGCTTTTGAATATAAAGTAAAAAATAAATATGAATTTAATAATAAAAACTTTATTATCTTTTTTAAAGATAGTGCAAATGAAAAATATACTTTTTTTAATCTAGAAAATTCTTTTAATAAAAGAGAGATCAATAATTTATTAGACTTTTATAATCAAAATCAAGTTGGTTGTACTATAAAAAAGATGAGTTTTCATTCAAAAGATAATCAATACGTCATAGATCAAATTATCTTTTATGATGAAAATAGTCATACGACTTATAAACTTGGTAACTCACAAGGAACAATGAATTATTATTCAT
>OHKZ01000897.1_pt1 | contig 11333 bp, 7 predicted proteins | sample 1569011 | NCBI WGS metagenome assembly OHKZ01 (sample SAMEA3879564, study PRJEB24766) | human gut metagenome | biome: human-associated habitat; feature: feces | place: USA | collected 1985/1987
ATGTACCGTCCGATGCGTGCCGGGTCCATGCCGTTTTGCTCGTCATGCTCCATCTGACTGACGCTCCGGGAGATGCGCCCGCCGTATTCATCATCGCCGAGAATGCTTTTCTGACGTGCTTTTGTAAATCCGGTGCAGATGTCACCCAATTCTACGACGGTAATATGGATGCCGTAGGGCTTGACTTCGTTTGCCAGAGCGTAAGAGTAAGAGGAAACGGCGGCTTTGCTTGCGGAGTAGAAGGTCTGGAACGGAATGTGTGCTACGGCGGCAACGGAGCTGATGTTCACAATATGCCCCTTTCCCTGACGGCGCAGGAAGGGGAGAACCGCTTTATTTACAGTGACTGTCCCGAAAAAGTTCACATCGAACTGTGCTTTGGCTTGCTCCATGGACGTAAACTCCACCGCACCGGAAATGCCAAAGCCTGCACAGTTGATCACTGCATCAATTTTGGTCTCTTTTTGGATGACCTGCTGCACAGCGGCGTTGACCGCATCTTCATTGGTCACATCGACGGATAGATGGGTGACGCCCTCCATAGGGATATTTCTGCGGCTGAACTCATAAACGATGCAGCCATTCTCTTTCAGAGCGGATGCCGTGCACCGTCCGATGCCGGAGCTTCCTCCGGTAACAATGACGACCTTGTTGGTTTCTCCTGCCATGACTTTCCTCCTGAAAATGTTGATCTGGTTCGAGTATACCGCATCGCAAGACGACTGTCTATACTGATAGCCGGATTGTGGAAAAGTACAGGGATCAACTTGCGTAAATTTTCACGCAGATTGGCCTCTCTTTTTTACACAGCCAATGCCAATTAGCGCTTGAAATCAAAATGCTGCGCAAGTATACTATACTAGCTATACTGTACAAGCTTGATCAAAAATCAGTATGCCAGTTGACCATAAAAGACATACCAGCATTGAAGTGCGCGGCAGAATCAAAACCCTACGAGGATGAAAATGAAATTCGATAGAAGACTTACAGATGAAATCTACACTTCCGATACGGTAAGACTGGGAGAAAATGCATTTCAGGCCATGCGGGAGACGGTCTATCATAATGGCGGTGTCGGAACCATTACCGGGTACTATGATGCCGAATTGTCGATCCTGTCGGTCAGTGATCTGTTGCTGCATAATCTGAACCACAGCTATGCATCCCTGATGGAGCAGACAAAGGGTTCGCTGAAGAATCTTTTCTATAAGAAAGATGCCGCATTCCTTGACAATGCACGCTTTCGTCAGCTCCAAGGCGAAGGGGAAGGCCGGATCCTCACGGCAGATGGGTCTCCCGTCTATGTGCGTCTCTACAAAAAAGATGCAGTCGATACGGATGGAACACCGATCTGGATCCTGTCGGTACAGATGAACTGGGCGTATGAGAACCTTGCGCTGGTCAATGAATCTATCCATTCTGCACTGTGGTATTTTGAGTGCAATGAAAATGATGAAATCGTTCATGCAAACTGGAGCCATGCGTTCCGGCAGCTCCTTGGATATCATGATATTCTGGATTTTCCGAACAAACTGGATTCGTGGTCAAACCTTCTGCACCCGGAGGACTATAACCGGGTAATGCAGCTGCTTTTGGAAACGATTGCGGACAAAACCAATACTACAAAGTATAATGTAGAGTACCGGCTGAAAATGCAGGATGGCCAGTACCAGTGGTTCCGGGCATCGGCGGAGGTGATACGTCGTCTGGATGGTTCGGCCAATCGAATTGCTGGAATCATCAGCAACATTGACGCGGAAAAAAGAAGCCGGATGCAGGCGCAGCGGGCGGCGGCATTTCACCGCGCATTTACCAGCGCAAACCTCTGTGAATACTATGTAAATCTGGAAAAGAATACCTTTGATGCTTTCAAAGTGGAGCCCTCTTTGATGACGGCCTTTGAGCAGAACCACACATGGGATGGACTGGTCAGATTCTTTGTGGATAACTATGTGGTTGAAGAGGACAAAAAGTCTGTAACGAATTTCTATAATCGCGCCTACATCACGGAAAAACTAAAGGGGCTTGAGACGGAGCTGCGTCAGGAGTGCCGCATCGTTCTGGATGGGGAGGAACGATGGGTCAGCAACGTGGTCATGCGCGGCGAGATCGAAGATTCCGAATATGCGATGATTTTTCTGCGGGACATCACAGAGTCCAAAGCGGAGACGGCACGGCGGATGCAGATGGCCTCAGATAACGCATCGATGGATCTTTTGATCAAGAGTATGGTGCGTCTGCTGGACCGCTTTGTCGTCTGCGATCTGGAGAATGACCGGTATCGGTTCTATAATCTGCAAGGTGACATGATCTATGCGCCGACGGGGGCTTACCATGATTTTGTGGAGCAGGTGGCTGCAAAGTATAAGACACTGGAACCGCTGGACGCATTGGCTGCTTTGTTTTCGCCGGAAAATATCCGCAAGAATTTGCAGGATGAGAACGACATCTACAAATTTGAATACTGCTCTATGGATGAGAACACCTATAAGATCGCTTCCATCATTCCGCTGGAGTGGGATGGCACAAAGCTGGTCAAAGCACTGTTGGCATCTATGGATGTGTCACAGGAGAAAAAGGCCGAAATCGAATCCCATAAGGCACTGAAGGATGCGTACCGGGCGGCGGAAAACGCAAGCCGCGCCAAGACGGAATTTCTCTCCAATATGTCCCATGATATCCGTACACCGATGAATGCAATCGTTGGCTTGACCGCCATTGCGGGTGCGAATATCGAGAGTCAGGACAGGGTGGTCGAGTGCCTTGGCAAGATCACAAAGTCGAGTCGTCATCTGTTGGGACTGATCAATGAAGTGCTGGATATGGCCAGAATCGAGAGCGGGCGAATAAGCCTTGCCGAGGAGGATTTCAGCCTGCCGGAGCTGGTCGATAACCTGCTCACCCTCACAAAACCGGCAATCGACGAGCACCACCATCATCTCGAAGTCCATATTGAGCACATTGAGCACATTGAGCACGAAGCGGTCTGCGGCGACAGCCTGCGCATCCAGCAGGTCTTTGTGAATCTGATGAGCAACGCCGTCAAGTACACCCCGGATGGAGGAAACATCACCCTTACGATCAAGGAAAAACCGAACGGCTTCTCGGAGCTTGGCTGCTACGAGTTTTCCATCGAGGACAACGGCATCGGTATGACGCCGGAATTCCAGAAGATCATGTTCGAGCCGTTCAGCCGGGCAGACGATCACCGGACGACCAAGGTGCAGGGCACCGGTCTTGGCATGGCCATTGCAAGAAACATCGTCAACCTGATGAATGGTGACATTCAGGTCGAAAGCGCTCCCAACAAAGGAACGAAGATCACGGTCACGGTCTATCTGAAGCTTCAGGAGAACGAGAAGGAACAGGAAAAAGAACTGCTCGATCTGCCGGTACTGGTCGTGGACGATGACAAGACCTGCTGCGAAAGCACCGTTGCGACCCTTCAGGAGATCGGCATAGCGGGCGAATGGGTCCTGACCGGCAAGGAAGCAGTGGAACGCTGCGCTGCGCGGCACAAGACCGGCCGCGACTATTTTGCGGTGATCCTGGACTGGAAGATGCCGGAAATAGACGGTATTGCAACCGCCAGAAAAATCCGGGAACGGGTAGGAGAAGATGTCACGATCATCATCCTGACTTCCTTTGATTTCAGCGAGATCGAAGAAGAAGCCAGAGCAGCAGGCGTGAATGCGTTTATGGCAAAACCGCTGTTCCGTTCTCGTCTGACGGCAACTCTGCGGCAGTTTACATCCGGGAAGAAGGAGGAAAACGCCCGGAACTATCTGGAAGACTTTGCGAAGGAAAACTATGCGGGTAAGCGGATCCTTCTTGTGGAAGATAACGAGCTGAACCGTGAGATCGCAACCGAGATCATAGGCATGACGGGCGTGACCATCGACAGTGCCGAAAACGGAAAAATTGCAGTCGAAAAGGTGATGGAAGCGCCAGAAAAGTGGTACGATCTCATTTTTATGGACATCCAGATGCCCATTATGAATGGTTACGAAGCCACTGCTGCGATCCGTGCCCTTGCCGGCAGCCGGGGCAAAGTGCCCATCATTGCCATGACGGCAAATGCCTTTGCCGAGGACGTGCAACTGGCAAAGAACACCGGCATGAACGAGCATATCGCCAAACCGCTTGATTTGAATAAGCTGAACGATGTGCTGAAACAGTGGCTGTGATCTGTGCATTGCAGTAAGGCGCGTGATACTGTTGACCGGGCAATCAAAAAGCATGAAATGAAGAACGCCGAGGAATCCCTTCCCATGTGGGAGGAACCCTCGGCGTTTGTATAGACGGACGCATTGCTTGCTGGTACAATGATGTTTCTTTTTGAGTCGGCTTATCTGTCTGTTTGTTAAAATTCATGTTGCGGTTATGCATTCATAAGTGTGGTGCTAAAGATTTATGGCAGTAGCACATTGCCTTTATACAAATAAAAGTGTACAATAATAACAACTTTGCAAGCAATCCCCTTCAAGGAATCAACTGGAACATGGGTGGAGACTGTACCTGTTAAGCGGAATTGTTTGAATGAATTCAATTCAACATAAAAGACAGTTGCTCATTTGTGAGTAGGAGGAATATATGATGTTTGATTGTGGTTTACAGAATATTTTCCGGCTGAAAAACGGACAGTCCCGTTCCATCAACTGGGAAAACCGGAACGGAGAAAAAGGAAAAGGCGGCATGGCATCCAGCGATCTTGGTCCGTCCAGAAAAGGTTCCCCGTGTATCCCGAAAATAGAAGCAGGAGAGACCGTAACACTTGGTGAGATCCAGGGAGAAGGCGTGATTCAGCACATCTGGATCACCGTCACAGACCGTACCAGTGAACGCAACCGTTATGTTCTGCGGGATCTTGTTCTGCGCATGTACTGGGACGATGAAGAATTCCCATCCGTTGAATGCCCGCTTGGCGATTTCTTCTGCTGCGGCTTCGGTGTTTCCTACCAGGTAAACTCAGTCCCGATTGCTGTCAATCCGACCCGTGGTTTCAATAGCTATTTCCCGATGCCGTTCCGTAAAAACGCCCGTATTACCATTGAAAATCAGTGTGATGAGCCGATTCCGGCCTTCTTTTATCAGATCGACTATTGCCTGACAACGATTCCGGAGGATGCTGCCTATTTCCATGCCCAGTGGCGTCGTCAGCGCATAACGGAAAAGGCAAAAGACTACGTTGTCCTCGACAACATCAAAGGGAAAGGCCAGTACGTTGGAACTTATCTTGCGCTTACCAGCCTTGAACGCTACTGGTACGGAGAAGGTGAGATGAAATTCTACATCGATGGAGACAAGGATTATCCAACCATTTGCGGAACCGGAACAGAAGATTACTTCGGCGGTGCCTGGAGCTTTGCAACACAGCAAAATGGCCAAACCGTTGAAAATCAGTACTGTACTCCGTATCTTGGCTATCCTTACTACTCTAGCCACGATACCTTCCTTCATAATGATTACCACAATGATGATCAGATGCCACAACGCAGCTTCTACCGCTGGCACCTTCTTGATCCTATCCTTTTTGAGAAGGATCTTAAGGTAACCCTTCAGCAGATTGGCGTCAGTCATGGAGGTCTCTTTGAACGTCAGGATGATGTCGCTACCACAGCTTACTGGTACCAGACGCATCCTCATGTACCATTCGCACCACTCATGTCCAGAAAAGAGCGCTGGCCAAGATGATTTTTGACGCTTTTCCTATTTTATATGTTTCATGACTTTGCATATCGGCTACAAGAGTCCGTTCCGAACAAATCTGCTTCCAACGAATTTGTCCGGAAACGGGCTCTTTCTTTTTTATATGGTATTCAAAAAGCAATCTGGATTACAGAGATCCGTCTTTTCACAAGCCTTTCACATTTTCCGTCCATTCTTTACGGTCAAAGTAGAAGGATAATCGTCAGTCATTACGCAGTTCCTACAGAGTGACAGCGTTTCAGCTTGAAATGCTGCCACTCTTTTTTGTTGTCTATATCAAAGATAAAATAGTCGTTTCATCTTGAAAACAGTGTAAATATTTATTATAATAAAATAAATAGTTGTGACTTTTGCAAAGGAGGGCTGAAGTATGGCAGCGCAGCGCACCTATCTGGCAATCGACCTGAAAAGCTTCTATGCCTCGGTGGAGTGCGTAGACCGTCATCTCGACCCCCTGACCACCAATTTGGTGGTGGCGGACGCCTCCCGCACCGAAAAGACCATCTGCCTTGCGGTATCGCCCTCCCTGAAAGCTTACAGGATACCCGGCAGAGCACGGCTGTTTGAAGCCGTTCAGCGGGTGAAAGAGGTCAACGCTCAGCGGCTGCAAACTGCCATCCGGCAGAAAAAGGCAGTCCGGGGAGAGGATGGAAAATACCACTTTGCCAGCACCTCATTCGATGCCAACGCCCTGAACGCAGACCCTGCACTGGGGTTGAGCTACATCGTTGCGCCGCCCCGGATGCAGCGGTATCTGGATGTGTCCACCCAAATCTACAAGACCTACCTCAAATATGTGTCCCCGGCAGACATTTACCCCTACTCCATCGACGAGGTTTTCATTGATGTGACGGGCTATCTGCCTTATTATCACATGAGCGCCCATGAACTTGCCATGACCATGGTGCGGGAGGTGCTGTACAACACCGGCATCACCGCAACGGCAGGCATCGGCACCAACCTCTACCTTGCAAAGCTGGCCATGGACATTGTGGCAAAGCACATCCCGGCAGACAAAGATGGTGTCCGCATTGCGGAACTGGATGAGCAGTCCTATCGGTATCTGCTGTGGAACCACAGACCCCTGACGGATTTCTGGATGACCGGTCCCGGAACCGTCAAGCGGCTGGAAGCTCATGGCATCTACACCATGGGGGACTTGGCACGGTTCTCCATCCATGGAGAAGGTCGTCTGTATGAGATTTTCGGCGTGGATGCAGAAATTCTCATCGACCACGCATGGGGCTACGAACCCTGCGGCATGGAGCAGATCAAAAGCTACAAGCCCAGCACCAACAGCATCAGCGAGGGGCAGGTGCTGACCTGTCCCTACCCCAACGACAAGGCGAAGCTCATTGTCCGGGAGATGGCGGAGATTCTGATGTTCCGGCTCACGGAAAAGAAGCTGGTGGCGGAATCCATCACCTTGGAGGTGGGCTACGACCGGGAGAACGTGGACAAGGGTGGCTATCGTGGTCTGACCCAGACCGACCGCTACGGCAGAATCATCCCCAAAGCGGCACACGGCACCGTCCGGTTCGACGCTCCTACCAATCTAGGCAGCACCATCATCAACGAAAGCGCAAAGCTGTTTGAGCGCATTACTAACCCTGCGCTGACGGTGCGGCGCATTACCATCAATGCCAACAAGGTCACGCCGGACGAGGGCATCTATCAGGTGGACTTTTTTACCGACACCAAGAAGCTGGAAAAGGAGAAAAAACTCCAGCAAGCCATGCTGGGCATCAAGAACAAGTACGGCAAAAACGCCGTACTGAAAGCCAGCAGCTACGAGGAAGGTGCCACCATGCGCCAGCGCAACGCGCAGATCGGCGGGCACAGCGCGGGAGGTTCGGATGGAAAACTACAAAAATAGCAAGATCGGACAAGAGACTGCCCAAAAGTATGGGGACATCATAGAGATGGAACGCCCCCAGACCGAAGAATCCCTTCGCAAGCATCCCCGCATGACCTTGCAGAACCGGGCAAAGATTTTCTCTCCCTTTGCAGCCTTGCGTGGTTATGATGAGCAGCTTGCCGCAGAAAAGCAGCGCACCGAGCGGGTGACCAAGCGCATTTTGACCGAGGAAGAAATGTCGGCTCTGTCCGATCGGCTGATGCAGGTCACCAAGGGCATGACCATCACAGTGAGGTATTTCAAAGAGGATACCACCCACCCGGAGATTCCCGCAGTGGGCAACTACATCACCCTGACTGGCAAGGCAGACCGCATCGACCCGGTGTTCCGCACCTTGCAGGTGGGAGACACCGTGGTGCCTTTTGAAGATCTGGTGGAGGTCAGCGGGGAAGGCATCATGGACATCGATGCATATCTGGGCATCGGAGAAGAATGACATTGCAAAGAAATTCTGAAAGAGAGCTTTATGGGATATCATCTTTGGTAAAATGACCTCAGAAGAAGCAAAACACACTTCAGACGGAGGAAAATACAATGGCAAACGGTGATTACGGCTATTTCGGCAAAGGTGACACGGGCTATGCCCAGTACATGACGGCTTTCAACCGCAACTTCGGCGGTTCGTCCGGCGGCGGTGGCGGTGGGAACCACAACAATGGTGGTGGCGGAGATGGCAGCGGTTGCGGTTGCCTCATCGCCATTGCGGTGGTGGTCGTGCTGGTGCTCATCGCTATGGGAAGCTGAGGGTATCCCCACAGTATAGGGATGCTTACGGCAAATGGCAGAAAGAAAACTTTATAAAAAAAGTACTTGACCCTGACGTTGCGTCATAGCGTATACTGAGCTTGTCGCAAGGGAGGAAAACGAAATGATGACTGTCAAGGAAGTGAGCAATCTGACCGGGGTGAGCATTCGGACGCTGCAATATTACGATAAAATCGGTCTGCTGCATCCGGCGCATCGAACGCAGGCGGGCTATCGCCTGTATGATGATGCTGCACTGGAACGATTGCAACAGATCTTGCTGTTCCGAGAACTGGAATTTTCACATCGCCAAGCTGGCGGCGAAAATTCTGAAAAACCCGGAGTTTGACCGGGAAAAGGCGCTGGAACAGCAGATCACATTGCTGAACCTGAAAAAACAGCATCTGGAAAAGTTGATCGCTCTTGCGGAGAAGATTCGGACAACAGGAGGAAACGTTATGGACTTCAACGCATTTGACACACAGAAGATCAGGGAATACGCCGAACGTGCAAAGAAAGAGTGGGGCGAAACTACAGAGTATCAGGAATTTGAGGCAAAAAATGCCCGGCGGACGCAGAAGGAATCTGACAACATCAACGAGCAGTTGATGGGGCTCGTAGCGGCATTCGGAACGCTGCAAACCAGAGAACCGGCAGACCCAGCAGTACAGGCACAGGTGAAAAAGCTGCAGGACTTTATCACCGAGAATTACTATACCTGCACGAAGCCCATTCTGTATCAACTTGGACAAATGTATGGTGCCGGCGGCGAGTTTACAGAGAATATCAATGCTGCCGGGGGAGAGGGTGCGGCAGAATTTGCTCAGAAAGCCATTGAAATTTATTGCCGATAAGCCCAAAGTCGGTGGCAGTCTACGCCTACGGCAACCTGCATGGTCTTTGGATGACGAAGATTTAAGAAACGAACGGGTTCCTGCCAGCGGCTAAACGCTTGCAGGAGCCTGTTTTGGCGTGTAGCCAGATGGATGATGCAGCGTTGAAAATGTTCTGCTTGACCTTGTGCAGAGGAGGAAGTATTATACTCGCAAGAAACTAACTTACGAGTATATAAATTTGATAAATACACTTTGGGGAGGGAACAAAATGAGCCGATTTTATTGCCGCGATGAGGAACTTCGGAAGTTAAACAAACGATATGAGAATGGAAAGTTTGAATGCGTTGTCATTTACGGCAGACGCCGTGTCGGAAAAACTGCGCTGATCAATGAATTCTGCAAGGACAAACCGACCATTTTCTTCTCTGCCTTGAATACGACCGGAAAAGAAAATCTGGAAGCCTTGTCCAAGGCAATTATGAGTTTTGAACGACCCAATGCAGAATCATCTCCGGAATTTACAACCTACGATGCAGCATTGGACGAACTGACAGCTCTCTCCAAGGAGCAGCGGATCGTATTTGTAATTGATGAGTACCCTTATCTTGCAAAGGCTAAACCCGCTATTTCCGCAATGCTTCAGCACATCATCGACCATAAATGGACAGATTCCCAAATGTACCTGATCCTGTGTGGCTCGTCCATGAGTTTTATGGAAAGTCAGGTCTTGGGCAAAGAAAGCCCTCTGTATGGGCGCAGAACAGCGCAATTCAAGATCATGCCGCTGGATTACAAGGAAACAGCGGTATTCCATCCGAATCTGTCCGAGGAAGATAACGCCCTGATTTATGGCATCACAGGCGGCGTTCCGCATTATATCAACAAATTGGATGTTCGGGACAGCGTAGATGAAGCACTGATGGAAAACTTGTTTGACCGTTCCAGCTACCTCTATGAGGAACCGGCCAACCTGTTAAAGCAGGAGCTGCGCGAGCCGGCAATTTATAATGCAATCATCAAGGCAATTGCAGAGGGGGCTTCTCGCCTGAATGATATCACCACGAAGGTTGGTGAAGAAAACTCTGTGGTGGCAAAATACCTCAAGACGCTGATAGACCTTGGAATCGTCAAAAAGGAAACACCGATCACCGAGAAACCGGGCAAAAAAACGATCTATCTTCTGGCGGACAATTTTTTTCGTTTTTGGTACCGTTTTGTGCCGGTCAATGCAAGTGCTATTGATTCGGGGCGGATCGCAAAGACCTACCCCCATGCAGTGAAACAGTATTTTCCGGACTATATGGGCCTGATTTTTGAGAAGATGTGCCAAGACTACTTGCTCTATTATGCGAATGATCTTCCTATCGAGTTGAGTGAGATTGGGCAGTGGTGGGGAACCGACCCTCAAAAAAAGAAGCAGATCCAGATCGACATTGTCGGAACACCGGTTGAGGGCAATGACTATATCATTGGCTCCTGCAAATACCGTAATGAAAAAATCGGTTTGGACGAACTGGAACTGATTCGGGAATATGCAGCAGTCTTTGGGAAAGGAACAAACTACCACTACTACATTTTCTCGAAAGGCGGATTTACGGACGGACTACTTCAGGCACAGGAACGCGGAGAAGTACAGCTGCTTACCCTTGCCGATATTTTTGAATAACACAAGAAACGCTCTTGTCGGTGTAAAACTGGCAGGAGCGTTTCTTGTTGAAGTGATTATAAAAGACCTTTGATTTTTTCAAGATGATCTATAGCGGCTTGCAGTTCATTTTGAAACTGATCCCTAGAAGGATCTCGACCCAAAAGAAGATAATCCATACTGACATGGAAGTATTCTGCAATATCGATCAGGATTTTTACAGAGCCATTGGAGCTTCCCCTTTCAAGATCGCCGAGGTGTCGATGGGAAACACCAAGTTTTTCAGCAAGTTTTTCCTGCGATAACTTCGCATTTGTACGCAAAGTAAAAATACGGTTACCAATAGCATTCGGATCAAAACTCATGTGTAACCTCCAAATTTTCGATAAAGCGTGAGAAGTCGAAAACTCGGAGTTGCTACGGATATCTAGCCGCTTGGGGCATCCACGAAAAACGGACAAACATAAAGCCTGCTCCTTTT
>OHKZ01000905.1_pt1 | contig 11235 bp, 10 predicted proteins | sample 1569011 | NCBI WGS metagenome assembly OHKZ01 (sample SAMEA3879564, study PRJEB24766) | human gut metagenome | biome: human-associated habitat; feature: feces | place: USA | collected 1985/1987
GGCGATTTAAAATGGCGAGATGCGTTGCTGGTCGCACATCGTGTGAACAGTAACAAATATTCTGCTCCGAATAAGAAACTGGAGGTGATCGTCCATGGCATCTGAATCAACAACTCTTTATCTCAAAGCAGACAGGAATGTTGAGGTATCAAAGCAAAACGTCATGTTAGGAGACCTCCTGAATATGGAGTGTTCAGACAAGACCATCCTGATGAAAGTAAAAACTTTGCGGATCTTGAAGATCCGGGAGGAAAAAGAACAGCGCTATGTAATTTCCGTGTTGAAAATCATTGCCTGTATTCATGAACAGTATCCCAGACTTGAGATTCAAAATCTAGGAGAAACAGATATTATTGTTACTTATGAAAATCAGAAAACACCACCGCTTCTCTGGCACATTTTAAAGGTAATACTGGTATCAGCAGTGATTTTCTTTGGATCTGCCTTCTCGATCATGGCATTCAACAATGATGTTGGGGTAACGAAGCTGTTTGGTCAGATTTATGAACTGATCATGGGAAAGAAGACAGATGGTTTTTCTGTTCTGGAAGTCACGTATTCCATAGGGCTTGCAATCGGGATTCTAATATTTTTTAATCACTTTGGTAAGAAACGCTTTACAGTAGATCCTACACCGATGGAAATACAGATGCGTCTTTATGAAAATGATATCCAGACAACTTTAGTAGAAAATGCCACACGACAAAAGAAAGAACTGGAGGTCGGAAAATGAACTTGTTGCAGATAATTTTCCTGGCATTGCTTGGTTTAAGTGCCGGAATGATAGTAGCTGGCGGTGTCTTTTCTTTCATTGTGGAACTTGGTGTGATCTCAGATTTTGCAGATCGTACCCATACCGGCAATCATATTTTAATTTATGAAGATATGGTAGCAGCCGGTGCGATCCTTGGAAACCTGTTTCAGATTTTTGAAGTTAATCTTCCTGGAAGAATGATATTTCTTGCAATTTATGGACTTTTCGGAGGGATTTTTGTTGGTTGCTGGGCAATGGCACTTGCAGAAATATTGAATGTATTTCCCATTTTTATGAGACGGGCAAGGATTGTCCGGTATCTCGCAGTGTTTGTGGTAATGGTTGCATTAGGGAAAGGAATCGGAGCAGGATTGTTTTTTTGGAAAAGATGGTAAACTCTACCGCCTCATTTCTTTCCGCATCCGCTCCAACACCTTTTTTTCTGTCCTTGACACCTGCACCTGAGACATTCCCATTTTCTTTCCTATCTCAGCCTGCGTCTTTCCTGCAAAATATCTCAGATAAATGATCGTCCGTTCCTTCGCTTCAAGTGTTTCCAGTACTTCTTTTAATACAATCCGGTCAAGCACCTTTTCTTCCTGTCTGTCTTTTTCTTCCAGCTTATCCATCAGAAGAATCTCGCTTCCCTCCTTCTGATGGATCGGCTTATATATGGATTCTACCTCCACTGACGACTCCATTGCCTGGACGATCTCCTCACAATCTATCTGAAGCTCTTCTGATAACTCTTTCAATGTCGGTTCTCTCCCGAGTATCCTGGTCATCTTTTCTCTCGCCTGCAGACTCTTATAGGACAGCTCTCTCAATGAACGGCTGACTTTTATCATCCCGTCATCTCTCAAAAAACGCCGGATTTCTCCTGATATCATTGGAACAGCATAGGTTGAAAACTGTACTTCATAAGAAAAATCAAATTTATCAATTGCCTTAAGCAGTCCAATGCTTCCAATCTGAAACAAGTCTTCCGGTTCTGCACCTCTTCCGTAAAATCGCTTTACTACGCACCAGATAAGACCTATATTTTTCTCGACAAGTTCTTCTCTCGCTTTTTTATCTCCGTCATGTGACTTTCTGATTAAAGCGATTGTGTCGTCCATATTCTGCTCCCTTTACCTATTGTTTTAGTCATTTTTACACTGGTTCCTTCCCCTACCTTGGACTCTACTTCCACACTATCCATAAATGCTTCCATAAAAGAAAATCCCATTCCTGACCGATCATCCTCCGGTTTTGTTGTAAACATCGGTTCCATTGCTTTTTCCACATTTGCAATACCTTTCCCACGGTCCGATATTTCTACTGTAAAAAGCTGGTTTTCTATACTACAGTGTATCCTTACTGTCTCTACTCGCTGTTCATATCCGTGGATAATCGCATTCGTTACAGCTTCTGACACTGCTGTCTTCACATCTGCCACTTCTTCCACCGTTGGATTGAGTTGTGTCAAAAAGGATGCTACTGATACTCTGGCAAATCCCTCATTTTCTGATCTGCTGTCAAAACGGATCTCCATCTCATTATTCTGTGTATTACTCGCCTCCATCACGCTTCCCCCTCATAAATCTGCATAATCTTTGTTGCTCCTGAAAATGTAAGAATCTTCCGGATTCTTTCGTTCGTATGTACCGCCCAGACTTCTCCTCCGATCAGACTAACGGTCTTATACCTCCCCATAATGATTCCAATTCCTGAACTATCCATAAAATCTGTCCTGTCAAAGTCAAAGATCACATATCTGATATGATTTCTACTGATCACTGCATCCGCTTCTTTCCTGATTTCATCTGCATTATGATGGTCTACCTCTCTTGGAAGATAGATCGTCAGACAATTTTCCTGTACCTGATATCTCATATATTTTCATGCCTCCTGCTTTTCTCATTTTCCATTTAATTACCTGAATCCGTACGCTAAAAAAGGATATGCTTCTTCGCATATCCTTTTCCTTCGTAATCTTATTCGTTATCCTCTGTATTGTCAGAATTATCGGAATCTCCATTCTCCCCGTTATCCTGAGAATTATCATAGCGATTGGAGTTATCGGAATTTTCTGAGTTCTCTGATACTGAACTGCTATCTGCACTTGTATCTGAACTTGTGTCTGCACTGGCATCTCCATTCAGAATTGCAAGCTGCTTTTTCGCATCATCAATATATTTGGAATTGTTATAAGTATCTACCATCTTCTGATACCAGGTCTTTGCATTCTCTGTATCACCTTTTCCCTGATAAGCCTGTGCCAGACGATAAATAGCCTGTCCATCATTATAACTTTCGTCCATCTTCACAACCTTCGTCAGGTACTCAATCGCCTGATCATAGTCCTTTGATTCCAATGAATCTACACCGGCTGCATATCTTCTCCTGCATGCTGTTGGGAAAATAGAATCAGAAAGTGTATCATACATCTCTTTTCCACTGTCTCCAAGAGAATCTCTTGTAATCTCAAGCAGCGCGTCTGCCATATCTGTATAACTATATTCTCCGGAATGACTCTGACTTGAAACCTGAAGCAGTTTCTCATAACTGTCAGATGTTGCCTTTGCCTGATCAACTGCTTTCTGTGCCTCGTCTCCGGCTGTTCGATACTGATCCAGTGTTCTTGTCTGGGCACTCACCTGTGCTTCCAGTGTGTTGATCTGTTCACTGTATGCACGCATCTGATTATTCAACTTCTCCGAACGGTTCTGATTCACCGCCGGAGCAACAAGAAACCAGATCAAAGCAGCACCAAGAACCATTCCGATCAATATATTGGCAAATGCAAGCTGCTGTGCCATGTCCCGGATCTTAGAACGTTTTGGCTGAATGATCGTCTCATTTCCAAGACTATATTCTACTGCTGCACTTTTTGGTTTCCGGAAACTTCTCTCTGCATCCTTCCCGTGTCTGCCACGCTGTTTTGTGACTTCTCTTAGATAGGTCAGTGTCAGTTCATTTGTTGTATCTAATTTCTTTGCTTCTATAAGAATCTGTCTTGCCTTTGTATTCTGATTCATCTGTATATAGATCAGAGCCAGAAGCTGATACGCCTTCAAAAATGTCGGATGAGACGCGATCACCTGTTTCAACTGGATGATCGCAAGATCTTCCCCGTTCTGCTGACAGTAAACCAGACACTGGTTAAACTTCTTAATCGCCTGATTCAGTGATTCTAGTTCATTCGCTGAATTCTGTACTTTTTTAATATAATAATCCGCAATATTATCTCTTGGGCACAGATTCTTACTGATGATCCACTCCACAAGAGCTTCTGAAACTTCCCCTATGCCATAATACACAAGACCTAAAAGATTCCGCGCCGCAATATTCTCCCTATTATACTGCAGGCTCTGCTGCAAGGAAACAATTGCCCCGGACATATCTCTCACCTGGGCTTTGCGCAGTCCATCATTGTACCAGGAATTTGACTGATACATGATCTTCTTTGTGTAATCCATTTATACCCACCACTATCTTTCTATCTTCTCACCGTTTTTTCTTTCTTTGCCATAACCTCTTTTACGATGTCCTGCATATCTGTCAGATCTTCCTTGTAAACAGCTTCCTCAATCTGGTCCACCTCGAGACTTGGCTTGAATTTTCTAAGTTCTTCTTCATAATTAAGCATCTGCAATCAAACCTCCCCACATCCGCTTAAAGATTCCTGTATGATCTCTTTGATCATTCCTGTCAGGTAAAGAGAACCGAGACAATATACCGTTCTTCTCCCCTGAATCCGCAATACATACTGCATTGCCTCTTTGACAGATTCAATCACAGTCACCGGCTGTTCTGTATATTTCCGGAACAGTTCACCTAGAATGTGTGCGTCTGTCGCACGATCACCATCGATCAATGTTACTACATATTCTTCCGCATCAGCATGTTTGCATAGATACGAAATCATTTCTTCATATTCTTTATCTTTTACCGCCGAAAATAAAATAATATTTCCATCTGGATTCTTCGGCACACTTCTTACAAATGCCTGAATAGCACTCACATTATGCGCTCCGTCAACGTATACTTTTGGAAGAATCTCTTCCATTCTTCCTGCCCATTTCACCCTGGCAAGTGCTATTCTCCACTCTTGTGGATGACCGTTTTCTTTGAAAAGATAACGCATCACTTCCATCGCAAGCAGTGCATTCCCCGGCTGATAGGTTCCAATATTATTTAATTTCCACGTGGTAGTTCCATAATAAGCACTTGCGCAGGAAAATGCAATATGTTTATCTTCAATTCCAAGAATTTCGTACGCATCTTTCCCTATTTTTTTACAGAAACAGCCTTCTTTTTCTGCTGTTTTTTCAATTACAGAATCACTTCCCGGTGCTGTCTGTGCAAAGAACACCGGAACTTCCGGCCGGATGATTCCTGCTTTCTCTCCCGCAATCTGTTCCACTGTATCACCAAGATATTCCATATGATCCAGACCGATCGATGTGATCACGCAGGCAACCGGTTCTACAGAACTTGTTGCATCCAGCCGACCTCCAAGTCCTGTCTCAAGGACAATATATTCCATTCCTGCTCTGTCATAAGCTTTCATCGCCATTGCAAATAAAAATTCGAAAAATGTCGGATGCTCCAATCCTGCATCCTGCATCCTGCGGACAGCCTGCATGGTCTCTTCAAATACTTCACAGAAATCCTCATCACTGATCTGCTTTCCGTTCAGAACAATCCGTTCATTCATTTTCACCAGATGCGGTGAAGTAAACAATCCGGTGCTTTTTCCTTCTGCCCTGAGCATCGCATCCAGATAAGCGCATACAGAACCTTTTCCATTCGTTCCCGCTACATGAATGATCTTCTTTCCATTCTGCGGATTTCCCAAAAACAGAAGCATCTCTCTGGTATGAGCCAGAGAGTGCTTTCTTGTAAATCTCGGAATTTCTTCTATATAGGTTACGATTTCCTTATAGGTCATTTTTTCTTTTCTTCCTTTTGTTCTACAAAGGCCTGTCTTCCATTCTCAACATCCGTATCCTGGTCTGTCACTTCTACAAGCTGGCCTCCTGTATATTCATAAGTCTTCGATGTACGGAAGATTGTATTGCTTGAACCGCACTGTGCAACCATGATCTGATCGCCATCTTTGATTTCTGACTCTTTCAGATCCAGTCTTGTATTGTTCAGGAATTTTGTTGTCTGCTTCTCTCCGTTGATATAAACCTTACTTTGTTTTGTAAAGTTCTCTCCGTAAATGCTATAAGTTCCTTTCAGCTGCTCCACAACACTGGTGATCGTCGCATCCTTTACTCCCATGACCATATGTCCTTCTGTGATCGGAGATCCACTGTCCTTGTATACATACTGTTTTCCGTACATGATATCATACTGGAGTAATTCCAGATCAGCAAGATAATTCTTTGTCTGTCTTCTCTGCTGATGGTAATTGAAAATAGTTCCTGTATGAATATCCAAACGATCAAAGACTTCTGCCATAATCTGGTAAGCAGCGATATTCCCATCTTTCTTTTCCAGTCCAATATTGTCCCAGATAACATAATTCGTATTGTACAGATATTTTCCTTTCAGGTCTTTTGCTTCCAGACCAAGTGTCGGGAGATGGTCTCCATAGAATACGATCACTGTCGGTTCCCCGCTCTGCTCGATTGCATCGATCAGCTGTCCAACGAATTTGTCCATCTCATGGACTTCATTTACATAGTACTCCCATGCATTTCTCTTGCCTTCATCTTCCACTCCGGTTACATTGATCTCCGGATTTTCCAAGGTCGGCTCTGTCGGATAATCTCCATGTCCCTGCACACTGATCGTACATACAAAGTCTGTTCCATCTGTTGTGTCCAAAGACTCCATGATGTTCGGAACAAGAATATCATCTGTCGCCCATCCCTTCGGAGTCGTCTTTAAGATATTCATGAATTCCTTACTTGTATAATGGTCGAATCCCATGTTGTTGTATACTTTGGCACGACTGTAGAAATTACCGCCGTTGTTGTGAAGTGCCTCTGCACCATATCCAAGGGATGAAAGCGCACTTGCCGCACTCTCAAGAGGTGTCGTCTTCACATAAGTCTTGTATGGATACTCTCCCGGTCCGAAGAAACGCATATTCATTCCGGTAAGCACCTCGAACTCTGTATTCGCTGTACCTGCTCCAACAGATGGAACTTTAAAATATCCGGAAGAATAGTCAGCATAAAGCTTTCTGAGATTTGGGATCGGATCCTCGGAAAATCGTAGCCATTCTACCTCTGTCGGATCAAAATAAGATTCCAGCTGGACAAACATGATATTCGGCAGTTCCTCTTTTGAACGGCTTGTCTCACTCACGTTAAGACATCCATCCTTGTTGATCTCTGCCATCGTCTCTTCACTATAACCGGCCGGCTGATTGATTCCTGTATTAAATAAGCTTGCTGCGAAGCAATATGGGAATCCATAGTCTTCGTAAGCAAATGCGATATTTCCAAAATAATTTGAGATCACTCGCTTGTCGATTGCAACATCAGTAAGTCCTACATAGGCAAATCCGGATGCCACAACAGCGATCACTGCAATAATGCGGTGCATCTTTCCAGTATACTGCCCACCACGGCGCCACATGGAAATCACCCACAAAACAACAGCTGCGATTCCAATGGTAAGCATCACGATCTCAAAGCCATTAAAGTAATTGCTTGTCAGTTCCAAGGCATCTGACAGAACTTTCAAGTCCTGCGCATTGAACGGTGTCACTCGCTTCAGGAGCAGATACCCGTTACATGCTCCCAGAAACAGCCAGAATACACTGAGAAGAATTCTGACAAACACTCGTCTGCGGAACAGATAAACAATCATAAATGTTGCAAAAATTAAAAATGCGTTAAACAGAAACACGAGCGGTGTTCCTGTCATGTAGCTCCATGCTTCAAAAAAGGAATGCCTTGAGATCACCTCAATCAAAAAATTTAAAACACAGGCCAGCAGATAATGAAGGACGAGTGAAAATCTGTTCATCCACTTATAAACCGGCTGCATCTTTTTCGCAAATTTACTGTTTCTTCTCTGTTCCAGGATTCTCTGGCGTCTTGCTTTTTTCTCCTGATAGTGTCTCTTGATATCTTCCGGTTTCAGATTTTTGACCTTTGTAAAAAATCCTTTGATATCTGGTTTTTTAATATGAATCCGCTTCATCTATAACCTCTTTCTTATAGGCAAAATGCACGGCATGGGATCTTAGTTCCTTTCTGCCGTGCGACTTTTTGCCGTCTAATACCTGATACTGTGTCTAAACTGCTGTTTACAGTTTCCTGCTTTTTTGCAGCTTTTCTCCCCCCACAGTTATCTGAGACTATCGATTCTCTCTTTTACCTGCTCAAGCATCTTTGTATATTTCTCAAGTTTATCACGCTCAGCCTGAACTTTATCTGCAGGTGCTTTGCTTGTGAATCTTTCATTTGCAAGCATTCCCTGTGCTCTCTTTATCTCGCTGTTGAGTCTCTCTTCCTCTTTCTTCAGTCTTTCTCTCTCCTGCTCGAAGTCTACAAGGTCTTCCAGCGGCAGGTAAACTGTTGCTCCCGGAACAACGATAGATACTGCATCATCAGCAACATCTTTCTTCTCATAGTGAAGAATAATATCGTTTGCCAGCATCAACGGTTTTACAGATTCCTTTAATACTTCAAGTGCTGTAAGCAGTTTTGAATCACTGCTGATAATATAAACCTTTGTACGTTTGTTATTCGGAACATTCATCTCAGCACGCATATTTCTGATTCCGCGTGTGATTGCTTTTACATGCTCAATAACTTCTGTAGCATATGGGAACTCCCAATCCTCTCTGTATACCGGCCAGCTTGACATCATCAGTGACTCTTCCTCCGGTACAAGTGCTCCATAAATTTCTTCTGTGATAAATGGCATAAATGGATGAAGAAGCTTCAGTGCCTGTCCAAGTACTGTCTTAAGTACCCACAGAGCACAGTTTGCGGACTGTGAATCTTCCTCCGCATGGTAGATACGATATTTTGCGATCTCTACATACCAGTCACAGAACTCATCCCAGATAAAGTCATGAACTTTCTGAACTGCGATACCGAGTTCGAACTTATCCATGTTCTCTGTCATTTCTTTTGTCAGACTGTTTACCTTGGAAAGGATCCATCTGTCTGCTGGTTTCAGCAGGAAGTCTTCCGGTTCTTCTACAACGTTCTTCTCCATGTTCATCATGATAAATCTTGATGCATTCCATACTTTGTTTGCAAAGTTACGGCTTGCCTCAACACGCTCGTTGTAAAAACGCATATCGTTACCAGGTGCATTTCCTGTGATCAGTGTCAGTCTCAGGGCATCTGCACCGTACTTGTCGATGATCTCAAGCGGATCGATACCATTTCCAAGAGACTTACTCATCTTACGTCCCTGAGAGTCTCTTACAAGACCGTGGATCAGTACTGTGTTAAACGGAGCTTTTCCTGTATGCTCATATCCTGAGAATACCATACGGATTACCCAGAAGAAGATGATGTCATATCCTGTTACAAGAACATCCGTCGGATAGAAATAATCCAGATCTTCTGTCTTGTCCGGCCATCCAAGTGTGGAGAACGGCCACAGTGCAGAACTGAACCATGTATCCAGTGTATCCTCATCCTGTGTAAAGTGTGTGCAGCCACAGTGCGGACATGTTTCCGGCATCTCTCTTGCCACAACAAACTCTCCACATTCATCACAGTAGTATGCAGGGATTCTGTGTCCCCACCAGATCTGTCTGGAAATACACCAGTCTTTGATATTCTCCAGCCAGTGTAAATAAATCTTGTTAAAACGCTCCGGCACAAATTTCAGTTCTCCCGTCTTAAGTGCCTCGATTGCAGGTTTCGCCAGCTCTTCCATCTTTACAAACCACTGCTGTTTGATCAACGGCTCTACTGTCGTTCCGCAGCGGTCGTGAGTTCCTACATTATGAGAGTGCGGCTCGATTTCTACCAGATATCCCTGCTCTTTTAAATCTTCAACAATGGCTTTTCTCGCTTCGTAGCGATCCATTCCTGCATATTTTCCGCCTTTTTCGTTGATGGTCGCATCATCATTCATAATGTTGATCTCTTCCAGATTGTGACGCTTTCCAACCTCGAAGTCATTCGGGTCATGAGCCGGTGTGATCTTTACTGCACCGGTTCCAAACTCTTTATCTACATAGTAATCCGCCACGACCGGAATCTCTTTATTCACCAGCGGAAGCAATACATTCTTGCCTACGATATCTTTGTATCTCTCATCGTCCGGGTGTACGGCAATGGCTGTATCTCCCAGCATTGTCTCCGGACGTGTTGTTGCGATCTCCAGAAAACGATCTGTTCCTACGATCGGATATTTGATGTGCCAGAAGTTGCCTGCCTGCTCCTCATGCTCTACCTCTGCATCAGAAAGAGAGGTCTTACATTTCGGACACCAGTTGATGATTCTGGAACCTTTGTAAATATACCCTTTTTCGTATAATTTAATAAATACTTCTTCTACTGCCTTGGAACACCCCTCATCCATTGTAAAACGCTCTCTGTCCCAGTCACAGGAAATTCCCAGCTTCTTCAGCTGATTTTCAATCGTTCCCGCATACTCTTCTTTCCACTGCCAGGTTCTCTCAAGGAATCCTTCTCTTCCCAGTTCTTTCTTATCAATTCCTTCTTCCTTCAGCTGATTGGTAACCTTCACCTCTGTGGAGATTGCCGCATGATCAGTTCCCGGAATCCAGAGTGCATTGTATCCCTGCATTCTCTTATAGCGAATCAGAATATCCTGCAATGTATTGTCCAGCGCATGTCCCATATGCAGCTTTCCTGTAATATTCGGAGGAGGCATCACCGTTGTGAACGGTTTTCTGCTTCTGTCCACCTCCGCATGAAAATACTTGTTCTCACACCATCTTTCATACAATTTTTCCTCGATCGCTTTTGGATCATAGGTCTTTGCCAGTTCTTTACTCATAATTTCCTCCTCAAAATGTCCCTGTTCTGTTCCTTCCCGCTCGTCATTCTCTCAATAACAAAAAAACACCCTCCACATCAGAAATGCAAAGGGCGAATGTTCCGCGGTACCACCTTCATTATATGCGTACGCATATATCTTCTTGAGTCCTGTAACGTGAACAACTCCGGGATACCCTACTTCCTGTTCAGATATCCGGTTCAGAAGCTACCTTCCACAGTCCTTTCTTGAAATCGCCTTTCAGCCCCGGACGATTCTCTCTGCCAAGAGTAATTGTGTACTCCTCTCCCTCATAACCTTTTATTTTAACTAATTGTTAACTGTATATTAACTACCAGATAATCATATCTTTCGATATTCCATTTGTCAAGGAATTTCAAAAATCTTAAGATATTTCATAGAATTTACACAGTTTTTGTATCCTGCCCGCTTTTACGAATTTTTACCTTTTAGATGAGAGATCATCTCCACGATCGAATATCCGTAATTTTCTGCGGTCGCCCATCCCGCCCCTTGCGGGTTTTCCTTCTGACCAA